>Ga0209374_1000480_pt1 | contig 44368 bp, 35 predicted proteins | sample SaaInlLV_DNA_10m_FD_184683 | JGI IMG/M metagenome (GOLD analysis project Ga0209374, IMG submission 184683) | Marine microbial communities from expanding oxygen minimum zones in the Saanich Inlet - SI075_LV_DNA_10m (SPAdes) (version 2) | ecosystem: Environmental > Aquatic > Marine > Unclassified ... | reverse complement strand
ATTTCCGAATATTTGGTATTCAGCTCAAGCCATTTTTCACTTCCAGATTCTGTGTCAGCAACTATAGCGTCAACAGGACATTCTGGTTCGCAAACGCCACAATCTATACACTCATCAGGTTTAATTACAAGCATATTTTCACCTTCATAAAAGCAATCAACAGGACAGACTTCTACACAAGTAGTATGTTTGCATTTAATACATTTATCGTTAACTAGATATGTCATTTATTTAATTGTTTTTTTACTTTCTCTTTAATTTCACCCATAGTTTTTGAGTCTATATATAATAAGCCGGTCAATCTTCTCATTAAATTTGTTTCATATATATCAGCTTCGTTGTTTGAATAAATAATTTTCCAAAGAGATTCGATGACTTTCTTTTTTTCTAATTCTGGCATATTTTTAACCTCTTTTGTAAAATCTAATATTTGATTTGAATTTTTTTCTAAAGTTTTTGCATTTAAAATAAACCCATTAATCTCTGAGCTTTTTGCTCCTAAATCCAATAATGTTTTTTTTATAATTTGTTCTTCTTTTTCTGTGTAGTCCTCATCCAGTTTTGCAGCATAAATCAAAAGAGATGCAATCTTAGAAAAGGAGTTTTCTTTATAATTTACCATTTTTTTACCTTTATCTTTAAAAAATTTAAGCATTAATTTAGATTTAAATTTTTTAAAACTTTAAAAGGACTATTGGAGGTAACTATTCTTTTTGAATTTTTTTTAATTATTTTTTTTGGGTGGTATTTAAAATAAAGTTCATTTTCTTTTTCAAAAGTTTTATAATTCATTTTTTCAATTAACTTTTGGAAATTTTGTTTATTACAACCAAGTAGGTTAAGCATTTCTGGTACTAACCTGATTTCTTTATTTTTATCTGGATTTGAATTTATTATTTGAACAAAAAGTCTTTCTAAAATATCTATTCTAACAAAATAATTTTCAAAATTTTCAAATCCGCATAGGAGCATAAAGTTTTTATTTTTTGCATTTTTATCTTCTACAAAATTTAATCCAAAAGTAGGAGGTGCTAAATTCAAAAATTTTTGGTGAAAGTTTTTCCATAATAAAATTCTCAAAGAAACAGCCTCAGGTTTTAGTAATTTGTATAAAAAAATGTGATATCTTCCAAATTTAACTCCCAGCTCTCTCAGAATTTTTCTCTCTTCTTGTCCAAGTTTTTTTAGATAATCTGTAACATTTTCTCTTTTTAAAACCCCATTATTTTCATACAGCTGATAAGCTAAGGCTTTAATTGAAGAGTTACTTTCTTTTAAATTTTTTAAGTCAATTAGACTTTTTAATACTAGCTCTATCTTTTCTTTAATCCATTTTTCAATAAAGTTAGAAAAATTCTGTTTATCTTTATTATCTAAAAGATCATCTACAATTATAAATATTTCTGGATTTAAATAGTCTTTTCCTTGCTCTAATTTTGCTATAGGAAAATCTCTCCAATAAATTTTAAAATCATTTTTAATTTCTATTAGACCTGTATCTAAAATTAATTGAATTCTTTTTTTTAGCTCTGGTCCCACAGTTTGTCTTGCTGCTTTTTTTAACGATTTAATATCTGTTTCTAGAGCTCCTGCTTTCAAATCCATTTCGAATTTTAGTCCCTTTAAATTACCAATAAATTGACCATCAATTACTACTTTATCATTCTCCATTATTTCAGTTTTAAAATCCATATCTTGTTTTAATCCTCTTGCAAGAATACTTGCTCTTTTATCAATGAATGTTCTGGTAAGTTCTTCATGCAATCTTTCAGACAATCTATCTTCTAATATTTTTGTTTTTTCAATCCAATAATTCTGATTTTCTACCCAATTAATTTTATTTGAAACATATGACCAAGTTCTAACATTTGCAATTCTATTTGACAAAGAATCAACATTTCCATCTAGATTATCCAGTTTCATTAACTGTATTCTCATGTAATCATTACTAATTTTACCATTTATTCCATTTAAGAAGTCAAATACTTTGCCAACAACCTCTATGTGGTTCCCATAGGTTTTTTTTACAAAATCTGGAATTTGACAGCACTCCCAAAGTAACTCTAAGGTATCTTTGTTATCTTTAATATTATGACTTTCCATATTATTTAAAAAATATTTCAAAACTTTTTCATCCTCACATTCATGAATTTTACGCAACCATTCTTTTTTTGGTTTTTCATTAAGTGATTTAATTAGTGCTGAAGCATTATTAAAATTTAACTTAGAGTTTCTCCAAAATAAAATTTTGATTTCTTCGAATTTATGATTTTCAAGTAGCTCAACTTCTTCTGGTGAAATATCTTTACAATTTCCAGTTATACCAAAATTTCCGTCATTTAAATATCTGCCTGCTCGACCAGCTATTTGTCCAATCTCAGATAAATTAAGTTTTCTTAATTTTTTACCATCAAATTTTCTTAAATTTGAAAAGAAAACATTTTCTAAATCCATATTAATACCCATTCCAATTGCATCTGTTGCAACTAGAAAATCGACATCACCTGATTGATATAGATTTACTTGTGCATTTCTAGTTTTAGGACTAAGGGAGCCCATCACAATTGCTGCACCACCTTTTTGTCTTCTAACTAGCTCTGCAATTGCATAAACTTCTTCTGTTGAAAAAGCTATGATAGCTGTTTTTCTATTAATCCGTGAAATTTTTTTATGACCAACAAAAGATAATTTTGAAAGTCTATCTCTATTTATGAATTCAGTATCTTCATTAAGTTTTTTTACTATATTTCTTATAGTGCTTGACCCCATAAACATAGTTAGTTTGTCTCCCCTAACGTTTAGTAATCGATCAGTAAATATGTGACCTCTTTCGTGATCAGCACACATTTGAATTTCATCTATACCCACAAAGTCCAAATGTTTGTTGATTGGCATCGACTCTACAGTGCAAAGGAAATATTTTGCATTAGATGGAATTATTTTTTCTTCACCTGTAATTAAAGCAACTTTATCTGGGCTTATTTTTTTAATTACTTTATCGTAGACTTCTCTTGCTAATAACCTTAGGGGAAATCCAATCATTCCACTATCAAAAGAGAGCATAGTTTCAATTGCAAGAAACGTCTTTCCTGTGTTTGTTGGACCTAGAACAGCAGTAATTTTATTTTTTGACATTTCTATTTATGGTACCTTTAATTATGCTCACACCACATATTGTTACACATAAAGAACAAAAATAGACTAAAACAAGACCGAATCACAATCTTAAGAGTTCTCATTTCTCCTTTATGTTTTTATAAAATAACACTTTTAAAAATATTTAATAACAATTCTTTATAATTCAGCGCTTAAGATTTATCAGTTATTTTATCGAACAAGCTAAACAAAGAGAATAATCATCCTTTAATTTTTAATATTTTCCATATACCTGAGGCAGATGCAATTATTTTATCCGCACATTTTAATTCACAAAATAAAAAAACAAGTGTGTTTGTTTTTTTCAAAATTTTTGTAAATCCTGTTATTTCATCTCCTAATTTGGAAGCACCAATAAATTTAAGATCTAATGATATTGTTACACATGGCGCATTTCCAGCTGTTCTATGAGCAGCTGTTCCGGCTCCCGCATCAATTAATGCTGATAAAAAACCACCATGAGTTATTTCTGCTGCATTTAAGTGATTTTTAGTGATTATAGTCTTAAATACATATTCTGTGTCAGATACTGTTTTAAATAAAACACCACCATTGTGCTTCATGAATCCTGGTTTAATGCTTATCTGTTCAAATTCCTGGGTCATATTTTTTTATAACGCAAAAGTTAAGATTAATAAAATTAATATTACAATAATAAAAAAATAAATAACTGATTTTTGTAATGAAGATTTTACAAGCCAACCTAACATAAAGAACTCCTATTTTTGGTGGACCGCCCAGAACTCGAATCTGGAGTCTCCCGGTTCGTAGCCGAGCGCCTTATCCAATTTGGCCAGCGGTCCTTAATTAAATAATTTTAAAGAATATATCAAAGTTTTTGATGTAATCTAACTTATAAAATAATATGTTATTTTATAAATGAGTAAAAAGTCAAAAGATGTAGTTATAACAGCTGCATTAAGAACACCTATTGGAACTTACGAGGGTTCATTAAAAGATTTAAGTGCTGCCAAATTAGGTTCGTTAGTAATCAAAGAGGCAATAGATAGCTCAAAAATTAAAGTAGAAGAAATTGATGAGGTAATTATGGGGCATGTACTCACTTCTGGTTTGGGACAAAACACAGCAAGACAAGCAGCTATACAAGCCACAATTCCAGTTTCAAAACCTGCTCATATTATTAACCAAGTATGTGGTTCAGGACTGAGATCTGTTGTTTCAGGATATCAATCAATTAAATTAGAAGAAAGTAAAATTGTTGCTGCTGGTGGACAAGAAAACATGTCTAGAGCAATGCATTCAATTTTTTATAGAAAAGATAAAAAATTATCTGAGGATATGCTGATTGATACGATGATTAATGATGGATTGACAGACTCATTTAACAATTATCATATGGGTGTTACTGCTGAAAATATTGCAAACAAATATAAAATTTCTAGAGATGAACAAGATCAGTTTGCATTATATTCTCAAGTTAAAGCACAAAAAGCTATAAGTGAAAATAAATTTATTAAAGAAGTAATTAAAATAGAAATAAATATAGATAAAAAAAAAACAATTTTTGAAACAGATGAATATCCAAGAAGCAATTTAAATTTAGAAGATCTAAAAAAACTAAAAACTGTGTTTAAAGAAAATGGAACAGTCACAGCAGGAAATTCATCTGGAATTAACGATGGAGCAGCAGCAACAATATTAATGTCTCGAAAGGAAGCGGAATTAAGATCTATAGAGCCATTAGCTACAATAGTATCATGGGCAACTTGTGGTGTGGAACCATCACTGATGGGACTTGGACCAATACCAGCAGTACGCTTAGCTTTGGCTAGAGCAAAATGGAATATTGAAGATATTGATTTATTTGAAATTAACGAAGCATTTGCAGCTCAAAGCATTGCAGTAATAAAAGATCTTGGTATTTCAAAAGAAATTGTAAATGTGAATGGAGGAGCAATAGCTTTAGGACATCCAATTGGAGCATCTGGAACTAGAATTTTAGTAACTCTTATTCATGAAATGATAAAACAAAATAAAAGCAAAGGTTGTGCAACTTTATGTATTGGTGGCGGCATGGGAATAGCAATCTGTATTGAGAGAGCCTAAAAAACTTTTTTCTGGGTATTTAGAGATTTTTATTAATAAAATTAGTCGTTTACATAAAAATCTATATTATATGTTAAAATAATAAGAGATTTATTTTTTTTAAGTATATAAATCGTTTTAAAACAATGAGTCAAAAATTACTTGTTCCAGATATCGGTGAATTTGAAAAAGTTGAGGTTATAGAACTTTTGGTAAAAGTTGGAGATCAGATTAATTTAAATGATCCTGTCGTCACGATAGAAAGTGATAAATCAAGCGTTGAAATACCATCAACTCTTTCTGGAGTTGTTGAATCAGTGAATATTAAAGTAGGAGATAAAGTTTCCAAGGGAGACTTGTTATTAAATATTTCATCATCAAAAGATAAAAATACTGAAAAACTGATTCCAAAAGATACTGAAAGTATAATTAAACAAGCTGAAACAGTTTTAAAAAAAAATGTTACTGATAAAAAATCTGTAGAGAGAAAAAAAGATACTATAATTCAAGTAACTAATGAAAATGATATTGACCCACTAGAGACCAAAGATTGGCTTGAGTCCCTATCTGCTGTAGTTGAAAAAGATGGAAATGAAAGAGCACATTTCTTAATAAAAGAATTGATAAATAAAGCTTATCTAGAAGGAGCAAATATTCCCTACACACAAAATACACCATATATTAATACAATCCCCCCAGAAGCAGAGGTTAAATCAAATGGAGATCAAAATATTGAAAGAAGAATAAGATCTCTCATTAGATGGAATGCAGCAGCTATGGTTGTGAGAGCAAATAAAAAATTTCCAGAATTAGGAGGTCACATTGGTACATTTGCATCGGCAGCAACACTTTATGATGTTGGAATGAATCATTTTTGGAGAGCAAAAAATAATAAATTTGGGGGAGATCTGGTATATTTTCAAGGGCATAGTGCACCAGGAATGTATGCCAGAGCATTTTTAGAAGGCAGATTAAATGAAAAACAGTTAGATAGCTTTAGACAAGAGGTTAAACCGGGTGGTCTTTCATCTTACCCGCATCCTTGGTTAATGCCAAAGTTTTGGCAATTTCCAACTGTATCGATGGGCTTGGGACCAATGCTTGCAATTTATCAAGCAAGATACATGAAATATTTGATTAATAGAGGATTAATCAAAGATGAGGGCAGAAAAGTTTGGGCATTTCTTGGTGATGGTGAAATGGATGAACCTGAGTCTTTAGGAGCTATTGGATTAGCTGCAAGAGAAAAATTAGATAATCTAATTTTTGTGGTTAATTGTAATCTTCAAAGATTAGATGGACCTGTAAGGGGGAATGGAAAAATTATCCAGGAACTTGAAGGAAGTTTTAGAGGAGCAGGGTGGAACGTTATCAAAGTAATTTGGGGATCGTACTGGGACTCATTAATTGCAAATGATAAAACAGGTCATTTAGTTAAGATAATGAATGAAACAGTAGATGGTGAATACCAGGCAATGAAAGCAAGAAATGGAGCATATGTAAGAGATAAATTTTTTGGTAAGTATCCAGAAACAAGTGAATTAGTTTCTAGTTTGTCAGATAAAGATATATGGAGATTAAATAGAGGTGGTCACGATCCACATAAAGTTTACGCAGCTTATGATCAAGCCTCAAAAAATAAGGGTAGTCCCACGGTAATTCTTGCAAAAACTATAAAGGGTTATGGAATGGGCAAAACAGGGGAAAGTGTTAATACTACTCACCAGACTAAAAAATTAGATGTAGATGATTTATTATATTACAGAGATCGTTTTGATGTTCCTTTAACAGATAAACAGGTAAAAAATATTGAATATTTTAAACCAGAAGAAAAATCTCCTGAGATAAAATACATTAAAGAAAGAAGAATGGATCTTGGAGGTTTTTTACCTGAAAGAACAACGTATTCAAAACCAATTAAAGCACCAGCTAAAAACATTTTTGATTTCATGAAAGTTTCAACAGGTGAAAAAGAAATGTCAACAACAATGGCATTAGTTAGAATGTTTACAAATCTTTTGAGGGATAAAAATGTTTCTCCAAGATTAGTCCCAATAATTCCAGATGAAGCAAGAACATTTGGAATGGAAGGTTTTTTTCAAAAAATAGGAATTTATGCACATGAGGGACAAAAATATGAACCAGAAGATTCAGACCAACTAAGCTCATACAGAGAAGATAAAAGTGGACAGGTGTTAGAAGAAGGAATTAATGAAGCTGGAGCGATGTCATCATGGATTGCGGCTGCAACTTCTTATACAAACCATGATATTGAAATGATTCCTATTTATATCTTTTATTCTATGTTTGGCTTTCAACGAATAGGAGATCTAGCCTGGGCAGCAGGAGATAGTCAAGCTAGAGGCTTTCTAATAGGTGCAACTGCAGGAAGAACTACTCTAGCAGGTGAAGGTTTACAACATCAAGATGGCCATAGTCACCTTGTGGCATCCACAATACCAAATTGTGTAACTTACGATCCAACATTTCATTATGAACTGGCAGTAATTTTTAGAGAGGGTTTAAGAAGAATGCATGAAAAAAATGAAAATGTCTTTTATTATATTACAACTATGAATGAAAATTATTCTCACCCGGAGATGCCCAAAGATAAAAATTGTGAAGAAGGAATTCTTAAAGGAATGTATAAAATTAGTGACTTTAGTAGATATAAGAAAACAAAAATTCAGCTATTAGGTTCAGGTACGATATTGAGGGAAATGATGTCAGCTGCAAAAATATTACAAGATGATTATCAAATTGATAGTGAAGTTTGGAGCGTTACAAGCTTTAACGAATTAAGAAAAAATGGAATGGAAACTGAAAGATATAACTTGCTAAATCCTGATAAAGAACCAAAAGTTTCATTTGTCGAAAAATGTCTGGGAAAGACTGAAGGACCAATAATGGCTGCTTCAGATTATATGAGAATGAATTCTGATCAAATTAGACCCTATACAAATAAAAGCTTTTATTCACTGGGCACAGATGGTTTTGGAAGAAGCGATACTAGAAAAAATCTTAGAAAATTCTTTGAAGTTGATAAAGAGCATTTGGTTGCTTATGGATTAAGCGTTTTAGCAAAAGAACAGTTAATCGCATCAAAATATGCAAAAGAAGCCATTAAAAAATATAATATTGATGGAAACAAACCAATGCCTACTAAGTTATAATTATGTCAGACAAAGAAATTAAAGTACCAAATATTGGAGAATTTAAAGATGTTGAGGTAATTGAGGTGTTAGTCTCAAATGGCCAGTCGGTATTAAAAAACGATCCACTTATTACGATTGAAAGTGATAAATCTAGCGTTGAAATTCCTGCCTCGTTTAATGGAAAAGTTAAGTCAGTAAATATTAAAGTAGGAGATAAAGTTTCAGAAGGTGACTTAATATTAATTTTAGAAAGTGCATCAGAAACAAAGGAAAAGATTCAAGGAAAATCACCTATTGAAAATGAGTTTAAAAAAATTCAAATAATAAAACCTGAAATTCAACAAACTTTAATCAATCAAAGTAAGGTCACAAATATTTCACCAGCAAGCCCAAAAGCTAGAAAATTTGCTAGAGAACTTGGTGTAGATATTAATCAAGTTGTTGGCAGTGAAAAAAGTGGCAGAGTTATTGAAGATGATATTAAAAAATTTGTTTCTTCTAAAACAAAAAATGTTGAAGAAACAAAAGAAAACAAACTGAATAAAATAAAAAACGAATTTGAACATTCTGATTTTGGGGAAATAGAAGTTAAAGATATACCAAGGGTCAAGAAATTGTCATCAACTTATCTAGTAAATTCATGGACAACTATACCTCATGTCACAAACCATGATGAAGTAGACATTACTGAAATGGAAGACTTTAGAAATTCGTTAACAGATATGTATACTGGAGAAAAGAAAAAAATTACACCGCTAGCATTTTTAGTGAAAGCTTTAGTTGTTTCTCTGAAAAAATTCCCAAACTTTAATTCTTCTATAGATGATATTGAAAATGGAAAAATAACTCTAAAAAAATATTTTCATATTGGAATAGCTGTAGATACACAGCATGGCTTGATGGTTCCTAAAATTCGAAATGCTGACAATAAAAATATTAGCTATATAGGAAGTGAATTAAAAAAAATCAGTGATGAATGTAGAAATCTAAAGATAGATAAAAAAGAATTTTTTGGTGGATCAATGACAATTACTAGTCTTGGAGGTATAGGAGGTTCTTTTTTTACACCAATAATTAACTATCCAGAAGTTGCAATTTTGGGCGTTGGAAAATCTCAGGCAAAACAAATTTTAATTAATGGAAAATTCAAAGTAAGAACTATTTTACCTATATCTCTATCTTATGATCACAGAATAATTGATGGCGCAGAAGCTGCTAGATTTAATAATGATTTAAAAGAAAATTTAGGTAAAAATTTTGCCTACAAGTTAGCAGTATAAATCGCTATGACAAAAACAACATCCCTTTTAAGTGCCTTACTTTGTACTTTAATTTGGGGCACTACATTTATTGCGCAAGATACTGGAATGGATGACATTGGTCCTTTTACCTTTAATGCCGTAAGATTTCTTATTGGTTTTTTAGCTATAATTCCTTTGGTATTTTTATTTGAATTTAAAAAGTTTAAATCAGAGTTTAAATCTGACACCAAAACCTTTGGTATTCTTTCATTTTTAATTGGATTATCACTTTTTCTAGGCTCAGCTTTACAACAAGTTGCACTTCTTTACACGGATGTTGCAAATGCTGCTTTTTTTACAATTTTCTATGTACCAATGGTCCCAATAATTATTTTTTTATTTAAACAACAATCCATTCATTGGAGTGTTTGGCCTTCAGTAATTTTATGTTTAATAGGTGGCTATTTATTAACAAATTTTCAAGATGCAACAGTTAGGCTCGGAGATAACCTAGTAGTTCTTGGTGCTTTATTTTGGAGTACGCATATAATTTTTACTGGGATGATTATTAAAAAATATGATCTTCCTTTAACTCTTGGAGCTATTCAAACTTTAATTGTTGCTTTATTTTCTTTCATAATTGCATCAATTTATGAAGAATTTATTTACTCAAATATTTTGAAGGAAATTAATTCTATTTTATATGCCGGAATTTTATCAGGAGGATTTGCATTTGTTTTACAAATTTATGCACAAAAAAATATATCACCTGCACCTGCAGCAATAGTTTTTTCATTAGAAGGTGTCTTCGCAACTATTGCGGCTTGGATCTTGTTAAGTCAAATCTTAGATATTAATAATTTAATAGGATGTTTATTTATTTTATTTGGAGTTTTACTTTCTCAATTAATGCCTATTCTTAAAAAAAATTAATTATATATTATTAAAAATAAAAATAATGCAATTATAATTCTATAAATTACAAAAATATTAAGTGAAAATTTATTAATATATTTCAAAAAAAACTTAACAGTAAAATAAGAAAATAGAAAAGATAATACAATTGATAAAAAGACAAAATAATTTATCTCAAAACTTTGGTTTAAAATATCTTTTAAACTTAAAACACTTGCTCCAGTTAAAGCTGGAATAGCAAGTAAAAAAGAAATTTTACTAGAATCGTATCTATTAAATTTTAGCATACGTCCAATTGTGATTGTGACTCCAGCTCTACTAACGCCAGGGATTAAAGCTAAAGTTTGAAATAATCCAATATAAAGAATTTTCTTAAAATCTAAATCAGAAGAAATTTTTTTATTAAATTTATTTTGATCAGCAAAATATAAAAAAATACCAAATATAAGAGTAGTCCAAGCTATTATTTTTATATCTCTTAATAAATAAATAAAACCTGTTCTATGTAAAAAATATCCAACAACAACAAGTGGAAGAGAACCAATTATAATAAGCAATAATAATTTATGATTATTACTTATATCAAATAATTCCTTTCTAAAAAAAAACACAATTGCCAACAGTGAGCCAAGATGTAAGCTCACATCTATTAGTAAGGAACTTGACTTAAATTCATACAGCGAAGAAACTATAATTAAATGAGCAGATGAACTAATCGGTAGAAATTCAGAAACACCCTGAATAAGAGATAGAATTACAATTTCTATGATGTCTTTAAGCATTTTCTTTCGTAACTTAATTAGAGATTAAATAAAACAATTCTGTGACAACATAGTAGTTATGCAAAAAATTAAAAAACGTTGATAGTACTTATTTATTTGAAAATAAAGGTCATAATAACTGTCTTAGTTTATCTTTTTATATTTAAAAGGCTGATATATCTTTACTTTTAAAAGAAAAAAAATGAATAAAAAAATGTTAAAATTTGTAAAAATAGGTCAACAAAATCCACCTAAAAGAGAAGTCGCTGATAGAAAAGATGACTTTAATGAAATTTACAATGAGTTTATTCAAGAAAAAGCTGGTGAGCAAGCTAGCAGATGTTCACAATGTGGAGTTCCATTTTGTCAAGTTCATTGCCCATTAAGTAACAATATACCAGATTGGTTAAAACTAACAGCAGAGGGAAGACTTAAAGAAGCTTACGAGCTTGCACAAAGTACAAATAACATGCCTGAAGTGTGTGGGAGGATTTGTCCACAGGATAGACTGTGTGAAGGAAATTGTGTAATTGAGCAATCTGGACATGGAACAGTTACAATAGGATCTGTTGAAAAATATATTACTGACACAGCTTGGAAAGAGGGATGGGTAAAACCAATTAAAGTTAAAAATGAAAAAAAACAAAGTGTAGGAATCATAGGAGCTGGTCCAGCTGGATTAGCTGCAGCTGAACAATTGCGAAAATTAGGTTATCAAATTACAATATATGATAGGTATGATAGGGCAGGTGGATTATTAATATATGGAATTCCAAATTTTAAGTTAGAAAAATATGTAGTAGAGAGAAGAACAGAAATATTGGAAAAAAGTGGTATTAAAATAATCCAAAATTTTGAGGTTGGTAAAGACGCCAGTTTAGAACAGTTAAGAGAAAAACATGATGCAATTTTAATAGCCACTGGTGTCTATAAAGCTAGAGAAATAGATTTACCCGGTAAGGATTTGGCAAATATTTTTCCAGCTATGGAGTTTTTAACTGCTTCTAATAAAAAAGGATTAGGGGATAAAGTAAAATTATTTGACAACGGTACTCTGAATGCAGAGGGTAAAAATGTTGTTGTAATTGGTGGCGGTGACACAGCAATGGATTGTGTCAGAACCTCTATAAGACAAAATGCTAAATCTGTAAAATGTTTGTATAGAAGAGACAAAGAAAATATGCCAGGTTCAGCCCGTGAAGTTAAAAATGCAGAAGAAGAAGGTGTAGAATTTGTTTGGTTATCTAGTCCAAAAGAATTTATTGGTAAAAATAAGGTTGAAAGTTTGGTAGTTGATAAAATTAATCTTGGTGAACCAGATGAAACTGGAAGAAGAAAACCTGAAATAAAAGCTAATTCTGAATTTAATATTCAAGCAGACTTAGTAATAAAATCATTAGGATTTGATCCAGAAAATTTACCAAAATTATTTAATTCAAATGATTTACAAGTAACTAAGTGGGGAACTTTAAAAGTAGATTTTGATACCATGGAAAGTAATCTGAAAGGTGTATTTGCAGCAGGTGATATAGTTAGAGGTGCTTCGTTAGTAGTTTGGGCTATTAGAGATGGAAGGGATGTTGCTGAGTCAATAAGGACTTTTTTAGAAAACAAAGAATTTAAATCAACAAAAGTTGCGTAATGAATAACTATTTAAAAAATCGTAAAATTTTAGAAGATGGTAATGTTTATTCAAAAAGTATGGAGCATGATGCTTGTGGAGTGGGATTGATTGCTTCTACTGAAGGCAAAAAATCTAGGAGAGTAGTTGAATACGGAATTAGTGCTCTAAAAGCAGTTTTTCATAGAGGTGCTGTTGATGCTGACGGAAAAACAGGAGATGGAGCTGGAATTCATTTGGAAATTCCATACGATTTTTTTGCTGAAAAAATAGAAATTACAGGCCACAAGCACGATGGTTCAGAAATTTGCGTTGGTATGATTTTTATGCCAAGAAATAATTATGAGGCACAAGAAAACTCTAGGACACTAGTAGAAAGTGAACTAACAAAAAGTAATTTTTCTATTTATGGGTGGAGACAAGTCCCAGTTAATCCAAAAGTTTTAGGAGAGAAAGCTAACCTTACAAGACCGGAAATTACCCAGGTGTTATTTAAACATAACGAAAAAAATTTAACTGGAAAAGAGTTAGAAAGAAAACTTTATGAAACAAGAAGAAAAATTGAAAACAAAGCTATAAAAAATCAAATAGAAGGACTTTATATTTCTTCTCTTAGTTCTAAATCAATAATTTATAAGGGAATGTTTTTAGCTGAGTCAATTGCTGATTTTTATGTAGATCTTAAAGATGAAAAATTTATTTCACGTTTTGTAATATTTCATCAAAGATTTTCTACAAATACAGCACCTAGTTGGGATCTTGCTCAGCCTTTTAGAGCAGTTGCTCATAACGGGGAAATAAATACCTTTAAAGGAAATGTCAATTGGATGAAGGTCCATGAACAAGAAATGGAAAGTCCATTATTTAATGATATGGAAAACTTAAAACCAGTTATACAACCTGGTGCATCAGACTCTGCAGCTTTAGATAACGTATTTGAGCTATTAAACATTTCTGGTCAACCAGCTCCACTCGCTAAATTAATGTTAATTCCCGATGCTTGGTCAAAAAAAAGCAAAACTCTTTCTAAGGATCACCAACAATTATTCAATTTCTTAAATAGCACAATGGAGCCATGGGATGGTCCAGCAGCGATTGCAGCAACAGACAATGAATGGGTTATAGCAGCAACAGACAGAAATGGCCTACGTCCAATGAGATACACTATTACTAAAGATAAAATTCTTTGTGCAGGATCAGAAACGGGCATGATAGAATTAGATGAAAAAAGAATTATATCCAAAGGAAGATTAGGACCAGGAGAAATAATTGGTGTGAGAATAGAAAAAGGTAAGGTTTTTACCAATAGTCAGATCAAAGACTTCATAGCCAAAGAGTACAAACATTTTAACAATCAAATTGTTGACTTAGATAAAAAGCTTACAATCAAAAATGAAAAACCTATTTTTTTAGCTGAAGAACTTAGAAAAAGACAACATTCATTTGGATATAGTCTCGAAGACTTAGAGCTTATATTACACCCAATGGCTGAAGACGCAAAAGAAGCAATTGGTTCTATGGGTGATGATACACCACTTGCAGTACTGTCTGATAAATATAGACCACTATATCATTTTTTTAGACAAAATTTTAGCCAAGTAACCAATCCACCTATAGATTCTTTAAGAGAAAATAAAGTAATGAGCTTAAAAACAAGATTTGGAAACCTTGGAAATATTTTAGATTTTAATAATTTAACTAAAGAAAATATATATGTTTTAAATAGCCCTATTTTATCTAACTCTCAGCTAGAAAAATTTATTAATTTTTTTGGTAAAAATTCAATTACTATAGATTGCACATTTAAAAAAGATCAAAATCTAGAACAAACAATTGAAAGAATTCAAAACGAGTCTGAAATTTCAGTAAGACAAGGTATTACGCAAATTATTCTGAGTGATAAAAATGTTTCAGAGGAAAGATTAGCTGTACCAATGCTTTTAAGCGTTGGTGCAATTAATACCCATTTAATTAAAAATAAATTAAGAGGCTATGCATCTATAAATGTTCAAACGGCCGAGGCTCTTGATACGCATTCATTTGCAACCTTAATCGGCGTTGGAGCTACAACTGTAAACCCTTATTTAGCACTAGATAGTCTTTACCAAAGATTTGAAAAAAAATTATTTGGTAAATTTGGTTATGATGAATGCATAGAAAGATTTATTCAATCAGTTAATTATGGATTGTTGAAGATAATGTCTAAAATGGGAATATCAGTTTTAAGCTCATATAGAGGTGGGTGTAATTTTGAAACAGTAGGGCTGAGTAGAACTATAGCTTCAGAATATTTTCCTGGAGTTATATCAAAGATTTCTGGAATAGGACTTAATGGAATTGAAAAAAAATTAAGAATAATACACAGTCAAGCATTTGAAGAAAATAACTCTGTTTTACCAATTGGAGGGTTATATAGATATAGAAAAAATGGAGAGACACACCAATATCAGGGTAAACTAATGCATTTATTACAAAGCTCTGTTGGATCTAACTCTTTTGAAGGATATAAAAAATATGTTGATGGAATTTATAATCTTCCACCAATACATCTGAGAGACCTTATTGGTTTTAGAGAAAGAAATTTAAACCCATCTATAAATATTTCTGAAGTGGAACCAATTGAAAATATTTTAAAAAGATTTGGAAGCGGAAGCATGTCACACGGTGCTTTATCAAAAGAGGCACATGAAACATTAGCAATAGGAATGAATAGAATTAAAGGAGCTTCTTGTAGTGGAGAGGGCGGAGAAGATGAAAAAAGATTTACCAAAATGAGTAATGGAGATAGTGCAAATTCTAGAGTAAAACAAATTGCATCTGCAAGATTTGGTGTAACTATTAATTATTTAAATAACTGTAATGAAATTGAAATAAAGATAGCGCAAGGAGCTAAACCTGGAGAAGGTGGACAATTACCAGGATTTAAAGTTACAAATGAAATTGCAAGACTGAGACATTCAACACCTGGGGTAACATTAATATCTCCCCCACCTCACCATGATATATATTCTATTGAAGATTTAGCACAATTAATTTATGATCTTAAGCAAGTAAATCCAGAAGCAAGAGTGGGAGTAAAATTAGTTGCTTCATCAGGTATCGGCACTATTGCTGCCGGAGTAGCAAAAGCAAAAGCAGATATAATTTTAATATCTGGCCACAATGGTGGAACAGGGGCAACTCCTCAAACTAGTGTTAAATATGTTGGCATTCCTTGGGAAATGGGTCTAACAGAAGCTAACCAGGTTTTAACCCTTAATAACTTAAGACACAAGGTAACACTTAGAACTGATGGTGGAATTAAAACTGGTAGAGATGTAGTTATCGCAGCAATGATGGGAGCTGAAGAATATGGTGTTGCAACAACTGCGCTTGTAGCAATGGGTTGTATAATGGTTAGACAATGCCACTCTAATACATGCCCAGTTGGAGTATGTACTCAAGACGATGAATTAAGAAAAAAATTTTCTGGTACCCCTGAAAAAGTAGTAAACTTATTTAGTTTTATTGCTCAAGAAGTAAGAGAAATTTTATCACAATTAGGCTTTAAATCTTTAAATGAAATAATTGGCAGAACAGATTTATTAAGACAGGTTAGTAAAGCTTCATCAAATTTAGATGATTTAGATTTAAATCCATTATTTGTTCAAGCCGATCCTGGAGAAAATTTAAGATATTGTGAAAAACAAGAAATAAATTTTGTACCAGATACTTTAGATCAAGAAATCATACCAGAGATAGAGGACAAGTTAGAAAAAAATAAAACAATCAATAAAGAATTTGAAATTAAAAATACACATAGAACTGTTGGAACAAGAATATCTCACTATTTGTATAAAAAGTATGGAAACGATAAACTCCAACCAGATTTTTTATCGCTCAGATTTAAGGGTTCAGCTGGTCAATCTTTTGGTGCTTTTGCGATAAAAGGATTGAAGCTAATTCTTCAAGGGGATGCAAACGATTATGTTGGAAAAGGTCTGTCAGGAGCAACAATCTCAATTAAGTTATCGGATGAAAGTAATTTAATCTCAAATGAAAATACAATCATCGGGAATACTGTATTATATGGTGCTACATCAGGAAAACTTTTTGCAGCAGGACAAGCGGGAGAAAGATTTGGAGTAAGGAATTCTGGAGCTATAGCTGTAATTGAAGGGTGTGACTCAAATGCTTGTGAGTATATGACAGGAGGTACTGTTGTAGTACTTGGTGAGGTAGGTGACAATTTTGGAGCCGGTATGACTGGAGGAATGGCATTTATCTACGATCCAAATAAAGAATTTGAAAAAAAAGCAAATCCAGAAACTATCATATGGCAATCACCAGAAACAAATTATTGGATAGATTACTTAAAAAAATTATTAATAGAACATAATTTAGAGACAAATTCTAATTTATCAAAAAAAATAACTGATAATTTTGATAATGAAATTGAAAACTTTATACAGGTGTGCCCAAAAGAGATGCTTGATAAGCTATCCAATCCGATTAGTTTAAAACCAGTTATAAAAGAAGTAAGTTAGAGTGAAAAACATTAATATTTTCTGTTTTGGCTTTGGACAGGTAGCCAAAAGTTTTTTGACTAAAATTGATTTAGAAAATTATAATATAAATCTATCAACAACGTCTAGAAACGAAACATCAAAAAAAAATTTTAATGGAATTAACTATCAAAACTATTTTTTAAATGGTGAAAAATATGATCAAGATTTAATTTCAAATTTGAAGAAATCTGATCATATCTTGATTTCTATACCACCAATAGAAGGCTCTGATATAGTTGTTAAAATGTTTTCAAAATTCATAGAAAATTCAAATATAAAATGGGTGACTTATTTATCTGCTACGAGTGTTTATGGAAATCATGATGGAGAATGGGTCGATGAAAATAGCAAAAATAAACCAACCTCTCAAAATGGAATAGACAGGCTGGAAGCTGAAAACTCATGGCTTTCTTTGAAGATTAAGTGCAATTTACCGATCCAAATATTTAGATTATCGGGAATTTATTCAAATAAAAATAATATTTTAAATCGATTACAGATAGGTACTGCAAAATTGGTTAATAAAAAAAATCATTTTTTTTCAAGAGTGCACGTAGATGACATAGGAAATATATTATACAAATCATTAACCAAGTTTAAAGAAGGTGAAATCTATAATATTTCAGATGACAAACCTTCTTCATCTGAAGAAATAATATTATATGCTGCAAAATTATTGAATATCAAAAATATAAAAAAAATTGAAATTGAAAACTTGGAAAACCCAATGCTAAAAAATTTTTATAAGGACTCAAAAAAAGTTAATAATAAAAAAATGAAAGAGTTTTTTAATTATAAATTAAAATTTCCTACTTATATTGAGGGACTAAATTATATCAGAGACAATTTTATTAAGCTCTAAAATTATTATTTTTAACCCTTTTTTATTTGAAAGACTGTGATCACCATTATTAATTTTGATAAATTTTTTTTTCGCAGCTGTAAAAATTTTTAATACTTCCTTTGAATATTTCTGGGGAACAACTTCATCTTTACTACCATGGATCATTGTTACTTTGATTTTTGAATGAATTTTTTTTTTTAATACTCTATTTTTTCTACCATCTTTTATTAATTGGTAGGTAATTGGGTACTCATAATTGCCATGTTTTAAATGATAGATATTTTTTTTAATTGTTTCATTTTTCATTTTTTTTGTAAATTTTTTCCACATTAGGTTTTCTAGAAATTCTGGAGCTGAACCTATTCCAACAAATCCTTTAATTTGTTTTTTAAAAAAACTAAATTGATTAATTGATAGCCAAGAACCCATGCTTGATCCAACTAAAATAAAATTATTCTTTTTTATTATCCTTTTTATTGAAATCTGAACATCTTTGCTCCATTTACTAATATTTCCATCAGTAAATTTTCCAGAAGATTTACCATGACCAGAGTATTCAATAGCAAGAAATCCTAGATTATTTTTTTTTGCATACTGTAAAATTGTTTTAGGTTTTTCACCCTCAATATCTGACATAAACCCATGAAGGAAAACAATATAAAGATTGTTTTGTTTATAATTATGTAGGTATCTGATTTTCTTATATTTAGAGATTTTAAGGTATTTAAATTTGTTCATATCAGTTTATTACCATTAATTCTTAATATATAAGTTTATCAGATGTCTTCAGAATTAAAAGTTTTGCAAGTAATTCCCAAATTGGGTTATGGAGGTGCAGAAACAGGTTGTTATGATCTCGCGCACTATCTACATGAAAATAATTGTTCTTCCTTTATAGCAACAAGTGGAGGAGATTTAATAAAATTTATAGATAAAAAAAAAGTAAAACTGTTTAGGCTTCCAGTCCATAGCAAAAATCCTCTCATAATAATTTTTAATACCTTTGCCTTAGTTTTTATTATTTTAGTTAACGGTATTTCTATTGTTCACGCAAGAAGTCGAGCGCCAGCTTGGTCTTGTTTTCTTGCCACAAAGATTACAAGAAAAAAATTTGTTACAACTTTTCATGGCACATATAACTTTAACAATAGTATAAAAAAATTTTATAATTCAATTATGGTTAGATCTAATTTAATTATAGCAGGATCAAATTTTATTTTTTCCCATATAAATAAAAACTACTCAAAGTATCTAGGGGCTAAAAAAAAACTATTAGTTATTTTTAGAGGTATTAACGTTGACTATTTTGATCCATCTACAACCACTGAAACACAAGAAAAGCAACTATTAATAGATTGGCAGATAGACAAGAGTAAAAAGATAATTTTGTTGCCGGGTAGATTGACATCATGGAAGGGTCAAGAGTCATTTATTGAAGCACTTAGTTTGGTGAATAAGGAATTGGGGTATGACTCTTTTTATGGAGTAATTCTTGGTAGTGACCAAGGAAGAAATGTATATAAAAAAAAAATTACAAGATTGGTTGAGCAGCATAGATTAACAAACCAGTTAAAATTTATTGAACATTGTAAAAACATGCCAGTGGCATATAAAATTTCTGATTTAATTGTGTCAGCGTCAATAGAACCTGAGTCTTTTGGAAGAGTTGCAGTTGAGGCTCAATCTATGAAAAAACCAATTTTGGCGAGTGATATTGGTGGGTCTAACGAAACTGTAGAAAATGGTAAAACAGGTTTTTTATTTGAGGCTGGAAACCCAGTATCTTTAAGTAACAAAATTCTAGAAATTTTGAAATTGGATGAATCTACATTGAAATCAATGGGTAATGAGGGTAGAAAAAATATAATTAAAAAATTTAATGTTGAAAAAATGTGTTTTTCTACTTATTCAGAGTACAAAAAGTTATTAAATTAAATGCCAATAATTACACTACCAGACGGAAACGATATTAATTTTTCAAAAAAAGTTACAGGACTTGAAGTTGCTGAAAAAATTAGTAAATCACTTTCAAAACAAGCATCTATAATTAGTGTAGATGGAGAACTTAAAGATTTAAATCATATCATTGATAAAGACTGTTCTGTAAAAATTTTTACATCTAAAGATAAGGAAGGTTTAGATACAATTAGACATGATACAGCTCATATTACAGCAATGGCAGTACAAGAAATTTTTCCAGGAACTCAAGTGACTATTGGTCCAGTAATTGAAAATGGATTTTATTATGATTTTTCAAGAAAAGAACCTTTTACTGAAGAAGATTTAAGTAAAATCGAAAATAAGATGAAAGAAATTGTCGATAGAGATGTTTTAACCACTAGAGAAGTTTGGAACAGAGACAAAGCAATAAAACATTTTAAAGAAAAAGGTGAAATTTATAAAGCTGAAATTATTGAGGGTATTCCAGAAAAAGAAGATGTTTCTATTTATTTCCATGGAGAATGGCATGATTTATGCAAAGGCCCACACTTATCCTCAACTGGAAAAATAGGTAAATATTTTAAATTGATGAAAGTATCTGGTGCATATTGGAGGGGAGATTCTAAAAATGAAATGTTGCAAAGAATATATGGAACAAGTTGGGCTACTCAAAAAGATTTAGACAATTATTTAAAAAGAATAGAAGAAGCAGAAAAAAGAGATCATAGAAAGCTAGGAAAAGAGATGGATTTATTTCATTTTAGAGAAGAAAGTCCTGGTTCAGTTTTTTGGCACGAAAAGGGTTGGAAGTTATTTCAAAAATTAGTTTCATACATGAGGTCAAAGCAAGAGGCAGCAGGTTATAAAGAAGTAAATACACCTGAAATTTTAGATAGAGCACTTTGGGAAAAATCAGGACATTGGGAAAAATATGGAGAACACATGTATACTTCGCAAACACCTGATCAAAAAATATTTGCAATAAAACCAATGAATTGTCCTGGCCATGTACAAGTGTTTAATCAGGGTTTAAAAAGCTATAGAGATCTTCCTTTGAGGATTTCTGAATTTGGAAAAGTACATAGATATGAGCCATCAGGATCATTACACGGACTATTAAGAGTTCGCGCATTTACACAGGATGACGCACATATTTTTTGTACAGAAGATCAGATCACTAACGAATGTTTAATTGTAACAAATCTAATATTAGACATTTATAAAGATCTTGGATTTGAAAATGTCATATTAAAATATTCTGATCGACCAGATCTTAGAGTTGGTGATGATAAAGTTTGGGATAAAGCTGAAAAAGCTTTATTGGATGCGGTCAAAGCATCTAAATTAGAATATACAGTTAACAAAGGTGAGGGAGCTTTCTATGGTCCTAAAATTGAGTTTGTTTTAAGAGATGCTATTGGTAGAGATTGGCAATGTGGAACTTTGCAAGTAGATCTAAATTTACCTGGCAGATTAGAGGCTTCTTTTGTAGATAAGGATGGTAATAAAAAAATTCCTGTAATGCTTCATAGAGCATTGTTTGGATCTCTTGAGCGTTTTATAGGAATACTTATAGAAAATTATGCAGGAAAATTTCCATTTTGGATATCACCACTACAAGTAATAGTGATACCTATTTCAGAGGAGTTTGATGATTATGCAAAAGAGGTGAATGCTAAAATCATAAATGCAGGAATAAGCTCTGAAGTAGATTTAAAAAATCATAATTTAAATTACAAAATAAGAGAGCATTCTTTATCAAAAGTACCACTTTTATTAATTTGTGGAAAAAAAGAAGTTGACAGTAAGTCTGTAACGATTAGAAGATTGGATACTAATAAACAAGAAAATATGGAACTAAATTTATTTTTAAAAAAATTCTCAGCTTTAAATAAAGCATCTTCAAATTAAGTGGCAGATTTTAAACAAAATTATTTTCAAAGAAGAACAAAAGATAGAGGCCCTAGATCAAATAATAGAATCTCTTCTCCTGAAGTTCAAGTTATTGGAAGTGATGGGAATAATCTTGGAATACTAAATACCAATGAAGCTATTTCAATGGCAAAAGATCAAGGCTTGGACTTAATTGAAATATCACCTAATGCAAAACCACCTGTTTGTAAAATTATAGACATGGGAAAATTTAAATATGATGCTCAAAAAAAAGCAAATGTTGCAAAAAAAAAACAAAAAATAGTTGCTTTAAAAGAGATAAAGATGAGACCAGTTACAGAAACCCATGATTATGAATTTAAAGTTAAAAATGCTAAAAAATTTATAGAAAAGGGAGATAAGGTAAAATTTACAATTAGATTTAAAGGCAGAGAATTACAGCATTCTCATTTAGGTAAAGAATTGATGGATAAAATAAAAGTAGATATGCAAGATATAGGTAAAGTAGAACTGCACCCAAAGTTTGATGGAAAGCAAATGATTATGGTTATTCAGCCTTTATAAGGCTTAATAGTGGTTGTAAATCTATTCCAATATTTGTATAAGACCGCGTAATTATGCCAAAATTAAAAACAAAAAGTTCAGCAAAAAAAAGATTTAAAGTTTCAGCCACTGGGAAAGTAATGATGGCTCAAGCTGGAAAAAGACATGGTATGATCAAGAGAACAAATTCACAAATTAGAAAATTAAGAGGCACAACAACTATGTCAAAACAAGATGGCAAAATAGTTAAATCATATATGCCCTACAGTTTAAGAGGATAAAATGGCTAGAGTAAAAAGAGGCGTAACAAGTCATGCAAAACACAAAAAAGTTTTAAAGGCCGTTAAAGGTCAATGGGGCAGAAGAAAAAATACTATAAGAATTGCAAAACAGGCTATGGAAAAAGCCATGCAATATGCCTATAGAGATCGTAGAACTAAAAAAAGAGAATTTAAGTCTTTATGGATCCAAAGAATTAACGCAGGTGTTAGATCTGAAGGATTAACGTACTCAAAATTTATTAATGGGCTTTTAAAGTGTGGAATTAAGTTAGATAGAAAAATTTTAGCAGAAATAGCCTATGATAGCCCAGAAGCCTTCAAAACAATCGTTCAAAAAGCACAATCAGCATTAAATTAATCTTCACTATTGTTTTTCTTCGATGAAGAAATAATCTCCTAATATGTCTGATATTAAAAAAATAAAAGATGAATTTCTTTTAAAGTTAAATGGAAATTTAGATTTAAATCAAATTAATGAAATTAAAAGTGAATTATTTGGTAAAAATGGACTTATATCATCCCAGTTTAAAAAATTAGGTTCTGTTGCCGAAAGTGATAGAAAAATTTTTGCGTCAGATTTAAATACTGTGAAAGAAGAACTTCAAAGTAAAATTTTACAAAAAATTCAAGATATTGAAACAAAGGAAATAAATCAAAAATTAGAAAAAGAAAAATTGGACATAACATTGCCTGAAAGACCTTTTGTTCAAGGAAAGATTCATCCAGTTTCACAGGTAATTGATGAAATCTCGTCTATATTTTCTGAAATTGGCTTTAGTGTAGAAGAGGGCCCAGATGTAGAGAATGAATATAATAATTTTACAGCACTCAATACACCTGACAATCATCCAGCTCGCGATATGCACGATACTTTTTATTTGGATAATAAAAAAGAATTACTGCTAAGAACGCATACTTCACCAGTCCAGATTAGAACAATGCTTAAAGAAAAACCTCCTTTTAAGATTATTGCTCCTGGTAGAACTTATAGATCTGATAGCGATCAAACGCACGCACCAATGTTTCATCAAGTAGAAGGTTTACATATTGATAAAAATATTAATATGGGACATTTAAAAGGATGTTTAGATTATTTTATTAAAGAATTTTTTGAGGTAGATAAAATAAAAATGAGGTTTAGGCCAAGTCATTTTCCATTCACAGAACCTTCCGCAGAAGTTGATATTGGTTATAAAATAAAAGACGGAAAAATTATAATTGGTGAAGGTGATAAATGGTTAGAAATTTTAGGATGTGGGATGGTTCATCCAAATGTTTTAAAAAATGTTAAAATAGATTCGAAAAAATATCAAGGTTATGCTTTTGGTATTGGCATAGATAGATTAGCAATGCTTAAATATGGAATAAATGATTTGAGAGCGTTTTTTGAATGTGATTATAGATGGTTAAATCATTTTGGGTTTGATCCATTAGATGTGCCAACAAATTATAGAGGCTTGAGCAGATGAAGATAACTTCAAATTGGCTTAAGGAACATCTGGATACTCAATTTACTGAAAATCAAATTATTAATAAATTAACAGACATTGGTCTTGAAGTTGAAAGTGTTGAAACTCAATCAAGTGAGTCAGATAGTTTTTTAATTGCTAAAATATTAAAAACAGAAAAACATCCAGATGCAGATAGGCTAAAGGTTTGTGATGTAGATATTGGAGCGAAAGAGCCAGTCAAAGTGGTATGCGGTGCACCAAATGCAACGGAAGGGTTAATAACAATTTATGCTCCACCAGGTGCAGTAATTCCTAAAAATCAGATGAAATTGGTGATAAGCAAAATTAGAGGAGTAACATCACATGGTATGCTTTGTTCAGAGTCAGAATTAAATTTATCAAATGAAAGTGATGGCATTACTGAACTTTCTAATAAAAAGTATGGCAATAAAATTGGTAAAAATTATTTTACAAAAAGCTCTTTAAAAGTAATTGATATCTCGATCACTCCAAATAGAGCTGACTGTTTAGGTGTTAAAGGGTTAGCAAGAGATCTAGCTGCTGCAGGATCTGGTAAATTAAAGATTAAAAAAAAAGAAAAATTAATTCAAAAAAATAAACAAAAAATTAACATTAAAATTGCTAAAGAAAAAAACCAAGGATGTAATACATTTGGGAGTTGTTTGATTACTGGTGTAAAAAATACTGAAAGCCCTAAATGGCTAAAGGAAAAAATTTTTTCTCTAGGTCAAAAACCCATCTCAGCCATAGTTGATATAACTAATTATGTGATGTTTGATTTAAATAGGCCATTACATGCTTATGACGCAGATAAAATTGATAAAGGCATTGTAGTTAGAAATTCAAAAAAAGGAGAAAAATTTAAAGCACTAGATAATAAAGAGTATGTATTGGAGAATGAGATGTGTGTGATCTCTGATAATACTGGAATATTAGGTTTGGGAGGAATAATTGGAGGCACTAGATCTGGAACTGAACTAGAAACTAAGAATGTACTAATTGAAGCAGCATATTTTAGTCCAAGATCAATTAGAAAAACATCAAAAGCTTTAAATATAGATACTGATGCAAAATTTAGATTTGAAAGAGGAATTGATCCATTGTCATCAGAAGAAGGTCTTCAAAGAGCAGCTGAATTAATAAAAAAAATTTGTGGTGGGGAAGTTAGTAAGTTTGATGTTCAAAAAATTGAAAATAATAAAAAAAAAATAGTAAAATTTGAAATAGCATCATTTGAAAAAATAACAGGCTTTAGTATTGAACCAAAAGAAATGATTAAAATCTTGGGCAACCTTGGATTTGAAATTAAAAAAGATAAAAAGTCATTAATTTTAAAAGTACCTTCTTGGAGACCAGATATCGAACAAGAGATAGATATCATAGAAGAACTAGTAAGAATACATGGATACGATAAAATCAAAATTATAGAACCTAAAAAAAATAGAACAAAACCAACATTAAACAATAAACAAAGATTGTTTCATTTTCTTCAAAGATCTTTGGCATCTAAAGGTTTTTTTGAAACTATAACTTGGTCTTTTACTGATTCTAAAATTAATAAATTATTTTTAGAAAACAATAAGGAGATAAATATTATAAATCCTATTAGCTCAGATCTTAATGTCTTAAGAAATTCTATTTTTTCTAATTTAATTATTCACATAAATAAAAATTTAGATAGAGGATTTAAAGATATTTCATTATTTGAAATTGGACCTATATTTTCAGGATCGAAACCAGGTCAACAAGAAACTGTAGTTTGCGGATTACGTGCTGGTAAAATTTCTAGATTAAATTGGTTGGAAAAAGATAGGTTAGTTGATGTATTTGACGTTAAACAAGATGTGGTAAAGAGTTTAGTGGAAGCAGGATTTAATCAAAACAAATTATATATAGATGACAAAACTCCTAGTTATTACCATCCTGGAAAATCAGGAAGAATATTTCTTAATAAAGATAAAGAAAAAGTTGTAGCTTATTTTGGGGAAATTCATCCACATATAATAAAAAAAATAGATATTAAGACGGAGTCATTAGCTGGTTTTGAAATATTTTTAGATAATATAAAACAAACTAAAAAAACATTAAATGATCAAAAAACACTATATAAATATTCAGATTATCAAAAATCAGAAAGAGATTTTGCATTTGTTTTAAATAAAAATTTTCATGTACAGGAGCTAATAGAAATAATTTCTAAAATAGATCAAAATTTAATTAGAGCAGTAAAAGTTTTTGACGTTTATGAAGGAGAAAATATCCCAGAGGGAAAAAAATCTATCGCTTTAAATGTTACCATCCAATCTTCAGAAAAAACCTTAAAAGATGAAGACTTAGATAGAATTAATCAACTTATAATCTCTACCGTAGAAGAAAAAATTGGTGCAAAAATAAGATCTTAAATATGAGCACTATCGACAACATTAGAAATTTTGCCATCATTGCACATATTGATCATGGTAAATCTACTATTGCAGATAGAATAATTCATAATTGTGGGGGACTTACTGAAAGAGAAATGAAAGCACAGGTCTTGGATTCTATGGATATCGAACGAGAACGAGGAATTACAATTAAAGCACAAACAGTAAAATTAAATTACAAAGCAAAAGATGGCAAAGAGTACATTTTAAATATTATAGATACTCCAGGACATGTAGATTTTAGCTATGAAGTAAGTAGATCATTATATGCGTGCGAAGGCTCAATTTTAATTGTAGATAGCACCCAAGGTGTTGAGGCTCAAACATTGGCTAATGTATATCAAGCATTAGATATTAATCATGAAATAGTACCAGTTTTAAATAAAGTAGATTTACCCGCCTCTGATTTAGAAAAAACAAAAAAACAAATTGAAGATGTAATAGGTATTGATACCGAAAATGCCATACCATGCTCTGGAAAAACTGGTGAAGGAATTGGAGATATTTTAGAACAAATTATTAAATCACTACCAGGCCCCAAAGGAAAAAAAGAAGAAGTTTTAAAATGTTTGTTGGTTGACAGTTGGTATGACACTTATTTAGGAGTGGTTATATTAGTTAGAGTTATTGATGGAAAAATCTCAAAGAACATGAAGATCAAAATGATGTCTACTGAACAAGAGTATATTATCGAAAAAGTGGGAGTGTTTACTCCAAAGGCAACAGATATTAATGAACTAAATGCAGGTGAGATTGGTTTTATAACAACAGGAATAAAAGTATTATCTGAAACAAAAGTAGGTGATACTATTTGTGACGCAAGTAACCCGCTTAAAGAGGCTTTACCAGGGTTTAAACCAAGTAAACCTGTTGTATTTTGTGGTCTATTTCCAGTTGATAGTTCTGAATATCAAAAATTAAAAGATGGTCTTGGAAAATTACAATTAAATGATGCAAGCTTTTCTTTTGAGGCAGAGTCATCTTCAGCTTTAGGATTAGGCTTTAGATGTGGTTTTTTAGGATTATTACACTTAGAAATAATAACGGAAAGATTAGAAAGAGAATTTGATATAAACTTATTAACAACAACACCAGGAGTAGTTTATAAAGTTCATTTAAATAAAGGTGAAATAATAGAACTACAAAATCCCTCAAGTCTACCAGAAACTACACTAATAAAATATATTGAAGAACCATGGATTAAAGCAACAATCATTACTCCAGATCAATATTTGGGAGCAATTATAAAAGTTTGCCAAGATAAAAGAGGAGTACAAACTAACTTAAGTTATTCTGGAAATAGAGCAGTTTTAAATTATGAAATACCATTAAATGAAGTAGTTTTTGATTTTAATGACAGGCTAAAATCGATGACAAGTGGTTATGCTAGTTTTGATTATGAAATTATTGGTCATAAAGAAGGTGATCTTGTAAAACTTGGAATTCTAGTAAATGCAGAACCAGTTGACGCATTATCAATGATGGTGCACAAAGATTTTGCGCAAACTGTTGGAAGAGAGGTATGTGAAAAATTAAAAGATTTAATTCCAAGACATAACTTTATGATTCCTGTCCAGGCTGCAATTGGCGGTAAAATTATAGCAAGAGAAACAATTAAAGGATTCAAAAAGGATGTATTAACAAAAATTCATGGAGGAGGAGCTAGAGATAGAAAGAGAAAATTATTAGATAAACAGAAAAAGGGAAAAGCTAGAGGAAAACAATTTGGAAAAGTAGAGATACCACAAGAAGCTTTCATTGGAGTATTAAAAATTAATAAGGAATAATTTGTGAAAAAGGTTAATTGGGGAATTATTGGTTTAGGAGCAATAGCCAAACAATTTGCTAAAGGTTTTGAGAATTTAAATAATTCAAATTTATTAGCAATCGCAAGCAAAAATAAAGAGAAATTAAATGACTTTAAAAAAAACTTGAATATAAGTGATGATTATTGTTTTAATAATTATGAAACATTATTAAAAAATAAAGAAATTGATATTGTTTATATTGCCCTCCCAACTTCATTTCATAAAGAGTGGATAATTAAATGTTTAGATTCTGAAAAAAAAGTTCTAGTTGAAAAGCCAGCGACTATGAATGAGGAAGAAATTGAAGAAATAAAAAAAAGATACACAAAAGAAAAAATTTTTATAAAAGAAGCTTTTATGTATATGTATCACCCCCAAATATTAAAAGTAATAGAATTAATAAATCAAGGAGAAATTGGTGAATTAGTTTCAATGGAGTCAAATTTCGGAATTAATGTTTTAACTAAAAGAAATATCTTTGGATTTAAAAAGATAAAAAAATTGAATAAAAAAAATAGAATTTTTAGTAAAGAACTTGGTGGTGGAGTTATATTAGACATAGGGTGTTATCCAGTTTCTCTTAGTTCTCTTGTGGCATCTCAAATATCAAAAATTGATTATAATAAAATTAAAGTAACAAATATTGAAAAATATATGAGACCCAATGAAGTTGAAATAGACGCTTCTATGGAGTTGATTTATGAAAATAATTTCAAATCAAGAATTTCGGCATCATTTACAAAAAAATTAGGTTCCAAAACTATCATTTTAGGAAAAAAGGGCGAAATACACATAGAAAATACATGGTTAAATCCCTCTACGATTAAGGTTAAAAGCGATCAAAATAAAATTATAAATTTTGAATCAAGCGCAAGTATATTTTCACATGAAATAGATGCATTAAGTAAATGTATTTTAGATGATAAATTAAAACCAAATTTTCCAGACTTAACAATTAACGATATAATCGGAAATATGAAGATTATAGATAAATGGAAAAATTAGATTATGAAAAATAAGATCTACGATTGCATAACTTTTTACAATGAAAACTTACAAGTTAAATTAAGGTTAAATATTTTAAATGATTATGTAGATAAATTTGTAATATGTGAATCTATCTATGATCACAAGGGTAAGAAAAAAAACTTAAACTTTAAAATTGAGGAATTTAAACAATTTAAAGATAAGATTATTTATTTAGTGTTGGACACACAGTTTCCAGATATTACAGATCCGTGGGTTACCCAAGCCTATCAAAGGGAATTTTTACTAAAGGGATTAAATTTTGTTGATCCAGAGGACTACATAATGTTTTCGGATCCTGATGAGATACCAACACCAGAGTTATTAATTAACATCAATCTAAAAAAAAAATTTGGAATCTTTATGCAAAAAATGTTCTGCTATAAATTAAATATATATAATCAGCATGAAAGTCCTTGGGAGGGAACAAGGATAACAAGAAAAAAAAATCTAAACTCAATCGATTTTTTAAGACAAAAAATATTAGCGAAAAATTTAAAATATTCAATTTTAAGATTTGACAAAGAAAGAAGTATAGAAATTTTTAATAATGGAGGGTGGCATTTCAATTACCTGTTAAAGCCAGAAGCAATATCAAATAAACTCAAAACTTTTGCACATACAGAGTTTAATAATGAAAAATATACAGACCTTGAAAAAATTAAAGATAATATCAATAATTTAAAAGATTTATTTAATAGAGGAAATAAATTTCAAAAAGTAAACATCGATGAAAGTTTTCCAAGGTATATAATTCAAAATAAAGAAGAGTATAAAGAGTGGATTATCTAAAAACAAATTTAAAAATTCCTAAAATATAAGCGATATTTTGAAGAGATTTTAAGAACTTAAAGCTAAGTAAATTAGTTAAAAAATAAATTAAATTAGTAAATATTTGTCTTAAAGGTTTAATTTTTTTTAATTTATTGATTTTATTGAAATATAAGTATTCACCAAATTTAAAATTTATATTTCTAATAAAAAATGTGTTTAAATTATTGTGAGAAGATTTTGAGCTCAAATGTTTGGCCTTAGCCTTATTATTAATAATTATTTTGTATTTTGTGTTATTAATTCGATGACACAAATCAACATCTTCCCAATATAAAAAAAATTTCTCATCAAAAAATTTTAATTTTTTTATTTTTTCAACATCAAATAGAAAGTTTGCACCAATTACATTATCAACTATTTTTATATTAGTTGATTTAGTTGATTTATTTAAATTGGGTGCTGAAATTATACAATTATCAATCTTATTAATTGATTTAAGTAGTTCTTTAATAGATTTTAAATTAATAACAATATCTGCCTGAGTTAATAAACAGTATTTTGATGTAACATTTTTTAATAAATGATTACATGATTTGGCAAAACCTATATTTTTATCAAATATTATGTACTTAATTATATTGGTATTTTTCTTTAAAAGTTTTCTTTTTAATTCATGGTCATTACTTTGATCTAAAATAATAAGTTTTAAATTGTTATATTGCTTGATATTTTTAATTAAAGCATGTGGCGTCTTATAAAGAGGTAAAATTACAGTAATGTTTTTTAAATTATTTTTTTTACTCATCTAAAATTGTTTATAATAAGAATATGTGTAAAATAAAACTTTTCAATTTTAAAAGTTTTAAGATGGAGAGGTGGCCGAGTGGTTTAAGGCGCACGCTTGGAAAGTGTGTGTACTGTCAAAGGTACCGTGGGTTCGAATCCCACCTTCTCCGCCATTAAATAAACCCTGAAATACAAAGCTTATTTAAGGTTAGAGTATAAATAAGATAAATTAATTATCATCATTTTCTCTCAAAAAATGTTATAATTATTTAATTTCCATTTATAAAATATGACAAATAATTCAAAATACCAGGCAGACTCCATCAAAGTTTTAAAGGGCCTTGAAGCAGTAAGAAAGAGACCAGGAATGTATATTGGCGATACAGATGATGGTACTGGCTTACACCATATGGTTTATGAGGTTGTTGATAATTCTATTGATGAAGCCTTGGCTGGCCACTGTAAAAATATTGATATTAAGATAAACTCTGATGGCACAATCACGGTACGAGATGATGGAAGAGGAATACCAGTTGATATGCACAAAGGAGAAAAGAAATCTGCTGCAGAAGTAATTATGACTCAACTGCACGCAGGTGGAAAATTTGACCATGACTCTTATAAAGTTTCAGGTGGACTTCATGGAGTTGGAGTTTCAGTAGTAAATGCATTATCAGAAAAATTAAAATTAGAAATTTACAGGGATGGAAAAAAATATTTCATGGAATTTAAAGATGGTGATGCAAAATCTCCACTTAAAGTAGTCGGCAAGTCAAAAGAAACAGGAACACAAATTACCTTTTTACCATCTAAAGAAATTTTTTCTTCAATAAATTTTTCTTCAAGTATAATTGTAAAAAGAATGCGTGAACTAGCATTTTTGAATAAAGGTATAAAAATAACCATTAATGATTTAAATCAAAAAAAAGAAAAAATTATTGAATTTAAATTTGATGGTGGTGTTTTAGAATTTGTTGATTTTTTAGATACTAAAAGAGAAAAACTTTTAAATAAAACAGGAAATGATTTGTTTAAAAAGCCAATTTATATAGAAGGGAAAAAAGACAATATAGAAATAGAATGTTCTTTAAAGTGGAACGGAAGCTATAGTGAAGATGTATATCCATATACTAATAATATTTATCAAAAAGATGGTGGGACACACTTACTTGGATTTAGAAGTGCGTTGACAAGAGTAATCAATAAATATGCAACCGAACACAACTTATTAAAAAAAAATAAAGTAGCTATATCAGGTGATGATATTAAAGAAGGTTTGACTTGTGTATTATCAGCAAAAATACCAGACCCTAAATTTTCTTCTCAGACAAAAGATAAACTAGTCTCTTCAGAAGTCAGAATGATTGTAGAAAGTATAATTAGTGAAAAATTGTCAATATGGTTTGATCAAAATCCGAGTACTTCTAAAATTATATTGGCCAAAGTTTTACAAGCTGCATTGGCAAGAGATGTTGCAAGAAAGGCTAGAGAGAATGTACGAAGAAAAGGTGCACTGGAACTAAGTGGACTACCAGGAAAATTAGCAGATTGTCAAATTGGTAAACAAGAAGGAACAGAGCTGTTTATTGTAGAGGGAGATTCTGCGGGTGGTTCAGCAAAACAGGGAAGGAATAGATCCAATCAAGCTGTGTTGCCGCTAAGAGGAAAAATTTTAAATACTTATGTTGAAGAAATTAAATTAAAAAAAAATATTGGTAAAAACGGTAGTGACACAAAAACAAAAGCATTATCTAAAATGATTTCATCTAATGAAATTGTAACCTTAATTAATGCATTAGGATTAGACCCAAAAACTGATGAAATTGATTTGAAAGATTTAAGATATGGAAAAATTATTATTATGACAGATGCTGATGTTGATGGATCACATATTAGAGCATTATTACTTACTTTTTTTAACAACAAACCTTTTAATAAGTTAATTGAAAATGGTCACGTCTATCTTGCTCAACCACCTTTATTTAAAATTAATAAGGGTACAAAAGGAATATATATAAAGGATGAACTAGAATTAGAAAATTATATATTACAAAATAACAAAGAATTAAAAAAAATTAAAAGAGGAAGTAAGGAATTTACGAAACTTATAGGTGAAGAAAAAGCCAGAATGAGCATTCAAAGATTTAAGGGACTAGGGGAAATGAATCCTGAAGAATTGTGGAGCACTACACTTGACCCTGAAACAAGGAATTTATTACAGGTGACATACTCAAAAGATTTAAAAAAAGATCAAGATCTTATCCATACACTTATGGGTAATGATGTTGCTTTAAGAAAAGATTTTATTGTATCAAATGCGATTAATGTACAGAATCTAGATATTTGATAATGAAGTTTTTTGAAACTTCAAAGTATTTTTCTTTAAAAAAATCTACGTATATAAATTTAAGATGGATAGCTATTTTAGGTCAGCTAATAACTATAAATTTTGTTTTTTTTTATTTAGATTTTGGCTTTAAATATACTACAACTAGTTTAGTTATTTTTATTGGAGCGTTAAGCAATTTATATTTAATTTATTTCTATCAAAAAACTCAATTATCAGACAGAACAGCTTTCCTTTTTTTATTTACTGATGTTTTACAGTTAGGTTGCTTGATATATTTAACTGGTGGTATTGCAAATCCTTTTTCTATTTTTTTAATTATCCCAACAATTTTCTCATCGTCAAATTTGGGATTTAAAAGCAATACATTATTAGTAGCAATTACAACTATTATGATAATTATTTTAACTTTTTTTTATCAATCACTTCCTTCCCCGATCAATGAACACTTTCATGTTAGTCAGTCATACTATTTTGCAATTCCTGTTTCATTAATAATTGCTTTATTTTTTTTAAATTATTTTGCATTAACTTTTGGAACAGAGTCTAGGTTAAGAAAAGAAGCTCTTAATAAAATGGAGGAAGTAATGGCAAAAGAGCACGAGTTATTATCTCTTGGCGGACAAGCAGCAGCAGCAGCGCATTCATTAGGAACACCTTTTTCAACAATTAAAATTATATCTGCTGATTTATTAAAACAATTTAAAGATGATATTGAAATCAAGAAAGATCTTGAACTTTTGGTAAGTCAAATTGAGAGATGTAGTGAAATATTAAAAAAATTGACGTTAAATCCGACAATAGAGGATGAATTTATTGATAGAGATATCACTATTAGTGATTATATTTTTGAAATCACAAAATCTTTTCAAAAAATTAGTGAAAAAAATTTTGTTGTTAATTCTGATAAAGATAAAAATCCTTTAAATATTACTAAATCTATAGAAATTGTTTATGGTTTGAGAAATTTTATAGGAAATGCAAATAAGTTCTCAAAAAGTGAAGTTTTCATCGAGATAATTACTAATAATGATTATAGTGAAATAATTATTGAAGATGATGGTGAGGGATATCCTAGTGATGTTTTAAGTAAAATTGGAGAACCTTATATAAAATCATTAAAATCAAATGTAAAATCAAAATCAGGCTTAGGTCTTGGTATATTTATAGGCAAAACCTTATTAGAAAAAAACTTTGCAAGTATATCTTGTAAAAATTCAAAGAAAAAAACAGGAGCAAAAGTTACTATTAAGTGGAAAAATAAAGACCTCCTAAGCCTTTAATGTAATTTTTTTTTTTCAAATAAGCCACTTAATTGAGAGATCATTACATCTCCTAACTCCTGGACATCAGTTATTTTGATCGCTTTTTCATAATACCTCGAAACGTCATGACCAATTCCGATAGCTAAAATCTCTACTTCACTTTTTGTTTCTATAAATTTGACTATTTTTTTGAGATGTTTTTCTAAAAAATCACCAGAATTTACAGACAATGTAGAGTCGTCTACAGGTGCTCCATCAGAAATAACCATTAAGATTTTTCTCTCTTCTTTTCTTTTTTTAATTCTATTAAAAGCCCATGATATAGCCTCACCATCAATATTTTCTTTTAACAAACCTTCTTTAAGCATCAAACCTAGATTATTTTTTGCTTGTCGCCATTGTGTGTCGGCAGATTTGTATATTATGTGTCTTAAATCATTTAATCTTCCAGGTTTATTTGGTTTTTCTTTTTTGTTCCAGTATTCTCTGCTTTTTCCACCCTTCCAGTTTTTTGTTGTAAAACCTAAAATTTCAACTTTTACTGAACAACGTTCGAGTGTTCTTGATAATATATCTGCACAAAGTGCTGCAATGGTAATAGGCCTGCCACGCATTGAACCTGAGTTGTCAATTAATAATGTTACAATTGTATCTTTAAAATCAAGGTCTTTTTCTTTCATAAAAGATAGTGAGTTGTATGGATCCATAATAATTCTTGTTAGTTTAGAGCTATCAAGCAAACCTTCTTCAAGGTCAAATTCCCAAGATCTATTTTGTTTTGCAAGAAGTTGTCTTTGTAGTTTGTTGGCAAGTTTAGTTATTAAATCTTGAAAACCAACTAGTTGTTGATCTAAATTTTTTCGTAATTTTTTTATTTCGGTTATGTTTTCTAAGTTTTCAGCTTTTGAAATTTCATCAAATTGTGTGGTAAAAACTTTATAATCTTGATCAATATTAATTGAATTACTTTTTTTTGTAATATTTTCAGAACTTTCCTCTGAGTCTTCCAAATCTTCCAATTGTTCATTCAATTGCTGATCACTTAAATCAAAACCAGTATCCAAAATTGACTGAGTTTCATTTTCTTTAGAATCACTTTTTGATTCTGATTGATCATTTTCATTATTTTGAGAATTATTTTCTTGAGCATCATTTTTTTCATTATCCTCTTCTTTATTCTCGTCATTTTCTGAACTAAACACGTCCATATTTTCAAGAATTTCAGAAAATTTTGAACTGTATTTTTCCTGATTTTCAAAATTTTGACTTAAAAAATCCTTATGTTTATCTATCGAAAAATTAAAATCTTTCTCCCAATAGCTTAAGATTTTAGAAGATAATGAATTTAACTCTAATTTATAAAACTTTTTAAGCATATATAGTTCAAAGGCTTCTGTAATTGAAACATCATTTTTAGTTTTAATTGACTCTTTGTGAGTTTTTTTCATTTTAAAATAATAATTATCATTGAGATTTTTTTTAATGCCTTGAAGCATTTTTCCACCTAAAATTTCATACCTAGTTCTTTCTGCTATCTCGTAAAGTGATTTACAGGACTTATTTTTTGGTAAATTTTTATAAAATATTGATGAATTAGAAAATTTTTTTTTTACAGCATCAGAGTCTGTTTCTGCTCTTAATTTTATAAAATCATGCTTATTTGATAAATTTGTTATATCAATAAATTTATTATTTTTTGAGCTGGATTCTTTGTTATTTTTTTTTGAATCAATTTTATAATCATCTGAAATTACCTTAGCAGTAGATGTTAAAGCATGTTTAAATTGTTCTTTAAGAGTATCGTGTTTATTAGACATTTATATCTGAATATTAACCATCGACTCTGGTAATTCTTCACCAAAACATCTTTGATAATATTCAGCAATTGTATTTTTTTCAATGTCATCACATTTGTTTAAAAATGTTACTCTAAAAGCATAACCAACGTCTTTAAAAATTTCTGCATTTTCAGCCCAGTGCAGAACAGTTCTGGGACTCATAACAGTTGATATATCACCGGCAATAAATCCTTTTCTTGTTAGTGTAGCTACCTTAATCATATTGGCGACTTTATCCTTGCCTTTAGCGTTATTTAAATCTTTATTTTTTGCTAGAACAATTTCCATTTCCTTATCTAGACTAAGGTAATTTAAAGACGTAACAATATTCCATCTATCCATTTGTCCTTGGTTAATTTGCTGTGTACCGTGATAAAGACCTGTGGTATCGCCCAGTCCAACAGTATTAGATGTTGCAAATAATCTAAAAAATTTATTTTGTTTAATTACTTTGTTTTTATCCAATAAGGTAAAATTACCTTCGGCCTCTAAGACTCTTTGAATAACGAACATTACATCTGGTCTTCCTGCATCATACTCATCGAAAACAAGTGCAACAGGATTTTGAATGGACCATGGCAATATTCCTTCTTTAAATTCTGTGATTTGTTTTCCATCTTTTACAACTATGGCATCTTTACCAATCAGATCTATTCTACTGACATGACTATCTAAGTTAACCCTAATGCAAGGCCAATTTAATCTGGCAGCGATTTGCTCAATGTGTGTAGACTTACCTGTCCCATGATAACCTTGAACTAAAACTCTTTTATTAAAAGCAAAACCTGAAATAATTGCAAGTGTTGTGTCTCTATCAAATTTATAGTTCTTATCTATCTCTGGAACATACTCACTTTTTTTTGAGAATGCATCGACTTCTAAATCTGAGTCAATTCCAAAAGTTTGGTTTAGAGATATTTTGATATCAGGTTCTGAATTAATATTAAGTTTCAATTTTTTCCTTATATGTATTTTTAAGTTGTGTATATGCCAAGGTGATTAGTTTAAGTTTTTCTTCGTATTGTTTATTACCTAAATTAATATCAGGGTGAAATTTTTTGACAAGTGCTTTGAATTTTCGTTGAATTTTCTCCCATTTTAGACCAACTGAAACACCTAAAATCCCAAAAGCTTTGATATCATTGTGGTCAAACTTAAATTGACTCATGTGATTGTATTCACTTTTTAACTTAGCTTTATCAAATTCATCTCTTAAAGTGTTGTTCCAAAGAACTTTAAAAAAATTATCAGATGAACTAAAGCTTTGAGTTGGCTTATGCCATGTCATGTCAGATTTTAAAAAATTGAAAACTTGCTCATCATTCATTCCAGAAAAATAATTCCAGTTTTTGTTGAACTCTTTAACATGATTCAAGCATAACAATCTAAAGTTTTTACTATTATCTTTCTCAACAGGAGCTTTATATTGACCAATTTCAAAGCAATTATTCCAGTCACAAATGTTTTTCATGTTATATAATATTATTAAATATTTATGAATATAAATGAATTAATCATAATTGTAAAAAACAAACTTGAAAGTAGTATTGTTGTTCAAGAATTAAAAATAGAAGATAAAAGTTTTTTACACATAAATCACAAAAGTCATGAAAAAGGCAAGTTTCACTTGAAGATAAACATTAGAGCAAAAGAACTTGATAAATATAGTAAAATTTCCGCAACAAAAAAAATTTATGCAATTTTAAAAGTAGAGCTAGAAAAATATATTCACTCTATTCAAATATCATTTATTTAGTTCTTTCATTAAAAAAGATCTAATTTTCTCTTTTGTAAATTGAAAGTCATAAGAAGCAGAGCCAATTTTTTTTAATAAGATTAAATTTATCTTTTTAGAGATATTTTTTTTATCTTTAGTCATGAATGAAAGAATTGTATTAGTATTTTTTTTTGAAAATAACTTTTCTTTATTAAAATTGAGCTTGTTTATATGAGTTTCTATAAGTTTAAACTCATTAATACTAAGAAGTTTATTGGATAAGCTAAATTTTGAAGCTATCCTAATTCCCAATATAACCGCTTCACCATGATTTAGTTTTTTTGAATAATTAAGAGTCGCCTCATATGCATGTGCAAAAGTATGTCCAAAATTTAATATTTTTCTTAAGGAAGACTCTTTTTCATCAGATTCAACAATCTTTTTTTTTATTAAGCAGCTCTTATAAATAGCTTTTATAATATGGGTGTTCTCTAAGTTTAAAATTTTAGATCTATTTTTATCCAAAAATGAAAAAAATTTTTTATCAGCTATTAAAGAATGTTTTAAAATTTCTCCGTATCCACAGATTATCTCTCTCCTCGGTAAAGATTTTAAAAAATTAATATCCGAAATAACAAGATCAGGTTGATAGAATGAGCCAATTAAATTTTTGCCATAACTAGTGTTAACACCTGTTTTACCGCCAATTGAGGAGTCAACTTGAGAAAGTAAAGTTGTAGGAACATTAACAAAAGTCAATCCTCTTTTAAAAATACTTGCTGCAAATCCAGAAACATCACCTGTAATTCCCCCCCCAATCGAAATCAAACAATCATTTCTATTAAAATTTTTTTTCAAGAGAATCGACAAAATTTTATCTACACTTTTTTGACTTTTATTTTTTTCATTAGCTTTAAAATAATGAATAGTTATTCTTTTATTAAGCAACGAACTTGATAAATTTTTAACAAGTTTTTTTGGAATATTACTATCTACGATAATGAGACATTTAAAAAAATTTAAATTGTTTTCACTCAAAAACTTTGGCAATTTGCCAATGATATTTTTTCCAATAATAATTGGGTAATTTTTACTATTTGTTTTAACTTGTAATTTAACAGAGTTCATAATTTTTAATTACTTCTTTTACTATTTCACTTTTTGAAAGCTTATTACAGTTTATTTTAAATTGTGCTTTTGAATAAATCTTTATTCGCCTCTTTATCAATTGTTTAATTTCTTGAGGAGTTGAGTTCAAGGCTAAAGGTCTTTTTTTACTACCTTTAATTCTTTTTAGAAGAATATGATCACTCCAATTCAACCAAAAAGATAAATGGTTTTTTATAATTTCATTTCTAATTTTTTCATTGACGAAACCACCACCACCTAATGCAATAACACTGTTTTTGGATTTTAAAGTTTTAAGTGTAATTTTTTCCTCTAATTTTCTAAAATTAATTTCTCCTCTTTCTTTAAAAATATTCGAAATAGTCATTTCTTCATTTTTTTCAATTAAGCGATCTATATCAAAAAAATTTAGGTTTAGTTTTTTTGAAACCAAATACCCTATGCTGGATTTTCCAGACCCCATCATTCCTAAGAAAATGAGGTTTTTATTTAAATTCATAAGCTTTCTTTATTGAAAAAACACAAATATGTCTTAATTTGAAATTAGTAAAAGATATATGCAATTCAATAAAATTACAAGCACAACGAGTAAAAAATTTTCGTTGATGACATTTGTTAAAGTGATTTTAACTTTAGCAATTATTTATTTATTAGTTTCATTAATGAATAAAATCGATTTTCCATCACCTAATAAAGCAATAGAACAAATTATTCCAAATGAAAAAATCACAATTGTTAAATAAAATATATTTAACAATTTTAGTCTTTTTTTTATTACAAGGGACAGTAACTCACGCTGAAGACCCAGTAGATATCTGGAAAATAGAAGAAAATTCAAAAAAAAAAATAGAAAGTTCAGAAATAATTAAAAAAGATGAAAAAAAAATTGTCACAGGAAATTCAGTATATGAAATGCAGTCTGAAAATAATAATTCACTATCTATAGAACAAGATGAAACGTTAGCATCAAAAGAAATTGAAATTATTGGACTTTATGATCCAGCTAAAAATGGGCTTAATATCAATATGTGGAAAAATTCAGATGGGTATAGAATTTTAGATGTATTTAATAGAATAGAAAAAATTAAACTTTCTAAAGATGCTGCAGAAATTTTAAATATAATACTTTTGACAAATTCTTATTATCCAGGGCTCAATATATCTAAAGAGCAATTTTTAAATATCAAATCTAGATGGCTAATAAAAAATTCAAATATTGACCTAATAGAGGCATACTTATTGAACAACCAAACAATTAATGATCACACTGAGCTGACAAAATATTTAGTAAACTATCATCTTTCTAGATCAAATATAGAGCAACCATGCAAAATATTCTCAAAAATTGATAATACGATTGAGGATAAATACTTATCAAAATTTAAAATATATTGCCTAGTAAATAATGGAAAAAAAGATGAAGCACAGTTATTGCTGGATCTTAAAAAAGAATTAGGGTTTAAAGATAAATTTTTTGAAAAAAAATTCAATTATTTAATGGGATATTCCACTGAACCTGAAACTACAATCTCAGAGAAAACAATTTTTGATTTCCATTTATCTCATAGAACGAATCCAGATTTTAGTTTTGAACCAAAAAAAACAACATCTAAACAAATTTGGAAATATCTATCCACTTCAAATTTATTGAGCAATACTAGTGAAATTGAACTTGATGATATAGAAAAAATTCAAACAATTGAAAAAGCAACACACGAAAGAAATTATTCTGAGAAAGAAATGTTTGATCTTTATAAAAGATTTCAGTTTAACATTAACCAACTATTAAATATTAAAGAGTCTTCAAAAGTATTATCAAATGTTGAGACAAGAGCTTTAATTTACCAGGGTATTTTAATAACATCAGACATCAAAAAAAAATTTGAGTTGATAAATGCTTTAAAAAATTCTTTTAATAACGAAGGATTAGAAAATGCTTTTCAAGATGAATTAAGAAATTTTTTAAAAGGTATAAATCAAGAGGATGTACCCTCAAATTATACCTCATTTTATGAAAAATATACAAAAGATGACAATGACATCGAATTTACAAATATAAAAATTAATAATAAAATCCTTCATCAATCTAAGTTAGTTAACTACTTTAAAGAAGATGCATCATACAAAAAAATTGATAAAGACTTAAAAGAACTTCTTAAAAAAATTAAAAAAAATAAAAAATATTTTTTCTCTATGAAGGATGTGATTCTTGTAGAGTCATTAAAATCTGATGGAATTAAAGTCCCTGAAAGATATAAAGATCTTTATGAATTAGACGATTCAGAAATACCTAGTGATATAAAAACTTTGATTAAAGATGAGGATATGGGTGTTGCAATGCTTCGAATCGTAGAATTTATAGGGCAAGATAGGTTAATAGACATTGATGCAGATACAATGTATTTAATTATTAGCACTTTAAATCAGCTCAATGTTGACCCAATCAGAAATAAAATTTTATTTAAAGTTCTGCCTTTAAAAGTTTAAGATTTATAATAAAATAACCTAACTATGACTATAAGACCCATTTTGACAGAGCCAAATAAACTGTTAAGGCAAGTTTCAAAACCAGTTGACGGTGTTGGTGTTGAAGAACAGACATTAATGAATGATATGCTTGAAACTATGTATGCCGCTCCAGGCATAGGTCTTGCTGCAATTCAAATAGGTGTTCCAAAAAGAATTATAGTCATGGACATAAGTGCTGATAAAACAAAGAAAGAACCTAGATATTTTGTTAATCCAGTGATTAAAAACAAAAATATTATTAAAGCTAAATATGAGGAGGGATGTTTATCAGTGCCTAATCAATTTGCAGAAATTGAAAGACCTAATTCGTGTGAGGTAGAATTTTTAGATTATGATGGAAAAAAACAATTATTAAAAGCAGATGGTTTGTTAGCAACTTGCATACAGCATGAGATGGATCATTTGGAGGGAATTTTATTTATTGATTATTTATCCAAATTAAAAAAATCAATGATTCTAAAAAAACTCTCTAAAAGTAATTCTACAAGAATAATTGTTTAAAAAATGCTAAAAAAAATTGTTTTTATGGGTACGCCATCTTTTGCTGTACCAATTTTAAAATCTTTATATCAGAATGGATATCCAGTATCTGTTGTGTATACACAACCACCGCAAAAATCACAAAGAGGGCAAAAAATTAATAAATCTCCAATTCAAGGAATTTCCGAAACACTAAAGATTGATTGTAGGACACCCGATTCATTTAAAAATAATAAGGAAGAATATAACTATTTAAAGAAATTAGGTGCAGATATAGCAATCGTCGTCGCTTATGGACAAATAATTCCTAAGGAATATCTAAGTTTAGTTAAAAAAGGGTTTATTAATATTCACGCATCTCTATTACCAAAATGGAGGGGAGCAGCACCTATTCAAAGATCAATTATGAATTTAGAGAAAGAAACAGGAATTAGTATTATGAAAATAGGTGAAAAACTAGATACAGGACCTATTTGCAATTCTTATAAAATAAAAATAAAGAGTGATGATAATTCAGAAACGATAGCAGAAAAACTATCTACATTAGCTGCAGAAAAAATATTGGATATTATTGATGAAATCTTAACGGATAAAATAGAATTTAAAGAACAAGATCACAACGAAGCAACTTATGCAGGGAAAATAGAAAAAATAGAAGGACAAATAAAATGGAATGAAACTGCAGAAAGTATTATTGGAAAAATTAATGGATTGTACCCAAGTCCTGGAGCATTTTTTATTTATAACGGCGAAAGATACAAAATTTTAAAAGCAAATTTAGCTCAAGGTTATGGAAAAATTGGAGAAGTATTAGATAACTATTTAGAAATTAGTTGTGGTAATAAAAAATCGATTAAAGTTCTTGAAATTCAAAGACAAGGAAAAAGACCACAAAATATTGGAGAATTTATGCTTGGATCACAGATTAAAAAGGGATCAAACTTGAATAATGCATAGATATCAAATATTAATTGAATATGTTGGAACTAATTTTGTTGGGTGGCAAATTCAATCTAAGGGAAAATCAGTTCAAAAATTAATTCAAACAAAGTTATCTAAACTTTTAAAAGAAAAAATATTTTTAATTGGATCTGGTAGAACAGATGCAGGAGTTCATGCAATAGAACAATCAGCACATTTTGAATGTAAAAAAGAAATTCAAAAACTAGATAAATTTTTAAAATCAATAAATTATTTTATAAATGATATGAATGTTTCAATTATAAATATTAAAAAAAAAAACCTGAACTTTCATGCTAGATTTTCTGCAAAACAAAGAATTTATAAGTATGTAATTCTTAATCGATTGAGTAAACCCTCTATAGAAAAAGAGAGAGGATGGCATATAATTAAAAAGTTAGATGTATCTTTAATGAAAAAAGGTGCAAAAAAACTTTTGGGTACTAAAGATTTTTCTACGTTTAGGTCTTCGAATTGTAATGCCAAAAGCCCAATTCGAACTATGAAGTCAATTAAAATAAAAGCAATGAGAGGTAGAATCGAAATACAATTTAAATCTCAGTCATTTTTACAGCAACAGGTTAGATCTATGGTTGGTTGTTTAAAATATTTAGCAGAAAAAAAATGGGATTTAAAAAAATTTGATTCTGTTTTTAAATCAAGAAAAAGGGTACTTTGTGCACCCCCTGCTCCTGCAGAAGGATTATTTTTAGAAAAAGTTATTTACTAGATTGTTGTCGCCCTATACTGAATTTTTTATTAATTCTCCATCTTGACTCTGCACGCACTATGTAACCACAACAATTTTTTGATCGGCATTTACAGGGGAATTGCTTATAGTCTTCATCAAAACTAAACCCATAGTCACATG
>Ga0209374_1000479_pt1 | contig 44423 bp, 43 predicted proteins | sample SaaInlLV_DNA_10m_FD_184683 | JGI IMG/M metagenome (GOLD analysis project Ga0209374, IMG submission 184683) | Marine microbial communities from expanding oxygen minimum zones in the Saanich Inlet - SI075_LV_DNA_10m (SPAdes) (version 2) | ecosystem: Environmental > Aquatic > Marine > Unclassified ... | reverse complement strand
GGCACCTGCCAAGAAGAAGGCAGCGGCTAAGAAGGCACCTGCCAAGAAGAAGGCAGCGGCTAAGAAGGCACCTGCCAAGAAGAAGGCAGCGGCTAAGAAAGCGCCTGCCAAGAAGAAAGCAGTTGCCAAGAAGGCACCTGCAAAGAAAAAAGCTTCCAAGAAAAAGTAATTACAGCTACGTCACGTTTGGGAGTGACGTACGATATAAAGCCGGCAGCATTGCCGGCTTTTTTAATGCCTGAATCTTGTTCTCTAGTGGTCCTGGAGGCCACGGGTTGGTGCTATCTGTCCCGCGTATTGTAAGAAGCTCCACCGTGAGATCCATCTGTTTACCTGATCTTCGCCTCTGACGAATCCACTGTGACGGATCTTGAGTGCCGAATTCTTTTTCACTATCCGATGTCTCCCTATTTAGAGAAACGCCGGTTGGCCTTTGGGGTATATCAGCGCAGTGGCTCTCGTATGAGTTTCCTGCTCAATCTCCTTGACCACTATTTGCCAACTTGGTTGGGGGTTCCCGACGGATTACGGTTTTACAACGAGGCTCTCACTTTTACAGTGATTCGTGTTTAGCGATAATGCCATTGGAGGGCGAAGGGACGGCTGCGGATACCTTTGCGTAGGAAGACGCACCTCTTTGACGTATAGCAGAGGAGGTTGTCTTTTTTCGATGATTACATCTGCGACAAAGGATTGAGGTGGGACCTACAGACTACCCCCGCAAGCGTGCTGAAGGACGAATGGTGAGGATGGATAGATTCGGCATAGTGATTCAGAAAACGCTTGATTCGAGACTACATATTTATCTCCATTTTCCCTCTCAAGGCTTTCACGTTGGCGCCGTTTAGCCGTTTAGCCGTTTTTCAGTCGCGCTTTTTCTAGATGTGATTTGCGCCATTTAGAGGGAGATATGCCAGACCACTGAATAAATGCGCGACGAAAGTTTGATGTGTCACTAAAGCCCAGCGCGTGCGCAATAGTGGCAATCGAAATATCTGACCGAACGAGTTGATGTTGAGCAAGCTCCAGTCGTGTTTGATCGAGTAGTGCCTGAAAGGTCGTGCCCTCTTCTTGCAGGCGTCTGCGATACGTGCGTGTACTCACATTGAACATCGCTGCGATTTGCGCCAGCTGAGGGTATTGTCCCTCGAGTTTATTCAGGATGGTCAGAGTTTGCTCAGTACAGGTGGCGTCGTCTGCGAGATGAGCCAACAGGCGAGCGCACTCGTTTTCGTAAACGGTTCTTAGCGTACGGTTTGATGTGGAGAGCGGTGTGCGTGTGAAATGACTTGGGCAACTAAGTCGCGCTTTGTCAGATGAAAATCGCACTTTGTCACCGAATATCCCCAAATAAGGCGCAATATCTTTCGGCTTTGAGAATGGCAGGTCGATCTCCCAATCGAGCGATTTGGAATCGAGTAAATCCGACGTGGTCTTTTGAATCCCCGAAAAAATGGCTTGGTAGGTAAATGGCATTGTTTCTGCAGCTCCCTCCAACTCCAACGTGACGCCGATGCGGTCCCGAGCAATATCTTCATACACGGATAGTTGCGTGCGGCTGCCAATGAGCAGTGGGGCGTATTGATCAAGGAGTTGCAGTACCTCAAGTAGGTCGGAGCACGCGAGAAATGCCTGGCCAATAATGGCGTGCGCCCCCAAATTTAAGTGCTGGCCTAATATTAGGCCAAGAGCAGGCTCTGGGATGAGCTTGAGGGTGTTCGCGATCACGCGGTCTGCGTCGACTTCGTCGACCCGCGCACCAAGATGTTGTAAAGAGTCGAGCGTCAATGTGGTGCCCTCACAGAGCGCTTTAATCGAATGATCTCGATCAGCGGCGAGTGACACGAGAATGAGCAGATATTGGCTCGGTATTGACGATTGCATGGCCATATTTGGCCACATTAGACCATTAATTGGCAATGGATAACCTTGAGCCAAGTCAGCGGAGCGGAGAAGATGACATAAAGTGAGGAGAGTACCGATGAAGATTGCATGGAGCACTGACACGCCGAGAAAAATTCAGCAGTTCTCGAACCCCGACTGCCCTCGGGATAATCCCGATCTGGAGGATGTGCTGACTAGCGCAGACGTCGACCACGTCGCGCAAATTTTCCAAACCCCTCTTACCGGCTCCTACAACTGGGATTACTCCGTGCAGGATGATCGGATCAAAAAGCTTTACGAGCTGGGCAAACAGCTCAATTGGGATCCGCAGATGGATATTGACTGGGATCGCCCTTGGCCGGAAGAAGCGCGCGCGGCGGAGATGATGAACCTCCACGATTATCCACCTTATCTAGCGTTATCCGAAAAAGAGCGCGACGAGTTTTGGTTGCATATGAATGCGTGGAGTTTGTCGCAGTTTCTGCACGGGGAGCAGGGTGCGCTACTGGTGGCCAGTCAGCTCTGTTCTTGCGCTCCGACGTTTAATGCGAAGCTTTACGCCGCCTCGCAAACATTTGATGAGGCCCGTCACGTAGAAGTTTTTAATCAATACATACAGAAGCGCATTGGATTGATGTATCCCATCAATACCCACCTCAACAGCATTATTGACAAAATCCTGACTGATCCTCGGTGGGATCTTAAGTTCATCGGTATGCAAATAGTAATCGAGGGGTTGGCGCTGTCAGCTTTCAATACAACCCGCGAGACAACCCCCGATCCCGTACTGAAGGATATTGTTTATCTGGTCACTCGCGATGAGGCGCGACACGTCACGTTTGGGGTGAACTATCTCGAGGAGTACGTCAAAACGTTGAGCGACGAAGAGCGTGAGGAGCGAGCTTTATTCGCTTTTGAGGCCTGCGCTATCAGTAGAGAGAGACTGGTTGCGACCGACGTTTTTCGGCATTTTGGCTGGGATGTGGAGGAGAGTCGCAAGAAGGTGCTCGATGGCTTTGTGATGTCCACGTTTCGGAATTTGCTGTTCCAACGTGTAGTGCCGAATTTGCGACGTATTGGCCTGCTCACCGACAGTATCCGCCCTCGATTTGAAGAGCTGGGCATTCTTGAATATGAGGCCATGACGGATGATGGTGATATTGACTGGGCGAAACTTGAACGCCCTCTGGATACCTCTGAAGCGCAGAGCCACGAGCAAAGTATGCTTGCAGCATTTCATGATGCTTTTGAGAAAAATCAAGTCGCCAGCGCCTGAATAAATCTGTTTAGATAGCGGGGATTGTTGCGCGTGTGTTTGTTACAGTTGCGCGCACAAGAGAATATTAGTGGGCCCGAGGAAGGCGTGAGTTATGACCGTGGTGACATTTGTACAACATGATGGTTCAGAAAGAATGGTCGATGGAGACGTTGGGCTGTCGCTAATGGAAACGGCGTTAAAACACGATGTTCCCGGGATCGACGCAGATTGCGGCGGTGGCGCCATTTGCGGGACCTGTCATTGTTTTGTAGAAGTCTCGGGTGATTTGCCAGCCCCAGATTCGCAGGAGACGGCCATGCTAGGTCTGCGGCCCGACCGTGCAGAAAATTCGCGCCTGGCGTGCCAAATCGTGCTCGCCGAGGGCATGGCAGATATCAAGGTGCGGCTACCCGAGTTTCAAATGTAGTGCTTTTCATAAATCGCCCTACACATGTTGAAAAGGTGAGACTATGGATGCCCCTGCAGTAAAGGCCGCGCCAGACTATAGCGCGCTGCCGCTATCAGAGCTGGATATTTCTGATCCTCGCATGTTTCAGTTCGATTACTGGCACGGTTTATTTGCGCGGTTGAGAGAAGAGTCGCCGGTACATTTTCAATCAGACAGCCCCGCTGGGCCATTCTGGTCCGTCTCACGCTATGAGGATATTGTGGCGATAGAGTGCGACACAGAAACTTTCTCCTCGGAACCTGCGATCAGCATTATCGACCCTGAGCCGGACATGATCCTGAAGATGTTTATCGCGATGGATCCGCCGCAGCACGATGATCAGCGTCGTGCTGTGCATCATGTTGTGGCGCCGCGAAATCTCAAAGAGTTCGAGGCACTGATTCGCCGGCGGACCGTGGAGGTTCTTGACGCTCTGCCAGAGAACGAGCCATTTGACTGGGTGACGCTAGTCAGTCGTGATCTCACGACTAAAATGTTGGCGACTTTATTTGATTACCCATGGGACGAGCGCAATAACCTGACTGAGTGGTCGGACATGTTCACCAATGACGAGAGAATCACGGCAGGTGAGGGACTAAAGCGGGAAGTTATCATCGAGCACATTACCGCTTGCCTGCAGCGTTTCACAGAGCTCTGGCATGAACGTAAAGGAGATGGGAGAGAAGCATTTGACCTGATACGAATGCTTCAGGCAGATCCCAACACCGCCAATATGGTTGATGATCCGCTCACTTATATGGGAAACATCATGTTGCTCATAGTTGGTGGTAACGATACAACGCGGAATTCTATGTCCGGTGGCGTGGTGTTCTTAAACCAGTTCCCTCAAGAAATGGAGAAAGTGCGAGCTAATCCAGATCTGATTCCATCGATGGTATCGGAGATTATTCGCTATCAGACGCCACTGCCACACATGAGGCGCACCGCTACAAGAGACACCGAATTTCGAGGTCAGCGCATTCGGCAGAACGATAAAGTGTTGCTGTGGTACGTATCTGGAAATTATGACGCCGCCGCAATCGAGCGCCCCAATGATTTTTGGATAGATCGCCCGAATGTCAGGGGGCATTTGTCGTTTGGAGCGGGCATTCATCGCTGCATGGGGAATCGATTGGCAGAAATGCAACTCCGGATCCTATGGGAGGAGGCGCTCAGGCGTTTCAAGACCATTGAATTAGCAGGTGAGCCCGAGAGAACCTGCAATTTGTTCATTCGCGGCTTCACTCGGTTGCCTGTGAGCGTCACTCGATTCTAGAAGGATCGATCCAGGGGCTATCGATCCAGTGTCAACCATAGCATCAAGTCCAGTATTGCTTTCAGCGGGTCTTGATGGATGTCGAGCAGGATGGATCTGCGTCGGTTGGGACGGCAGTAATTGGATGGCGGTTGTGTTTGCAACTTTGCAGCACAGTCAAGCCTATATTGTATCGGGCGCCAGAGTTTGTATTGATATCCCGATTGGACTCTCCGAGACGGGCCTTCGTGGTTGTGACAGGGAAGCTCGGAGATTATTGGGGCCCCGTCGCAGCAGTGTTTTTGCCGCGCCACCGTATTTTGCACTGGAAGAACGCAGCTACCCCGAACTTAACGAAGAAAGTAAGCGCCGCTTCGGCCGGGGTATTAGCAAGCAGGCGTTTTATTTGCTCCCCAAGATTAGAGAGACGGATAGCCATCTTTATACTCATCGCGCGTGCTGTCGAGAGTGGCGAGAAGCTCACCCGGAGCTCTGTTTTGCTGCACTGCAAGATGGGGTGCCGATGAGTGAGAATAAAAAGACTCAAGCGGGCTATCTTCAGAGATTTGAGCTTCTGAGTGCGCGCATGGGGAAGCGGACGGTCATTCAGTTGATGAGCCAGATAGATGCTGATCCCCTAAGTTCCGGAGTATCCAGAGACGATATTCTCGATGCGATGGTCTGTGGCTACGTCGCTCGACTCGATGCGGCAATGCTCAGCATGCTTCCTGAGGGTGGAGTCGAACGTAACGAGAAGGGGGATGCTATGGCAATCTGTTTTCCCTCGCCCAATGTATGATCCTATTGGAATCGACAACAGATTGCTGAATATGAACTTTCCGCTCGCAAGGCAGCGACAAGTAAGGCGCTGGCACCGGGGTATCGCGCTGCTTACGTCGATCCAGCTATTACTGTGGACTGTCAGCGGAGTGTACTTTGCGTTTATTGATATTGATTATGTTCGTGGACATCAGTTTAAAAGAGCGCCGGAGCCAGTTGAGTTTTCGACATCAGAATTTGTATTGAACCCCGTTTTAGCCAACCGCCTCACATTGCTTCAGCGAAGACCAGCGGAATTGGTAGTGGGGATTCACTCTGCTGCGGGGATCGAGTGGCGTGACAGTGCAGGCGCGCTGGTTAAGCCTCTCACCGCGGAGGAAGCGCTCAACCTAGGGGCTTCGAGAACGGTAATGACTCCGGACATCGCTGAGTGGGTAGCGGAGGATATTATTGGCAGTGAATATCGCGGAGCAAAATTGCCACTCTGGAAGCTGTGGGAGTCGAGTGATCCGAGTCGTGTCGCTTATATGGATGCGATGTCTGGTGAGGTCGTCACCGTTCGACACAATGCATGGCGGTGGTGGGATTTTTTATGGTCACTGCACATCATGAGTTATTCCGATAGAGACACTCTGGGAACTTGGCTGCTCAAGTTCTTTTCAATTCTCGCTGTATTGACCGCGGTACTCGGGCTCTGGTTATACGCGCTAACAAAGCGGAAAGACGGGCATTAGTAAAAAATTATGACCCACAAATAGGCGAAAAACAGCCCGCAGACATAGGCCAACCATGCGCCCGAGAGAAGCCAGATGTTGATGCGGCGAAGGCGAGAGCATGCTGCCGCTTTAATGGGGTCGAGCGGGCAGGGGGCGCCACGCTGTTGCCACCAGAGTGCAGTACTGAACACCATCAGCACGCCTGATAAAACGAACAACGTGTTTTTATGGGCTGACAGCCACATGATGCCGGGTATGGCAGAAGTCAGGCCAGCCATCACGGCTCCTGCTCCCAAGGAGATTAGTAGTGCCGGCAGCGCACAGCACAGCAGCGTGGATGCGCTGCCAAACAGTGCCAACGTTGGCGCAACGGTATCGCGCCAGTCACCTCTCACGTCGCGCTACCCAGCGCTTGCTCACCGCGGCGCACAGCAGCCACGCGATATCCCGCCTGCACAGCCAATTCCGCGATCGTCTCGTCACTCAGTGTTGCCCCAGGGATGAGAACAAGATTCAGGGCTTTAGTGTCGAGATCGACATACACCGCAGCGATCTCTTCTCTTTGGCCAAAAATTTTATTCATTGCCAGCGCGCAAAAATCGCAGACCACACCCAAAACGTCGGCAACAATGGGTTCGCCACCCTCCGCCAGCGCATCACTTATGGCATCGGTGTGAGTCATTACCGGATGCGTGGAATTTGATGAATCTGCACCTGCATCGCCTTCATCGTTATGATGATCCGCGTGATCCGAATGGGTCAAATGATCTTGATGAGTCGCCCCTGAACCAGCATGGCTGTGATGGTCATGTTCTTGCGCAGCTAAAGTCTGAGACAGCAGAAAGCTGAGTAATGCAGAAGCGAAGAGCTTTTTCGAATTCATAATCCCTACTCCCTTGGTTAAAAGCGATAAGTAAAGTTAAGCAGTGGTTGATTCACGGTTAGGTTGTATCCCATCTCCAGCAGCAGTGGGCCTTTGAAAAGTCGCACCAGCGGCGTGGCCGTGACCGCGTCCTCATCTTCTGGGCGATGATCTATCTCTAGCATTAACCACGTGTGGAGGTCTCCACTATCACCCTCGTAGGGGGCAAAGCCTAATCGAGCAGCGTGCATGAATTGATCTCCAAAATGTCCAGCGTCAAGATAGCGTGAGCGGTATCCCGCAAAGAGCGAACGCGTCTCCCAGTCGGCCATAATGCCCCCGTACATGGCGGTCTCTTCACCAAGCGTATTGCCACGTATTCCCGATGCGCGTCCAATACCCCCATGAATGTAAAGGTTGCCTTGGTAGTCTCGGTCGAACCAGCGTTTGGCAAGGAATGTGGGGTGGATGCTCGCCACTGCGTACTCACTCTCTCTGTTCACCTCGGTTCTGAGTCCAATCGACCATGAGGGTGCGGGTGTGTAGTGAACCAGTGCGGAGCTCATTTGCCTGTCAGACTCCTCAATAAAGGTCCAACCTCCGGTATAAGATACGGGTCTCGCAGGCGTATGGGCGCTAAACAGCAGCGGTAACAGGAGTAGCCCTGCTAAAAACGCCCTCATTTCTTCTTCCCGGTCAGTATTGAAACGAGCTCGGTAACTTTCTCTCTTCGCGCTTCGGCAGAGCCACTCTCTAAAGATGCTTGCACGCAGGTTTCGACATGGTCTTCCACGATGACCGTTTCGAGGCTCGACAGTGCAGAGCGTGCAGCCTGAACTTGTCTTACGACGTCGACACAGTAGCGGTCTTCCTCAACCATTTTGCGCACGGCTCGAATCTGACCTTCGATTCGAGCTAGGCGCGCATCCGCGATGCGTTTGGTTTCGGTTCTCAAAATTTCCACCTCTTTGCGACTATATACCCCTAGAGGGTATTTAAAGTGATAAATTATACCCCTAGGGGGTATGTAGTCAAGGTATGCAAATTCTACGTTTGATCACACTCATGCGGCCTCACGTGGTCTTGACTCAAAGGGCAGTGTTGACTGCTAATCCCGTTGGTCGATGATCGCGTACAACATGCAGACAGAAGGAGATTGAAATGACTGGGCATCCCGTCGCGTACTCGCGCAGTGTGATCACCGAGCTCATGGTCCCGAGCTACGCTAACTTTGGCGGCAAGGTGCATGGCGGCACCTTGATGTCACTCATGGATAAACTGGCTTATGTGTGTGCTAGCAAGCATGCAGGTAATTACTGTGTAACCGTCTCAGTAGACAACGTGCAGTTTCTGCGCCCGGTCGAGGTGGGCGAAGTAGTGTCGCTGATGGGTTCCGTTAACTATGTCGGTAAAAAATCTCTCGTGGTGGGCATCAAAGTGATTGCCGAGAATCTTCAGGACGGTGTGAGCAAGCATACGAACACTTGCTACTTCACCATGGTGGCAAAGGGTGTGGATGGCGATACTGCGGAAGTTCCCCAGCTTATATTAGAGAGCGAGGATGATGTGCGGCGATTTTGCAGCGCGCTTCAGCGGCGACGCATTCGAGAGGAGGGTGTGACCTTTATGAACGACTACAAAGCGGGGTTTACCGACCACTTTGCGGTTACTGACTTACTTGCTTCCGAGCGATGTATTCTGGCTATTGCAAATACCGCTTAACCGGGTCGCTCCGCCGGGGAGCCGCTCAGCCTCATCACCACTATTCCACTAAAGACAGCCAGCGCAGAGAGTGCACTAAAGCCGGCAATGTAATCTCCCTGCCATTCTCGCAGTAGCCCCAATGAGCGAGTTCCGAGGGCGCCGCAGAGCGTATCAATAAGCACTACCAGTGCGAGAATCCGGCCGTAGTAAGCGCCACTGTAGTGAGTGGCCAACAAGATCTGTATGCAAGTAAAAGCGCCGCTAAATCCGAGACCGCCTAAAACGGCATAGAAAATGAGCAGCGATAAGTCGGTAGCGACAATGTGACTCAGTATTAAGAGAGACAACGCCAGCGTGAAAATGGCTGCAGGCATGACCCGATGTATAGGGTAGCGATCAGCTAGCGCGCCGAAGGTTAGCTTGCCTACGATCGAGCTACCAAAAAAGATGCTAAATACAGTGGGCAAAAAGGATCGCTCGAGTCCGACATCGCGGGCCAGGTAAATAGACTGGTGCTGCGTCAGTGCAATGATAATGAACCAAAGACTGCCAGTAGCGAAGACGATCGCTAAAAATCGGGTATTCATGATGAGTGGCAGCAGCCTGCGAATGTCATGGGTCGCCGATGCTCTTGGCTCCGCGGGAGCGAGCGCGGTTCTGCCATCCCGTAATAGAAGCATGGCACTGCCAAGCATCACGACACCGACCAGAGCGCCGGTGATGAGGACGGCATGACGCCAACCAAGTGCCTCAATGGTGCCGCCGACCGCTAACGGGAAGAGCACCCCACCGAGGCTTGATGCTGTCAGCAGGATTCCCGTCGCACGACCTCGTCCCCGCTCAAACCACTGTGTCAGAAGGACCATGTTCGACACCAAACCACACAGTGACAACGCGACGCCCAACACTGCATACACCGCAACCAACTGCCACAGTGACTGAGTGGCAGAGTAAGCAACCAAGGCTAGTGCGAGCAAAAGACTGCCGAGACTGATGATCAGACGAGCGGAATAGCGATCTAACAGCCATCCTGCGGGAGGGGAGGTGATTGCGCCGACGATAAAAAAGACGGTGGCTGGCAGAGTGACTTCACTCTCTCGCCAGCCGTAGTGCTCCATCAGTTCGGGATAGAGCAGCGGCAGCGTATGCAAGGTTATGCCGTTGGAGGCCATGTAGACGAGAAATAGGCCGCTCAATACGGTCCAATTTCTGTGGTTTCTAGCTGGTTCTTGCATATAGAAAATTTTTTGTTTGGCGCTCGAAACAGTACACCACAGGTGCCGTACTTGCGAATCTATGAGCGCTTTAATCATGATGCGACCACTACAGTGTGATCGCAAAGCGTACCCTTGATTTTGCGAGGGCTATTTTATGATCAAGCGATGATAAGGTATCGCATTGGGTGGCAGCAGATGCGGGTAATGCATGCACAGGTCGCACTATGACGTAGGAATTATTGGCTCCGGTATTGCCGGTGCAGCATTGGCGACGGCGCTAACCCGCCAAGGCTTCACTGTGGCGCTTCTGGACCGGCGCCCGGGTCTTCTGGATACGGCTCGCGGAGATCATATTCAGCCAGGCGTTCAGCCCTTGCTTGAGCGTTGGGGTGTGTTGGAATCTCTGATGCTGGCGGGGGCCGAAAAGCGTTACGGCACACGATGGCTAGACGGTGAGGGCAATCACATTGTCACGATTCCGGTTCCGGATCACCCTGAGTGCCCGCCTTACTTTTTATTTCTCAATCATGAGCAGATTGGTGAGGTATTGCTTTCCCGAGCCACACAGGCGGGTGCCAGAAGCGTCACCAACGTCTCTCATTGGTCTATCGAGCGGGGTAATGGTCATTGGACTGTAAACTGGAAGCAAGCGGAAGACATTGGCGAATTTGACTGCACGCTGCTGGTGGGTGCAGACGGCACTGCTTCATCGGTTCGCAGAACCCTGAAGATGGATATTGAGAGGCACCGCTATCAATATCCAATTGCAGTGCTGTATGGTCAGCTGCGCGACGTGCCTGAACGGCGCACACTGGATGTGTTTGTAACAGCAGACAGAATTGTGTCCATGATCCCCCGCACGGGCGGTGAGAGTAAATTGGGATTGCCGATCGCATCAGAGGAGTTGCCATTTTGGCGGGATCAACCCGAGGACGTACTGCGTTCCCGTCTGGCGCAGTGGTGCCCACAACTGGAATTTGAGCACGTGTCTTTCGGCGATATATACCCGCCCGTTTCACAGCAAAGTAAGACATACACAGGCCAGGGAGCCGCTGTCCTCATTGGCGATGCCCGGCATGCGATGCATCCAGCGCGGAGCATGGGGATGAACACCTGCTTCCGGGTTGCGGGGCAATTGGCGGAATGTCTGAACATACTGTCGTCTGGGTTTTCTGAGTCGGAAGTGTTGCCTGTGCTTTCAACTTTTGAAGCGTCTTTTAGCAGGACACTGGCGCCGCAGATTGCCGAAAATCATGCTGCAGGGTTACAAATGGATACCTTGTCGGGAGGGGGATTTCCTCAGTTGTTAGCGCAGTTGCGAGGTGCCGCCGAAAGCCCCAAAGTACTACAGAGCATGGCGCTGAGGGCCGCAGGAGTGGAGAGTTGATCAGTTGAAGTTGAAGACGGGCAGTTTTATTCCAGAACAGTCAGCGTCAGTGGTTTACGCCATGGCGGGCGACGATTGTTCTTTGCACCACGATTTGCGCAGCTTGACACCAAAACAGCAGATCGATCATCAGGAGAACCAGGTGCTCACTTGTGCGCTGCAGGTTGCACTTACTGGACTGGGTAAGCCGATCGATCACGTAGCATTGGCAGATGTATTCGCGGCGTCTCCCTGGTTTGAAAATTTGGCACGCTACAGCGATATGTTCACTGATATGGGCCTGCAGACCGTCCCGAGTTCTAATTGGCAGTTCCACCCGCTGAATGACTATTATCCCCGTGTCAAATCGACCTTGCCTATGGTGGAGATGGTCAATCTGTACATGGTGAGTGGCAGCAATTGGCCGCTACATCAAAACGAGGAAGCGCTGGCTGTCAGCCAGAATATGAACTCAAAATTACACTTTGCTGTCCATGCTCCTTTAGCGGATATCCCAGTGCCCCACACTGAGGTTTATCGCAAGGAGGCGCTACTCTCCGGCGCTGCAGGTGCGTTTTTTGCCAAGCACCCGGAAGGGGTGATGGTGAAGTTATTGGGTCTAGCGGGCTCGAGGAATGTTTTTGCCGTTGCTGATCTGGGCGAGTGCTTGCGTCAAATTGCGGAATACGACGCTGAGATTGAAGTGCTACTGCAGGAAAAGCTGGACACTACACGATGGCGTGAGATGACAGTAGACCTGACTATTACTCCCGAGAGCCTTTCTATTAGTAACGTGCGGCAAATCCTGTTCGCTGGTGGTAAGTGGGTAGGTAATTTTATATCACCCGATCTTGTGGTCTCAGATAAGCACCGCGAAGTACTGATGCGGGTGGGTGAGTATGCGCGCGCCCACGGTTATGTTGCCCCAGAAGGTGTGAACTGCGGCATCGATTATTTCATTGCGGGCGACGATATTATCGTGACAGAAATTAATGCGCGTTGGACAGGCGGGTTATTCCCGGCGCAGTTCATCAGTCTTTTAGGGGTTCAAGATGCGGCAGTCGCTTTCTTTGATATGTTGCCCCTTGCTGAGATGGAGACGTTGAGCCATTTTCAACGCGAGTATCTTTTTCCCGGAACGGGGCGAGATTTTTCTTACATACCGATGGGGTTTACCCCTTTTAGTACTGAGATTGACGGGAAGGAAAACTACTTTACATGGCAGGTGGTGACGGGTGATTTTGCGGCGTTCGTCGCTGCAAAAAATACGGTTCTATCTCCCCAAGCCTTGCCGACAGCGGAATCGATTTTGAAGGAAGCCTTGTTATGAGCCGAGTTGAGCTAGCAGATCTGGATTTTTTCAGTCCCGAGGTACAAGAGTGCCCCTTTCATGTATATCGGCAGTTGCAGGATGAGGCGCCAATTTGGCAAGTGCCCAATGCCAATGTATTTGTGGTGACGCGATACAACGACATTCGGGAAATCATTCGTGATCCCGCTCGGTTTTCCAGTAGTTTCAGTGCGCTATTGAATACGGGCTCTACCAACGAAGAGGTGAATGCAATCTATGCGGAGGGTTACGAGATGGTGGAAACCCTGCTTACGCAAGATCCCCCTCGACACCGCGTATACCGAAATCTGGTCAATAAAGTGTTCTCCAATAAACGGATCGAGGGGATGCGGGGTGATATTGAGGCGATTGCAGGCGAACTGATTGACCTGTGGATTAATGATGACGAGGTTGACCTGCTCAATCGCTTCTGTGTGCCGCTTCCGATTTACGTTATCGCTGACCAGTTGGGCGTGCCGCGATCAGAGTTGCCGCTGATCAAGAAATGGTCCGACGCTTCGGCGAGCCGTCTCGGGCGCCTTGCTGACGACAAGCAGCAGATCCAAAATGCCAAGGATATTGTCGAATTCCAGCACTATTTTGCCGATCTCATTGATCAAATGAGGGGCAATCCTCAGGATAATATTATTTCTGATCTCGCAAATAACACCATAGATGACGGCCGACTGCTTACCAAGCCAGAAGCCCTGGGTATGATCCAGCAGATATTGGTGGCGGGTAACGAGACCTCGACAGCAAGTATTGCTGGTGGCGTGGTACTTCTCATTCAAAACCCAGACCAGCAAGTAAAGCTCCGCGAGCAACCCGAGTTGATTTCCAGTGCAGTTGAGGAGATTTTGCGACTGGAAACGCCAACCACAGGTATGTGGAGGAGGGCCACACAGGATACTGAAATAGATGGGGTGGAAGTCCCGGAAGGGTCTTTTTTGATGGTTCGTTTTGCTGCGGGGAACAGAGACGAGTCAGTCTTTCCTGGCGGTGGCGAATTGAAAGTGGATCGAGACAACGCCGATAATCATCTCGCTTTTGGTCAGGGCGCGCATTTCTGCTTAGGGGCTCAACTTGCGCGAACCGAGCTTCAGGTAGCACTCACCGCACTGCTTCAACGGACTGACAATTGGGGTTTGGTGTCGGGTAAGAATCCACTGACGCATAGCCCGAATGTGTTACTGCGAGGGTTAACGGATCTGCACATTTCATTTGACAAGATTCGCTAGTCGGGGCATGAACCGAGAGATGCCCCCCGGTTGTGGAGAGCACAATGAACAAGCCTGAATTTCTCAGTTATCAAGATTTGCTTGGCCAGGAGGCAATCGCTGTGCCGGCGGCCCTCAAAATCGATACTCGACCGGAGGTGGCTAATCAGATCATCGCAACAGATGTTTGGACAGACCCTGCTTTATTTGAGCGCGAGGTAGATCGCCTATGGACTAAGGTCTGGCAAATGGCCTGCCGTGAAACGGCGCTCTCCAAACCTGGCGACTACTACGTTTATGACATTGCACGCTATTCCGTTTTGTTGGTGCGCACTGATAAGGGGGAGTTGAAGGGGTTCCATAATTCGTGTCTGCATCGTGGTCGGGCCTTGAAGTCAGGCAAAGGATCCAGTCGGGAGTTGCGCTGTCCCTATCATGGTTTTTGTTGGCATTTGGATGGTCGATTCAAGGAGGCCTACTGTGACTGGGAGTTTGATGAGGCCGATCTAGCAGAGCTGAGTTTGCCAGAGGTCCAGGTGACAACGTGGGGTGGCTGGATAATGGTCAATTTGGACCTGGAAGCGCCGGCTTTCAAAGACTATTCCTCGGTGTTGAGTGAGCACTTTACACGTTGGGCACCGGAGAGGCGTTATGTCTCATTACATGTTGAGAAGAAGATTCGATGTAACTGGAAGATCGCCATGGAGGCTTTTATCGAGTCCTACCATGCCATACAAACACATCCGCAAATTCTGTCGTTTACCGGTGGTGACAACTCTCAATATGACACTTTTGGCGAGCATTTGAGTCGAACGATTACTGCACAGGGAATCCCAAATCCTGGACAGGCAGACCGTTTCAGTGTGCAGGAGTCGGTAGAGGCAATGACGGGTCCGGGAGGATTTGAGCTTGCTTTGACGCTAACAGGATTAACCGCTGATGAGATCACCTCACGACAAGCGATTGGTGCTGTTCGCAGAGCGGAGTTTGCAGACTTCATGGACAGTGACCAACTGGCGACCGTGACTGACGCCGAGACAATGGACTCTATTTTGTATTTGGTATTCCCAAACTTCGCACCGTGGGGTGGGTTTCAAAGTCAGATTACCTATCGTTACCGCCCAGACGGTATGAATCCAGATCGCTGTATTATGGATATCTATCTTCTGGACGGTTATCCATCGGATCAACCGAGACCACCAGACGCAAAAACTATTCGATTGGGCTACGATCAGAAATACGCAGAAGCAGAAGAGCTGGGAATGTTAGGAGCCTTGTTTGATCAGGACGCCAACAATTTACCCGAGGTGCAGAAAGGCTTGATGGCATCTAAGACGCGAAAGGTGCTTACCGCAAGCTATCAAGAGCTTAGAATTAGGCATTTCCACGAGACCTTGGCGCGGTATCTGCAAGCAGAAGACTGAGGCGCGAAAAGCCGTTAGCGACCCTTGAACGACTCAAAGCGGAGCCACAGTTACATAGCTCATTAATAACTGAGTGCCATGCTCGGCCGACCGTCCTTCTCAGTCGCTTTGGCAAAGCTGGGAAGTGCCTTCATTTTGGCTATCCACGCAGTGCAGTTCGGATGTTGAGTCGCATCGATGACACCTCTTTCGGCGCCCGCAATCAGGTTAAAGGCGATCAGAAAGTCGGCGGCAGAGAGCCTTTCGCCTCCAAACCAAGGTGCGCAGGATAAATCTTCTTCTGCAAGCGATAGCATTCGATTGAGACGTGGTCGGATAAAAAGCTCATCCAAACCCTTCACGTACAACCCGATAACTGGCCGCATAAAAAAGGGCAAACGTTTGTGGGAAATGGTGTGCACCACGTTCATGAGCTGTAGTGGCATCATCGATCCTTGCGCAGCATGCCACCAAAATAGATAGCGGGTTCTGTCAGGAGATTCGGGCTCTGGCCTGAGTGTTTGACCGGGCGCTTTGTCCAGAATGTAGTCCATGATGGCACTGCTTTCGGCCAGAATAAGCTCGCCGTCTGTTATCACTGGAGCGGTGCCTAATGGAGAAAGCGCCTTGTACTCGTCCGGCGCGGCCATGGTTTTTTCATCCCTCGAATGCACAATTAGTTCATAAGGGATGGCCAGCTCCTCTAGCAGCCACAACACTCGGAAGGATTGGGAATACTCAAGGTGATGCAAGGTCAGTTTAGTCGTCATGTGGTAAGGCACGTTGAGGGTATAGTCGCCACGTGGCAGTGTTCCTTATACCGATACTTAGCCTATTTGGATCGCGCGCTCTTAGGGCGTTTAATCAATTGATGTTGAGTATTTTTTGAAAAACCCTTAAAGAGGGCTAAGTCGTTATTTGATTAGGGAGTAGGTTAGCTGAGAGATACGTGTCTCGCATTGCTAAATAGTGTTGATCGGGACGCTTACCAAAGGGACTTTTGTCGATGCGGCTATTTCCACCACCGATACAGATGGCGATGGTGAGCCTGATGGATCAGACCCCACACCGAACGGACCGGTAGCCGTTCCAACCAGTTCCCCTTGGCTGACCTTGCTGCTTGTTATGTTACTGGCGATATGGCTTGCCCGACGTTACCCGCTAGAGGGCTGAGTGCATAAGCCAAGTCAACCGAGCATAGCGGCTATGGCCTCCCCGCCAGGACTCGAACCTGGAATCACCGCTTAGGAGGCGGTAGTTATATCCTGTTTAACTACGGGGAGTCGTCCGAGAGTTTACCTCAATCTTTTACCCGGTTTTATCCGTGGTAGCAGAGAATGCATCCTAACCGCATTGCGCTAACAAAAATTCAGTCACCTCTCGCTGGTTGCCTCTGAATATGGGTGGCAGATCGCGTTGCTTCATTTGATGTTCGTACATGGGGTCGTAGTATTCCGTTAGCAGCGCTGTTATCCATAGCTTATGTTGTTCGGGGTCTCCACGGCGGTGGCTGAGTAGTGCGTCCAGCATTATCCGGCGCAATTCCTTAAAGCGCTGACCACCCAATCGTTTGCGAATGCGTTCCAATGAGGTAATCAAATCTTTCGAAAAAATGTCAAACGCTTGTGGCTCACCGATGTCCACGTATTCCTGTAAGTTGCCCAGAATGTAGTTGTCATATGAGTGACTCACTCGCTCAGCGAGTGTTGCTTCCACACGAACCCAGTCTGCTCGGCTGCGTGCTGTCTGAAGTGAGAGTGGCAGCGCACAGCGACCAATCAGTCGACTTTCATCCTCCAGAATCAAAAAACGGTTGCTCTCCGCCTTTTGCCGCAGTAGTGCAACGCCCAGAGCTAATTCAAAGGCTATTTGGGTGGGTTGTGCAGTGATACGTCGGCCAAACGCCGAGCCACGATGATTTGCGAGTCCTTCGAGATCGATGCTGCCTGAAATCGGGCGCCCCGCGTCGCCTTCATTGATTAATCGCGTTTTCGCTGCACCCGTTTGGCCGCCAACCAGCAGAATCGAAGATGACGCTATCGTCGCGTCTGCTTGATGACTCAGCCACTGTCGCATTGCTTTATACCCGCCCTTGATTCTTGGGTAGCTTATGCCTACTTCAGCGAGCCATTGCTGTGTAATCTCAGATCTCAGTCCACCTCTGAAGCAGAATAATGCGCCCTCAGGGTATGTTTCGGCGAATCGTTTCCAAAGCTTGACGCGCTCATTCTTGACAGGGCCGCTGATTAACTCGTGGCCTAACCGAACTGCTGCGGCTTGTCCTGATTTCCCGTAGCAGATGCCAACGGCTTCTCGTTCATGGTCTTCCATCAAGGGCAAGTTAACGGAGCCAGGAAGGCTGCCTTTTGCAAATTCAATCGGGGAGCGAACGTCGATCAAAGGCGTATTTTTTGTCAGAAACGCCCTAAAATCATCAAGTTCCTGCGTCATGTCGAAGACAACAAAATTTGTGGCGTCAGCCCTCCCGTTTCACTGAGGACTCCTATGATCGAGCTGGGGAGCCCATTTTCAATCAGCAGCCGTTTTACCGTGGGCAGGGCTTGTTCTGTCACCGAGACCAGAAGCCCCCCACTTGTCTGCGGGTCATAGAGGATGGACTCCTCTCTTTTTGACAGTGCGGGGAGCCGCTTTCCACTGGCGCCAATATTGCGAGCTGTCCCTCCGGGCACACACCCCAGCCTGATGTAGTCGTCAAGACCGGGCAGCTCGGGAACCGCGGGCATGTCGATGATAGCGTCGAGGTTTGCACCATCACACATTTCTAAAAGATGACCTGCCAGTCCGAAACCGGTCACGTCGGTCAGCGCATTAACACCTTCAACCTGGGCCAACAGTGCGCCAACATCATTGGCTTGACACATCACCGCGGTCGCAATGCCCGTATGTTCTGGGCTGAGCTTGCCTTGCTTTCCCGCCGTCGTATGAATGCCAATACCCAACGGCTTGGTCAAAATGAGCTGGTCTCCAACCTGCCCACCATCATTGCGCTTGAGTCTTTTACGCAAAACCGTTCCAGTCACCGCCAGCCCAAAAATAGGTTCAGGGCAATCGATGCTGTGCCCGCCGGCCAGAGGAAAACCCAGCCGCTGGCAAACGTCTCGGCCGCCTTTTACTACCTGACCAGCTGTCTCGGCGCTCAATTTGGAGATGGGCCATCCGAGAATAGCCACCGCTACCAATGGTGAGCCTCCCATTGCGTAAATATCAGAAATGGCGTTGGTGGCAGCGATTCGCCCGAAATCGTACGGGTCATCAACGATCGGCATGAAAAAGTCAGTGGTAGACAGTAGCGCATATTCCTCATTCAGAATGACCGCAGCAGCGTCATCCCTCGTATGATGGCCCACCAGCAGTGAAGAAAAGTCTGTCTGAGTGCCCTCTGTATCCGTGCTGGCGAGAATGCGCGACAGGATATCGGGTGCAATTTTGCAGCCACAGCCTGCGCCATGGCTGTATTGGGTCAACCGGATGGCTTCAGTATTCATTCGTAGTGGGACCTCCATGCATGAAAGAATGCTAACCCGTTACGATTGAAAAGCGGAGCGTTCCGGCTCATTCTTCGTCCCGTGGTAGTGGTGAATATATTGAAGTGTTTAAAAGTCCGATTGTATCTGGCGGCCAGCCTTAGCGTACTGTGCACAATGGCGACTGGTGCAATACAGGCGTCGGTGCCTGCTGTGCTTCCAGCGACGGAGCAATGGTCATCGGAAAGAGTGCTTTACCAAAGTGCGAAGAGTGAGCTCTCCACCGGAGCGGGTCAGCGCTACTCAGAGATGCGAGCAAAACTGGCGCATTATCCGCTGCGGATTGATCTCGATTTTGCCGTAAATATAGGGCAGCTGCACCACATGAAGGCTAGCGAGGCTAGAGAGTTTCTCAGTCAAGCTCGAGGAACTCCGCTGGCGAGTCGGTTTCTGGTCGCGTATCTCAGGCACAAGGCTCAGGACGGCCGATGGAAGTCGTTTCTAGGAGCGATAGACACACCACCCGAGATGCCGGAGTTGCAGTGTTATTACTATCGGGCGCTTTTGGCTACGGGAGACGCTGAACCGGCTTTTAAGGGAGCTTCGAAACTATGGAATGTGGGTTATTCCCAAGACAATGCCTGTGATCCGTTGTTTTCCGCCTGGATGGCTCAGGGCGGTCCTGATGATGACCTAATATGGTCTCGAGCACTGAACGCATTCGATGCAAAAAATGGTCATCTAATTCGTTATGTCAAGCGCTTCGCGAGTAGTGAATTGCAGTTGGATCTGGATGAATTAGCTGTTGTTTACCGGCGTCCCTCACGGGTTGAGGGAGATCATCATAGTCATCGTCCTCGACATGGCGATATATTAATGGCGGGCGTAGCGCGGTTGGCGCAACTGAATCCTCAGAGGGCATATCATGCTTTGCTGGCGCTTACCGACGATCACTCTCTGTCGGATGCTCAGGTAGCAACCGCGAAGTCGGACATTGCCCGACACAGCCTTTTTGCCAAACGGTCTCCAGCCCCAGAGGCGTGGGTCACCCAGCAGGTTGCGGCACTGCGAAGGGATAAGCTGACGGTAATTTGGTTACGCAATGCAATTGCTGAAAGCCAATGGCAAGCAGTGCAACAAGGCTTGCAGTGGCTGTCGGATGGCCTGCGCTCTCAGGATCGCTGGACTTATTGGGATGCAAGAAGCCGAGAAGCGCTATTTGTTGAGGGTAGCGGGGCGCTGTTTAACAAACTCGCCAGCCAGCGAAGTTTCCATGGCTTCCTCGCTGCAGAGAGAATGGCCCAACCGTATCAACTGAGCGAAGTGAAGGCGTCAGTCGAGAGCGCCGAGCTGTCTGGTTTGATTTGGCTCGGAGCCGCTAGGGCTCAAGAACTCTTGGCTTTGGGGCTTCGCGAGGAGGCGAAAGAGCAATGGCAACATACTCTCAATCAAGCTGATTTAAGTGGTCAGATGGCGCTGGGTATGCTGGCGTTACAACGAGGATGGCCAGATTTTGGCGTGGATGCGGCGATTGCGGGTGGCAATTGGGATCGCCTGGATCTACGTTTCCCTTATGCCTTTTGGAAAGAATTCCAGACTGCGGCGAAGGATACTGAGCAAGATCCCTTTGTGCTGATTGCTTTGGCTCGGAGAGAGAGCAGTTTGAATCCGTTGGCGCGCTCTAAAGTGGGTGCCCGAGGCCTGATGCAACTCATGCCAGCCACAGCGCGAAGTGTCGCCAAGGAAAACGGCGTGTCTTATCGTGGCATGACGACGCTCTATGACCCTCAGGTGAATATCGCATGGGGTACGAGCTACTATGCCGGCCTTGTTGAGCGTTACGATGGCAATCGTGTCAAAGCTTTAGCTGCCTACAACGCAGGTCCGAGCCGAGTATCCAGATGGCTGTCTGACTCCCAGTCGGTGGATCAGTGGGTCGACTCGCTACCTTTCGCTGAAACGAGGGAGTATGTTCAAGCAGTACTGACATACCGTGTGATCTATCGCTTGAGAGCGGGAGAGCCGGCGATGCTGTTGACGCAAGGTGAGCGGGATGAGCTGTATTAAGGGTTCAGCGTAACGTTGTTGCTCAAAGCACAAACGCATAACGGGTAATAGTGGAGGTCATTTGAAAACACTGCAGATGCAATCTTGTCTTCATGAGGACGCGACCGTTGAGTGCGCGTTGGTCGAGACGACGATCGAAGATCCAGGGCCTGATGAGGTCCTCGTAGCGATAGAGGCCTCGCCAATCAATCCATCTGATCTGGGTCTGATGTTTGGTGCTGGAGATTTTGCTACCGCGAGGGAAGCCGAACGAAATGGTCAACCTGCTGTTGTGCTAGACGTGTCGCCGGCAGCCATGCGGGCCATGGCGCCGCGGGTGGGGCAGTGGATGGCAGTAGGCAATGAGGCAAGCGGTCGTGTAATAGCGGCGGGTGAGAGTGAGGCGGCGCAGGGTTTGCTCGGTCAGCGAGTAGGCATGTTTGGCGGTGAGATGTACGCGACCCATCGATGCTTGCCCGCATCTCAATGTCTCGCATTTCCTGAATCCATCTCTGCAGAGCAAGCGGCTTCTTGCTTTGTAAACCCCATGACGGCACTTGGCTTCATGGAGACCCGGGACATGGAGGGGCAGAAAGCGATGGTGCATACCGCTGCCGCTTCTAACTTGGGGCAGATGCTTATTAGATTGTGTGAGGCTGATGGCGTGCCACTTGTGAACATTGTGCGCGCTGAGGAGCAAGTAACATTGCTCAAGTCGATGGGAGCAGAATGGGTGCTCAATAGCCAATCTGAAGCGTTTATGAGCGATCTTATCGACGCGTTGGTCGCGACAGGTGCCACACTCGCTTTTGACGCGATTGGCGGGGGAAGGGTCGTCAACCGCATTCTTACCGCAATGGAGTTGGCTGCTGCCAAGTCGGGGCCCTGGTCTCGATATGGATCTGAGGAGCCTAAGCAGGCCTATATTTATGGCCAACTTGATTTGGGGGCGACGGAGCTTACCCGCGGCTACGGATGGGTTTGGTCAGTGAGTGGGTGGTTGTTGACGCCATTCATGAACAGGGCTGGGCCTGAGCGCGTTAAGCGTATGCGTGAGCGGGTGATGAGCGAGATTGATACCACATTCGCGAGCCATTATTCTTCGCGCATCAGCCTGCAGGAAGCCTTAACCGTGAGCGCAGCCCGGGAGTATGGGGCGCGCAAGACAGGGCAGAAAACACTACTAGTGATGGCCGATTCAGCCGCCTGACAGTTTGACTTGATAGCCCATCTTCGAGAGCGCCTCTTGGCAGACGGCGCGTTGATCCCCTTGAATTTCAACAATGCTTTCCTTGACCGATCCGCCGACGCCGCAACGCTTTTTGAGTTGTTTGCAGATGGCTTTGAGCCGCTCAGGATGTTCTGGTATGCCTTCGACGACAGTGACCGCTTTGCCGCCTCGGCCTTTGGTTTCGCGGCGAATTCTGACAATACCATCGCCTGTCGCGGCAGGCTTGGCGCTCCCGCACACGCAAGCAGTAACGGGCCGCTGGCACTGCATGCACAGGCGCCCGCCATCCGTGCTGTATACCGCCCTGGAAGGGGGTGCCTTGACCATATGAGTGTCCTGATGGTGGTCTTCCAGCCTATACTATAAACCGAGGCTACTTAATGGGCTGATAAAGATGTCGCAAACCGCATTGCTAGAAGCGCAGTTGGCATTTCTAGAGGATACTGTTCAGACGCTTGACGGCGCGCTGGCACTCCAGCAGCAACAGCTGCTGAGGCTGGAGGAGCGTGTGGCTGCGCTCAGCCATCAGCTTCGTGAGCAGGGTCAACGATTGGATGCTTTCCCAGGCACGACTCCTGAACCGCCGCCTCCACACTACTGAGATCGCTTATTAGGAATGAGAAAATACTTATGAATTGGCGCGTAACCACCTTAATCTTAATTAGTTTTATAACTGGATTGGGTGTTCTGGTTGCTATTCTTGCACGCCCACCTGCAGCACCCCATCACGAACTTTATGTGAACGGTGTCGTTATCACGATGGATGCCTCAAACACAGTGGCTGAGGCAGTATTGGTGCGAGCGGGCCAGATAGAAGCAGTGGGGAGTTCTGAAGATTTAGTGTCCCGAATCGATGATGACACTGTGGTCGTCGATTTACGGGGCAGAGCGCTAATGCCCGGCTTTATTGATGCTCATGGGCATTTTCCCGGCTCAGGACAAACCGTCTTTTCAGTTGATTTAAATAGCCCACCCATCGGACGTGTCACTGACATGGAAGGGTTGCTTGGAAGCCTGAGTGCCTTCGCCAAGCAAAGGCGGGACGGCTGGGTGGTAGGCCACGGATATGACGACACACTGCTTGCCGAAAAGCGCCACCCCACCCGAGATGATCTGGACAGGATCTCGACCAGCCGGCCTGTGGCAATCGTGCACGTTTCAGGGCACCTCGCCGTTGTGAATACCGTCGGACTCGATATTTTGGGTATCGATGAATCTACGCCTGACCCCTTGGGTGGAGTCATTGTCAGAGATCCACTCTCGGCAGATGGCCGTCGCCCGAACGGTGTACTTGAGGAGACCGCCGCCAGAGCCGTTTGGGAATATACGCTCGATCTTGGTGTCATGGACGGCGTACGCATGACAACGCAAGCCGCCGCTGAGTATTTGTCAGTGGGTGTGACGACCGCGTCAGCTGGCGGTATGCCAACCTCCGTTGCAAAGCTCTTGGGATTACTCAGTCGACTTAACCAGTTTCCCCAGCGGGTGGCGCTTTTTCCCCTTTTTGAGGAGGTAGGCGAAGCACTTTTATCAGAGGAGTTGACGCTGGATGCCTTTGCCGCGGGCAAGGTTAGCGTTCCCAGAGTGAAAATCATCGCCGATGGCAGCATTCAGGGTTATACCGGTTATTTAAGTGAACCCTACTATGCGCCCTTCAAGGGAGACCCTTTGTACCGCGGCTATCCCTCAGTGCCGCGAGAGGAATTGCTCCGACAGGTTTCAGGCCTCTACGAGAGGCGCATTCAGGTGGCCATACATTGCAACGGAGATGCATCGATTGATGACGGCTTGGACGCCATCGAAGCAGCAATGAAAGCGCACCCGTGGCCAGACGCAAGGCCTCTCATTATTCACGCCCAAATGACACGTTTGGACCAAATAGAGCGAATGGCAGCGCTGGGAGTCACTCCTAGTTTCTTTTCGGCACATACCTATTATTGGGGCGATCGCCACGCGGCGATTTTTATGGGCCCAGGCCGGGCAGCCAATATGAGTCCTGCACGATGGGCGTTGGAGGCAGGGGTCCGTTTCAGCTCGCATCTCGATACGCCGGTTACTCCCATGCTGCCGCTACAGGCGGTCTGGAGTCAGATAAGCAGGGAGAGCACGGCCGGAGTGGTTATTGGTCCAGAACAGCGTATTGATCGCACTTCTGCGCTTCGTGCGGTAACGATCGATGCGGCGTGGCAGGTCTTTATGGATGATAAAATCGGCTCAATAGAACCCGGTAAGCGTGCTGACCTCGTGGTGTTATCGGATAATCCACTGACCGCTGGGGATGTTCGCTCGATCAAAGTGGATAGGACAGTCATAGACGGGGCGACGGTTTATTCGCGCCTGTGAGTTACAGCCCTTATTTATAGCGAATCAAGGCCAAACCGCGCGCTGTCTACACGGAAAAAAATCGCTTCTGCGGTCGCGGTAGTGGTAGTGCCGCAACGCATTTCCGCCGTCACTTCGGTACGACGCTCGTCCAGCTCTTTGGCGATAGCGCTGACCTGAATTGGCGTGTTGAGCGGGGTTGGCCTCCAATACTTCACTGATAACCCTCCGGTCATTCCGGGACGCCCCGTCCGCACATGAGTCATTCCCATAAGGTGATCCAAAATGCCCGCAACCCAGCCACCGTGCGCGTGGCCGGGCGGACCCTCAAAGGCCTGCCCAAATACAACGGTCCCAGTGACCCCATCTTTTTGTTCTTGCCATGAGAGTTCGGGCGCGCAGGGATGACTCCTGCCCGCCATCGCTACCAGCTCGCCCATCACGTTATCGACACTACCCCGGTCGTCACGCCGGCTCATTTCCACTAACCCTGATACCTGTGGCAAGTCAGCCAGCGTGGCGGTTATGGCGTTGAGATCTTCCGCAATTTTAAGGGCGGCATGTGCAGGGATGTCGGAGCTGATCAGGCGCTCATTTAGCTGCCGTGCAGCGCTAGCCAGCGCATTCCGATTTTGCCAATAGGTCGCAGCCTCGGAGTTGATTGGATAAACGGGCGAGTTTGTGGTCATTCAGTTGAGCCCTTCACATCGAGAATGGCATGCCACTTGCGCAGATCCGCTACAAATGCGTCGGGTTGCTCCAGCGCTGCAAAGTGTCCGCCGTGCTCGTGCGTGTTGTTAAAAAACATCAAGTCACGATACCGCGTTCGCGCTAGGCGCTCACTGCAGAGGAACAGTTCTTTCGGAAACAAGGAAATGCCCAGGGGCAGGTCAACAGGCGTGTATTCGGGATTGTTAAAACTCTCCCAGTAGAGTCTTGCACTGCTAGCTGCCGTATTGGTCATCCAGTAGTGGGTCACCACGTCGAGCATGACATCGCGATGCAATGCATTTTCGGGGTGGCGCTCGCCATTGCGCTCGCAGTCTGTCCACTGTGCAAATTTTTCGATAATCCACGCCATCTGACCAGAGGGAGAATCGGCAAGGCTGTAAGCAAGTGTTTGTGGCCGAGTGCTCTGTTGACGTGAATAACCCGATTCGTGGTCCTGGTAGTGCATCGCCGCGGCAATTGTCGCTTGCTCAGCGGGTTCGTTGGACGCCAGAGTCAGTTCATCAGGCAGCACGATGGGTAAATTGATATGGCCGGCTTTGCAATGGGTGGCGGTAGTCAGGAGGGATTGAGTCACCAAAGAGCCCCAGTCACCACCCTGAGCCAGGTAATTTGAATAGCCCAGCCGGTGCATCAGCTCGTCCCATATTGAAGCAATTTTTTCCACTCCGACTCCCGGGTTAGTGGGTGCGTCGGAGAAGCCAAAGCCGGGCAGGCTGGGGATGATGAGATGAAAAGCATCGCCGGGTGTGCCACCCGACTTTGTTGGGTCCGTTAGGGGGTCTATAACATCCAGAAATTCCAGAACTGATCCGGGCCATCCATGAGTCATCAACAGTGGTGTCGCCGCGCTGTGAGGGCTGCGAATGTGTAGAAAATGTATGTTGATCCCATCAATCTGCGCCATGAAATTTTGATATTGGTTAAGCCTTTGTGGGACGCGCTGCCAATCATAATCGTGACGCCAATGGCGGATGAGCTCTTGCTGGTAGCTCAAGGGTAGCCCTTGTTTCCAATCCTCAACGGTTTCGGCGTCTGGATAGCGGGTTTGCTCGAGTCGCCGAAGCGCGTCTTCTATCATTGTGTCCGAGAAGCGCGGTACGAATGATTCTATCGATGTATTCACATTATTTACCCAGAGGTTGATTGGCGCGAACCGCCGACGTTACTCCTGCGCAGAGGAGGGCTCAAGATGATTAATTGGTCGAGACATTTTCGTAGGTGCGATTAAGCCAAGGGATCAACTGCATGCGCTCCTCTGTGGATTCTGTTGTGGCAGATTGCAAATGAGTGGTTCGCGGTTCGCGATCGAGGAAGAGTTTTCCTGAGACGAGGCCCGCCTCGCTTGCTCTGGCAAGCCAAACAATAGTGTCGGCACCTTCTTCCGCGCTGCGGAGCACCCGTTGGGTCAGCCGCCGAAATCCGGGTAGTGCCGATTGCACTCCGGGGGTATCTGCCCAACCGGGATGCATGCTGTTAACAACAATATTGTCTTCACGCCATTGCTCGGACCAAAGTTCGGTGAGTACAGTGAGCGCGCGCTTGGCCCGAGCATACGCAACAGAGCCCTTGTAGTGCTCCGCCTCCATCATGAGCTGATTCAGTTTGAGTTTTTGAGTGTACATGCCACCGGAGACAACATTGATGACACGGGCAGTAGCGTCATGCCCTGTCATAAGGGGGAGCAAAAGCTCTGTGAGTTTCCAAGGGGATAGCAGGAGTAGTGCCACGCTTCGTTCAATACCCTCTTGCGTTTCTGCAAAATCGTTAAAAAGCGCGCCCGCATTATTGATCAGGACATCGATAGGCTTGGCCTGTGCATGTAGTTTGTCAGCTAACGCCCTGACATCAGATAGTAAACTGAGATCTGCAAGTTCCACCGTGCTAGCACACCGACCAGTTGCCTGCTCAAGAGACGCTTGCATCGATTCTATTTTGGTCTTGTCGCGGATAATTAAAGTCAGATCAGCTCCCGCCTCGAGAAGAGATACTGCCGCCGAATAGCCGAGCCCGGAACTGGCGCCGGTGAGAACAATATGTTTTCCCGATATGTCGGTACTCATGGGGCGCCAGAGTTTTCTGCCCCTGCTATAACCATATCGGGTAAAACATCTGAGTGCGGCGATGAGATTGCTGTCTTTTCGTTTTGTTTCTGGCAGTGCAGACGGGCTGGGGTTGTCGTCGGCGAGCGCTTTGGCAAGACCGCGCAAACTGACCTTACCCATTTTTCTTAATGCAGTCTCATTGCGACTGGCAATTGCTTCAAGGCCATAACGGTACTCGAAATGCGCTGTATAAGTGATTCTGGTGCTGCTGTGGCCCACGGGTTCGAAGGTAATCACATCTTTGACGGTAAACCATCGGCTTTTCCCGGTTAGGACCAGGCACTGCCATGGGGTAAATTCGTCAATCGAATACGTTAATGCGATGGCTGTCGGCCCGGCTCTGCATACCAGCGCAAAGCGACTGCCCAGGCCAACGGGCCCCCTAGTTACCTTGCGAGCCTTGACTGCCGTCGCATCCCATTCAACGGTAGTCCGAAAATCCGCGACGTATCGGAAGCAGGCCTCGACCGTGCGTGGAACCTCTATCGTTTCATTGAGCGTAATCATGACGCGAGACCAGCAGTCTAGAAGTAGGCCTTACGGAATCAGGCCGGACTCAGTTCAGTCTACTGGGTTAGTTACTGCCTACATCCGTCGTCAGACACAGCCGCTATTCTTCTATCCATACAACTCGAAGTGGTTCCCCAAAGTCGTCATAAACCACCTGCCGCTTACGTTTAGTGGCTCGCTGACGCACAATTTTTTTGCGGCTCCGCTTTTCAGCGCGTCGCGCGTCAAGTGCGGCAACAACATCGTTAAGCGGGGTTCGACTGGTTTTTCTGGCTTCGAAGACAGGTGGTGTAGTGGGGGGTATGCTGCTTCGATCGTAGGCGCTGTCTCCCGTTTTTAGTTCCTGTACTGTGCCGCCATCTGACAGAAAAGCGGCCACCTGCTTTTCAAGGCGTTCCCGCATATCTTGCTTGCTGGGCGGTTTTTTCACTTGCTGTCCTCCAACATAGTATAAAACTACACCAGCACGTCAGAAAGCAACGGGCTGACCGGCGAGGATGCTTCTGGTTTAATGCGCGCTCGGTTTCAAATCCTGAGTATTCTGGGAGTCATGCAGATCTGTGTTCCCCGCTAAAGTTACTGACGATGAGTTCGACGAATGGGTGCGCTGAGATCATTGCTCGTGTTTCTTTGGATGGCGACTACCGTAATCTTCGCGGCCTCTTTGATTATTATCGTCACACCATTCTCGCGTCCAGATATGCGGTGGTGGTATCTAGCCAGGCCTTGGCTTCGTGGCGCTATAGAGGCGGCTAGGTGGTTGGGTGGAATTCATTACCAGGTTGTGGGGGAGGAGCATTTGCCCTCGGCAGGCGACAACCAGCGCATTATTTTATGCCCGAAGCACCAATCGACGTGGGAAACGTTCTTCTTTGCGAGTCGGATGCCTCATCCGCTCGCTTATGTATTCAAGCGAGAGCTGCTCTTCATTCCATTTTTTGGTTGGGCGATGGCGTGTTTGGATATGATCCCTATAGATCGCAGCGCCCGGGGAGATGCTTGGAGTAAAGTGGCATCCTTGGGAGAAGAACTGATGGATGCCGGGAAGTGGGTCATTATGTTTCCTGAGGGAACGCGGTCGAGGAGGGGTGAACAAGGGGTCTACAAAACTGGGGCGGCTCGGCTCGCACTGGCCACCGGTGCCAGTATTGTTCCTATTGCAGTGGCGTCTGCGCGATGTTGGCCCAGAAAAAGCTTTAGCTTCATTCCCGGGACGGTCGCTGTTTCCGTGGGGCCGCCAATTGCCGGACATGGTGGCGAGAGCGCGGGAGAGCTTATGGAGAGGGTAGAGTATTGGGTCGAGAATGAGATGCGTCGTATCGATCCAGAGGCTTATCCAGAAGCGGAGCGTCCGATTAATCCTGAGGAGCAGGATGCGCGACTACAGCGAGCGCTGGAGGAACAAGCTGACGCCGCCCGCGCAGCACAAGGCGAAGTTCCAGAGGACTTTCGTTAGCATTGAATTGCGTGCGGCATCAGTCATTATCCGATAGCGCCATTTACGGCACTATCGATGTTGGATCTTAGCGAGAAGGGTGAGCGATGGGGTTTTATAGCGAAGTAATTGTTCCACGACTTGTCACCTGTGCTTGCGGCACCAAGCCGATTCTAAAACAACGGCAGAAGGTGGTCCCATTGGCGAAGGGCGCGGTACTCGAGATTGGGATGGGAGCTGGCCACAACCTGCCATACTATGACTCAAACATCGTCACTTCGCTGGTGGGGATTGACCCTTGTCAGACGAGTTGGCGTCTGGCACAGCCAAGAGCTAAAGCGCTGGGAATGCCGCTGGAATTTGTCGAGGGTTCAGCCGAGAGTATGCCGCTTCCTGATGCTCACTTTGATACTGTGCTCATGACCTATAGTCTCTGCACGATTCCTGATGCACGGGCGGCGCTGGCCGAAATGTATCGTGTGCTTAAACCTGGCGGGCGGCTTGTGTTCTGTGAGCATGGGGAGGCGCCGGATGCCTCAGTGGCTCAATGGCAGAGGCGGGTCAATCCGACCTGGCGGCGATTGCTTGGCGGCTGCAATCTCAATCGGCCTATTGTGGGCCTAATTCGCGATGCGCAATTCCGTGTTGGTCAATTTGATCAAATGTATTTGCCGGGAACGCCTCGAATTGCCGGATATAATGTATGGGGTTCTGCCGAGCGTTGACGGGGTGTTCTCTTGCTGACGCGGTATACGGTTCACGCTGGTTTATTTCCCGGCTAGTGGTCGGTTATCGGTTATTTCTCACCGCGCTTGGCTTTTCGGCGGGAATGCTGGGTTGCAGCAGTAGTGATGTGCAGCCTGTAATGTCTAATGTCCCCCCGCCTGACTTTTCGGGCTATTGGGAAGTCGACTACGCGCGTAGCGATAGTATTCAGAATCAGCTCAACAGCACCTTTAGAGAAGTACAGCGGGAAATTCGCCGTCGGAATGAGTCCGCAGAAAAAGGCTCGCCTTACCAGGGAACGAGGTTGGGGGACGTCGATACCCTATTTGCGTTGGCAAAGATGGCCGAGCTTGTGGCAGAGCCCACGTTGCTTGAGATTGAGCAAGACACTCAATGGATTAGAATCGAGCGGGAGAATAGTTTCGCGCTCATTTGCTCCTTGGACGTGACGGGAGATGAGACCAGTCGCCTAGGACGAGAGATTTGTTGGTGGGATGGACAGCAATGGCACTTTGTCATTCAGCTTCCTGATGGATTAAATGTGGCGCATCGTTTTACTCGATCTGGCGACGGCAACTCGCTGGCGCAACGCACCAAACTGAGCGACCCGAGAACGGGCCACGATTTTGTGATCAGTCAAGTTTTTGGTCGGTATGACCCGACTAAGCGCGGTTATAGCTGCATCGAAACGTTGTCTCGGGGGCGCGTCTGTACAACCGAAGACGTGGATCTGGAGTAAGTATGGACTCGGTGATGCGTATCCCTATTTTACGATTGTGTTTGCCCCTATGGGTGATTAGCGTATTGGGTTGCGCGACCTCAATCCCAGCGCCGGAGCAAAATCCGGACCTCAATGACGCGGCGTCAATAGTGCGCTCGGCCGTACCAGAAACCTTGCATATAGCTGACGAGCCATTTTTGCCGGCGCCCGACATCAATGTGGCTATATTTGATGTGGGTCCGGACGCGGGAGAAACGGCTGCTTATATGGCCGTGCGAAAGCTTGAGTCGCGATTGTTGCCGGGGCTTCTTCGCGAGGCACTGGTAAGCAGTGCTCAATGGGGCGCGGTGCGTGTTGTGCCCACGGTATCTCCATTGGCGCCTGTGAACATTCGAGCCACGATTGTGGCTTCTGACGGACGAGACTTGATTCTGGACGTGCGGGTCTCTGACATAACGGGAGCGGAGTGGCTCGCTTTGCGTCTGGCTTACAGAGAAACCGCGCCGTCGGATAATCTCTCTGATTTAAGCAGGATATTTCACGTTGTGAGTAACCGCATGCGTGACTACTGGTTGAGCAGGACAGAGGTACAGCGATCCAGTGTGATCTCGATAGCGGACATGTTATATGCCCGATCTTTGGCGCCCGACGTGTTCTCCGATTATGTTGACAACACAGGGCCAATGCTGAGGCTCAAACGAATGCCTGCGAGCAATGACCCCATGTTGAGTAGGGTAAAAAGAATCAGAAATCAGGAATATTTATTCTGTGATGCCGTTGATGAGCAGTTGGGGATGTTGTTGGAAAGGGCAGGTCCAACCTATTACTTGTGGCGTCAGGCGAGTATTGAGCAGGCGAACTGGCTGGATCAGTATGAATCGATGGCGGCGTCACGATCGGCTGGCAAAGGAGGCGGCGAGTTTTCCCGAATGCAAGCAAGCTATTCTGCCTATCGATCCTACCGTATTCAGGAGCAGGCGCTATTCGAGTTGGCGGAAGCATTAGACGGTGAGAGTGAACCCGTGGTAATGACCACGGAAGATGCCGTTATTACGCTAGAAGGCACCCTCGATACCCAGTATGCGACCTGGCGAGAGTTACTGCGCGAAATCTTTTTGTTGGAGCAGGGTGAATTGCAATGACAGTCCATCGCTATCTCGCGACCTGCCCCACTGGGGTCGGAGTGTTACTCACCCAAGAGCTTCAGGCTTTGGGCGCGGAGGAGGTGGTTGAAAGGCCGGTCGGGGTTTCATTTTGCGGCGACCTGGCTCTGGGCTATCGAGTGTGTTTGTGGAGTCGTTTGGCCAACCGGGTATTGTTGCAGTTGAGTCGGGTGGATGTTGAGGGTGCGGATGGTCTGTATCAAGCGACAAAGAACCTCAGCTGGCGCTCTCATCTGACTGAAAAATCTAGTTTTTTAGTCGACTTCTCGGGCCGTGCAAGTTGGATGCGCAATGCGCAATTTGGAGCTCAAAAAGTCAAGGATGCCATCGTCGACCAGTTTCGCGAAGCAGGTCTCAGTAGGCCCTCAGTAGATCTGAAACAACCCGATGTTCGCGTCACGGTACGACTTTCGAAGGGGCAGGTTACCTTTGGGATCGATCTCTCGGGCGACAGCTTGCACCGCCGGGGCTATCGATTGGACGGCGGCCTCGCTCCGCTAAAGGAAAACGTTGCTGCTGCTGTGCTTTTGGGGGCCGATTGGCCGTCGCGCTCAAAGGTGGGTGAGGCGTTTATAGACCCCATGTGTGGATCCGGCACATTGCTTTTGGAGGCCGCGTTGATGGCGCTGGATCGTGCGCCGGGACTGTCTCGTCGGCAATTTGGCTTTACCGGGTGGCTGGGCCACGATGCTGCCCAATGGGCGGCGATCAGAGGCGAGGCAGAGGCCCGCTCTCGCATGAATGACGGCGAGATTGAGATCCGAGGCTATGACGCCGATATCCGCGCAGTGAGACGCGCACAGGAAAATATTGCGCGATTGGGATTAGAGGAAATCGTCAGAATACGGTGCAAGAGTCTTGCCGAAGTGAGGCGCCCCACGCATCGCACCCTGCCATCGGGCCTGCTAGTCATGAACCCGCCATGGGGTGAGAGAATGGGAGAAAGCGGCGCATTGCCCCATCTATATTCGGCTATCGGTGACGTGATGAGTCGAGAATTTATTGGATGGGAGGGACTCGTTCTGACCTCGGACCTGTCGCTGGGCAAGGCTGTCGGATTGCGTGCTCACAAACGTCGTCGATTCAATAATGGTCGCCTTGAACTTCATTGTTTGCAGTTCAAGCTAGACGCTGACAATCGGTTCAAGCCACTCGAGCGGTCGGGCCCGTCCCCCGCATTACGTGCGACAGCGCCCGAAACGGGTGGGGAGGAGGTTGCGCTCTCTAGCGGTGCTTTGAGCCTAGCAAATCGACTTAGAAAAAATCTGAGACGCCTGAAGCCTTGGGTCAAACAGGGCAATATCCGTTGTTATCGGTTATATGACAGAGATATTCCCGAATATTCTGTGGCAATCGACTGGTACGACGGTCACCTGCATGTGGCGGAGTATCAAGCACCAAAGGCGATTCCCGAAAACAAGGCTGCGGAACATTTGCGCGAGGTTCTTTACGCATTACAGGCTGTTTTCAATATTGCAGACGGCTCCAGCATCGCACTCAAGACAAGAAGCCGACAGCGGGGTCGAGACCAGTATCAACGACTCGGCGAGGGAGAGAGCCGAATTATCGTGCAAGAAGGTGCCGCCAAATTATTGATTAATCTTCACGATTATCTGGACACTGGACTCTTTTTGGATCATCGACCCCTGCGACACTGGCTCGGTCAGCAAAGTAAGGGCAAGCATTTTTTGAATCTTTTCAGTTACACCGGAGTGGCCACATTACACGCAGCATTGGGTGGCGCTACGACCAGCACGAGTGTTGACTCATCGGCTACCTACCTGGAGTGGTTCCGCGAAAATCTTGCGCTCAATGGTCTGTCAGAGCGTCAGCACCGCAGTGTTAAGGCAGATGTGCGTCAGTGGCTGCAGGAAGACAGCCGTACATATGATGTCATTATGTTGGACCCGCCATCTTTCTCAAACTCGAAGGGCCACGCGGATTTTGATATTCAAGCCGATCACAAAAGCCTGCTCGATATGGCTATGGCGCGGCTCACTCCCGATGGTGTTTTATATTTTTCTACTAATCGGCGGAAATTTGAACTTGATCCCGAGGTGCGATCAATATGGCGGCTGGAGGATGTTACAACCGCGTCAATCCCACCTGATTTTTCACGCTCAGCGCGAATCCACCATTGCTGGAAAATTATGCATCAGCAAGGCTGAATTTGTCCGGTGTTCGGCCTGTAAGCATCTGATGGCTGGGTTCACTCGAGGCCGCTTGGCGCTCCCAGATTCGGGCTATATCGATGCTATACTCCGCGCTTTTTCACACGCTTGCTCGCCGCCGAGATAGAAACTGTGTCTTGTCGGCATGACCAGGACAGGGATCTTATGGCGCAAACGTTATATGACAAACTGTGGGAGGCACATCTCGTTGATCAGCGGGAGGATGGCACCTCGCTGATCTATATTGACAGGCACCTCCTCCATGAGGTGACCTCTGCCCAGGCGTTTGAAGGCCTGTCTCTTGCTGGCCGATCACCCTGGCGGAGAAACGCTAACCTTGCGGTCCCGGACCATAACGTGTCGACCTTGCAAGCCGAGCGTGCAGCAGGGCTCGCTGCATTGCCAGATCCGGTTTCACGTATCCAACTTCAGGCATTGGATGACAATTGCAAAGCTTTCGATATCGCTGAGATACCCCTAAACGACATTCGCCAGGGAATTGTTCACGTTATGGGACCGGAGCAAGGGGCGGTACTGCCCGGTATGACGGTCGTGTGCGGCGATTCTCACACTTCAACTCACGGCGCTGTTGGTGCGTTGGCGCATGGCATCGGGACCTCCGAGGTGGAGCATGTACTGGCGACTCAGTGCTTGATCCAGAGAAAAATGAAAAACTTTAGAGTGCAGGTCACCGGGCAGCTCCCAAGAGGGGTCACGGCGAAGGATCTTGCACTCGCAGTTATTGGGCGCATAGGCACTGCAGGGGGCACAGGCTATGCGCTGGAATTTTCCGGCGACGCAGTCTGTGCGTTGACGATGGAAGGACGTATGACCCTATGTAACATGGCCATTGAAGCGGGCGCGCGATGTGGTTTGGTAGCGGTTGATGATGTCACGATAGAGTACGTTCGCGGCAAGCCCCTTGCCCCAAAGGGCGAGCACTGGAAAGCGGCTGAAGCTTGGTGGAGAAGCCTGCGAAGCGATGATGGGGCGCACTTTGATCGCAGTATCGAGATAGATGGCAGCACCGTTAGGGCGCAGGTTACGTGGGGTACGTCTCCCGAGATGGTGGCATCGGTCGATGGATATGTGCCGCGTCTTGCCGAAATGCCCGACGAAACCGCACGACAAGGGCTTCAAAGAGCGCTGGAATACATGGGGCTTAGCGAAGGTATGCCGATTACCGATATTCAGCCGGACGCGATTTTTATCGGTTCTTGTACGAACTCACGCATCGAAGACCTTCGAGAAGCTGCCGCTGTCTTGAGAGGTAGGCGGCTTTCATCTTCCATTAAGAAAGCGTTGGTTGTTCCAGGTTCAGGTCTGGTTAAGGCGCAGGCTGAGGCAGAAGGCTTGGACCAGATTTTTATGGAGGCTGGGATGGAGTGGCGCGAGCCGGGTTGCTCAATGTGCCTTGCTATGAATGCGGATCGTTTAGAGCCCGGTGAGCGTTGCGCGAGCACTTCCAACCGAAACTTTGAGGGCCGTCAGGGTAGCGGTGGACGAACACACCTTGTCAGCCCTGCTATGGCCGCAGCAGCGGCGGTGATGGGGCATTTTGTCTCCATCGATGACGTCGAAGCAGTCTCGGACGTCGTTGGGGAGGGTTTGTAATGCGCGCTTTCACTCAACACGATGGTTTGGTTGCGCCGATGGATAGAGCCAACGTCGACACTGACCTAATGATACCTAAGCAGTTTTTGAAGTCGATCAAAAGGTCGGGGTTTGGCCCCAATCTTTTTGACGATCTCCGCTACCTCGATGAGGGCGCTCCCGGCGCGGACAATAGCGTGCGGCCGCTCAATCCAGAATTCCCGCTTAACTTTCCTCGTTATCAAAATGCTTCTATTTTGTTGGCCAGAGAGAACTTTGGCTGCGGTTCTAGCAGAGAGCATGCGGCTTGGGCGCTCGCTGACGATGGATTCTGCTGTGTCATTGCCCCAAGTTTTGCGGATATTTTTCGTTCAAATGCGCTCAAAAATGGCATTTTGCCCATCGAGCTGTCTGCAACTCAAGTACAAGTGCTTTTCGATATGCTGTTTGAGACTGAAGGCTTTCGCCTGCAAGTGGATCTTTCCGCCAATACATTGACGCTACCAAACGGCGATATCTGGCCCTTTCAAATAGACGCTTTTCGTAGAGAGTGTCTTTTGCAGGGACTCGATGATGTGGGCATTACGCTGGAGAGCACAGACGCGATAAAGGCGTTTGAAGAGCATCACGCTAAGCGTTTTCCGTGGTTGTTTGAGGATTTGGTGTTGTGAACTACGACCTGTTGCTGCTCGCGGGTGACGGTATTGGGCCTGAGGTCGTTGCGCAGGCGCGCCGTGTATTGGAGGCAGTGGATACGCGCTATGAGCTGGGTTTCACGTTTAGTGAGGCAAACATTGGCGGCATAGCGATCGATAAAGAGGGGGCGCCATATCCACCAAGCACACAAAAATTGGCGCGTGAAGCAGACGCTATTTTGCTTGGCGCGGTGGGAGGTCCGGCGTGGGATGGTTTACCCGCTGCAGACCGGCCTGAGCGTGGTCTACTCGCGATTCGGTCAGATCTAGATTTATTTTGTAATTTGCGACCTGCGATACTTTTTCCTGAGTTGGCACAGGCGTCCAGCTTGCGATCGGACTTGGTCGCGGGACTCGACATATTGATCGTTCGAGAGTTGACTGGCGGGATTTATTTCGGCGAGCCGCGAGGCATTAATACCCGTGAGGACGGAGTCCGTGAGGGCGTGAATACGGACCGTTACGACGAAAATGAGATCAGGCGCATTGGTCGCTTGGCCTTTGAGGCGGCAAAGAAGCGCAATGGCCGGCTGTGCTCTGTTGATAAAGCCAATGTGCTGGAGGTGACCATGCTGTGGCGGGAGGTCCTTGAGAGCTTGAGGGCGGAATACCCCGAGGTGGAACTCAGTCACCTATATGTTGATAACGCCGCGATGCAACTGGTGAGAGCACCGAAGCAGTTCGATGTCGTGGTGACGGGCAATCTTTTTGGCGATATTTTGTCCGACATCGCTGCGATGCTGACAGGTTCTATCGGGATGCTGCCTTCGGCGTCCCTTAATGCTCACTCCCGGGGTCTTTATGAACCTGTGCATGGTTCTGCACCGGATATCGCAGGGCAAAATCTGGCGAACCCCTTGGCAACCATATTATCAGCCGCAATGATGTGCCGTTACTCGCTGCAGTTGAATGATATTGCCGAACGTATAGACAGAGCAGTGGCATCGGTTATCTCACAGGGGCTGAGGACTAGTGATATTGCCAGTAATGGCAAAGATGAAAATAGCTTGGCCCCAGTGGGGACGACCCAGATGGGTGATGCGGTGATTGCAGCGTTGGGCAACGAATGATTGGTAATTGCATATGAAAGCCGTAAATGTAGCGGTAGTGGGGGCCACTGGAGCCGTCGGAGAAGCGATGATCGAGATCCTCGAATCTCGAGACTTTCCCGTTGATCAGCTGTTTCCGCTGGCATCGAGTCGCTCTGCTGGCAAATCTCTACGGTTCAAAGGCAAGCGATACACGGTTCAGGATCTCAGTAATTTTGATTTCTCTCAGACCCCGATTGCACTGTTTTCTGCCGGGGGTGATGTGAGCGCTGAGTATGCGCCCATTGCAGCCCAGCAAGGATGTGTGGTCATCGATAATACGTCGCATTTCCGGCGAGACGACGATATTCCCCTGGTCATTCCCGAGGTAAACCCTGAGGCGATTGGCCAGTTTCGCCAGCGCAACATTATTGCCAATCCCAACTGCTCCACCATCGGAATGCTGATGGCTTTAAAGCCTATCTATGATGTGGCGGGTATCGAACGAATCAATGTTGCAACATATCAGGCGGTCAGTGGCACGGGTAAAGACGCCATTGAAGAGCTTGCCGGGCAGACGGCGAGACTTTTGAACGGCAAAGAAGCTGAGCCAAAGGTGTACCCCCGACAGATCGCATTCAATGTGATTCCGCATATCGATACTTTTCTCGAAAATGGTTACACCCGAGAAGAAATGAAGATGGTTTGGGAAACACAAAAAATTCTCGCCGACGAATCCATACGAGTTAACCCCACTTGTGTCCGTGTGCCCGTGTTTTATGGTCACGCAGAGGCGGTTCATATTGAAACCAGAGAGCCGGTGTCAGTCACCGAGGCTCGGGCCTTGTTGCAAGCTGCGGACGGCGTCTCGGTATTAGATTCTCCCGAGCCTGGGGGCTACCCCACACCGGTCAGTGAGGCAGCAGGCGCGGATCCAGTGTTTGTAGGGCGCATCAGAGCAGATATTTCACACCCAAGAGGCTTGAATCTCTGGGTTGTCGCTGACAACGTGCGCAAAGGCGCTGCCCTCAATAGCGTGCAGATTGCTGAGGTGCTACTGTCTACGTATCTTTAGAACAAGTGCGACGTGGATCCCGCTGGTGTAAATGCCAAGGAAAAGGCGGCAGGGGTCGCGTTGAAGCCAGACCAAAGGAAGGGGAAGGCGGCGATTTCATGAAGAGGTTGATACAGCGTACTGTGGTTGCCGCCCTTGCGGCTTTATTTGCCCATGCTGGCTGGACTCTCGGTCTGGGTAACATCTCGCTCCGCTCACATCTTAACGAGCCCCTGAGGGCTGAGTTGTTATTGCTGAAGGCCGATGGCCTCGATGCTGCGGACATTCAGCTAGGTCTTGCGTCTCAGCAAGAGTTTGAGCGCCTGGGTGTCGACAGAGCCTATTTCTTGACTGGGATAGTCTTTGACGTACAGGTGGTAGACGCCACGCTAGTGGCTCAGATGACCACAAAGATGCCCCTGCGCGAACCCTATTTGAATTTTGTTGTCGAGGCGCGCTGGCCTGAAGGCCGTCTGCTCCGGGAATACACTTTGTTGATCGATCTACCTCCGACCATGACTGAGGCCACTGTTGGCATATCGGCTCAGCGCTCATCGAGAGAAGCGGCACTCCCCGAAAAGCGTGCATCGGCGACCGAGAGCAGCACTGCAGATGTGATCCGGCCCGGGGGTAATTATCTGGTAAGAAATGCCGATACGCTGTGGCGCATTGCTTCCACAGCAAAGCCAGAGCGCATCACGATTGAGCAAGCAATGTTGAGCGTTGTCTTGCTAAATCCCGAGGCCTTTGATCGCGAGAATGTTAACGGACTTAAATCCGGTTATTTATTGAACTTGCCGACAGCGGGAGACATTGCCATATCAGCGCGAGATGCGAGAGCGGAAGTCGCCCGTCAAAATGCAGCATGGTCGGACCCCAGCTCGGGCCTGAGGCCGGGATTAACGTTGGTCGCAGACCCGATGCCTGCGATTGATCAGGCTTTACCAGCCGCTCCTCTGACTGCTACGCCTGACACGCTTCCCCCCGATGAGGCCCCGACCCAGCCCGACTTATCTGTGGGCAGTGCTCAATCCTCGATGGATATGCCTACATCCCCTGAGTTTGATGCACTATTGATCAAGGTTGAGGCGCTCGAGCGCAATCTGCAGAGGATGGAGCAGCAGCTCAAACAACGCGATATAGAGCTTGAAGTGCTCCGTTCCCAGCTGTTGGCGGCGACCACTAAGCCGGAGCTGCCTATTATCGTCACGCAACCCGAAAAAGATTCCTTCAGGTGGCTTGTGTTGGGTGCTGTCGGTTTGCTGATTGCGGGTGCATCGGCGGGATGGTTAGGTCAACGCGCTCGTTCCCGCACTCAGTCAGGCGGCGATGATGGCGTGAAGCATTCGGAGCAGCTGGAGACGCCAGCAGAAATGACTCAGGAAGGCCTGCTCTCCGATCCGCAGATTCGCGCCGCTAAGGCGCTTGAGGAGGCTGAGGTTTACCTGGCCTACGGACGGCCAGATCAGGCGGAAGAGGTGTTGAGCGCGGCTTTTCGTGACGGTGCGACTTCGCAATCTTTAGTATTGCGACTATTGGAATGTTATGTAGAGCAAAGCCATTTCCGAGAAGCGCAATCACTTCTTGCTCAGATTGAACAAGGGGGTGATGCTGAGTTAATCGAGAGGGGAAGTCAGATACTAACAAGCGCGGGCGTGACGCGGGCGCCAGAGGGCACGGGGTTGTCGTTGGTGCCCGTGACCGATAATTCTGAGGAAGTTCAGAGCTTTGCCGAGGCTGGAGTCGCTGATCAGGAATCCTCGGGCACAGAAGAGTCGATTTACGGCCTTGAGACCGACCCCGTCGATAGCAAACTGGATTTGGCCAGGGCATACCTCGACATGGGAGACGAGGAGGGGGCGCGACTCGTGCTCACCGAGGTGATTAGAGAGGGCAATCTGACGCAGCAGGCCGAAGCGAGAGAGTTATTGCTGCGTCTCGAGGTATCGTGATCTATTGAGACTTTCTGACGAGTTGCTACCCACAGGACAGAGGCTTGCTGCGCGGGTCGAGTATCATGGAGGGCATTACCATGGGTGGCAGGCGCAAACACACCTGTCTGTAGCGACGGTGCAAGAAGAGGTTGAGTCAGCCCTTGGCACTGTAGCGGGGACCTCCGTGCGTATCATTTGCGCTGGCAGGACCGACACTGGGGTTCATGGCTTCGGTCAGATTATTCATTTCGATGCCCCGGTGCAGCGCAGCCCGAAGGCATGGTGCATCGGCGCCAATCGCTATCTTCCAGCCGGCGTAAGGTTGCATTGGGTTACCCCCGTCGCGGCGGAGTTTCACGCGCGGTTTAGCGCAGTGTCGCGACGTTATCGATACCTAGTGTTGACGACCCCTATCCGCTCAGCTCTCATCGAGGGTTTGGTGTGTTGGTCTCGACAGGCATTGAATCTTGAACCGATGAATGTGGCCGCTAGCGCCCTGCTCGGCGAGCAGGATTTCAGTGCTTTCCGTGCGGCTGGCTGTCAGTCGGCCACCGCAATCCGTGAGGTAAAGCATTGTGTGGTGGAGCGGATGGGTGACTATGTCGTCATCGACATTACGGCCAATGCTTTTTTGCATCACATGGTTCGCAACATTGCCGGCTCGCTACTGGCTGTTGGTTCTGGCAGGTGCTCAGCAGAGTGGTTTGTGCAGACATTGCACGGGCGCGATCGTAAGGTGGCCGCCGAAACCGCTCCCGCTGCTGGGCTGTATCTCGTCCGGGTGGCGTATCCTGCGATATTTAATTTGCCGGAAACCCCTGACGGCCCGACGCTGCTGACGGGGCACCTCTAGCGGGTGGCGCTATCTGCTAGAATAGAGTTTTCATAAAAGGTCTAGTTGGGTGCGCATTAAAATATGTGGCATCACTCGGCATGAAGATGCGGAACGGGCGTTGCATCTGGGTGCAGATGCAATAGGGTGCATTTTCTTCCGCGAAAGCGCCCGGTCCGTATCACTCGAGCAAGCCAGAGAGATTAGCCGCGCTGTGAACGGCTTGGGAATGCTCGTGGGCCTGTTCGTGAACCCTACGAAAGGGCAGGTTGAAGAGGCGCTGGCGGCGCTGCCGATACATTGCCTGCAGTTTCATGGGGCCGAGACGCCCGAATTTTGTGCCCAGTTCAACCGGCCCTATATTAAAGCGATACCGATGACAGAAGAGACAGACCTTTCAACCGTCGATGCACTTTACCGAGATGCCAGTGGACTGTTACTCGATAGTGTTCACAACGGGCAATTTGGTGGTTCAGGTGCGCCGTTTGATTGGGACAGAGTCGTCCCCAATTTACGGCACCGAGTGGTATTGGCGGGGGGGCTTTCTCCTGATAATGTCGCGCGCGCCGTTCGCCAAGTTCAGCCCAGCGCCATTGATGTGAGTAGTGGAGTGGAAAGTCAACGAGGCATCAAAGACAAAGAGAAGATGCGAGCTTTCATTGTGAATGCTCGCCAAGCCGCACAGGACCTAGCGTTATGACAGTTGAGGTGACCCCCGAACTTTTCGCATCCGTACCAGACGCCAATGGAAGGTTTGGTCAATTTGGCGGTAAATTCGTCGCCGAGACATTGATGACGGCGTTGACTGAGCTCGAAGCGCTCTACGCGTCTCTCAAATCGGACGCATCGTTTACCGGTGAGTTTGATCGGGATCTTGCACATTATGTAGGGCGACCTTCACCGCTTTACGAAGCCTCTCGCTTGTCTGACCAAATTGGTGGGGCCCGGATAATGTTAAAGAGAGAGGATCTGAACCACACTGGTGCTCATAAGGTGAATAACACGATAGGTCAGGCGCTCCTTGCTAAATACATGGGTAAGCGGCGGGTTATAGCGGAGACCGGGGCTGGGCAGCATGGCGTTGCGACCGCGACCGTGGCAGCAAGACTTGGCCTCGAATGCCATGTCTTCATGGGGGAGGAAGATATTCGCCGGCAATCGCTCAATGTCTACAGAATGAAGTTGCTAGGCGCCGATGTGGTGCCGGTAACGTCGGGCTCGCGGACATTAAAGGACGCGATGAATGAGGCGATGCGAGACTGGGTGACCAATGTCGATAGTACTTTTTATATCATTGGTACCGTCGCGGGGCCTCATCCTTATCCGATGTTGGTGCGTGATTTTCAGAGTGTTATCGGCAGAGAGGCCCGTACTCAATCTCTTTCCCAAACTGGCAAGCTGCCAGATGCACTGGTGGCTTGCGTCGGAGGCGGCTCCAATGCAATCGGTTTATTCCACCCGTTTCTTCAGGATTTAGGCGTCGAGATGTACGGAGTTGAAGCCGGTGGCAAGGGGCTGTCAACAGGGCAGCATGCCGCGCCACTATCGGTGGGTAGTCCGGGAGTTCTCCATGGAAATCGTACTTATTTAATGCAGGACGATGATGGGCAAATCCTTGAAACCCACTCGGTTTCGGCGGGCCTCGATTATCCCGGCGTGGGCCCAGAGCACGCGTGGCTGAAGGATATCGGTCGTGTCAGGTATGTCACTGCCGACGATCAAGAAACTCTAGCGGCCTTCCATAGGCTGACTCGTATTGAAGGAATTATGCCGGCACTTGAAACTGCCCATGCCCTTGCCTATGCGGAGAAGTTGGCTTCAGAGATGAGCCCAGATCAGCACATCATTGTTAATCTCTCTGGGCGCGGCGATAAGGATATCCTTACCGTTGCCGCTCTTGAAGGAATAGAGGTCTGACTGCGTTTCATGAGCCGGCTAACTGGTGTATTCGCACAGCTGAAAGAGCAGCGAAAAAAGGCGTTGATCCCTTACGTGGTTGCTGGGGACCCTAGTCCCTCGGGGACCGTTGAGCTGCTGCACCAATTGGTGGCTGCCGGAGCAGATGTCCTAGAGGTCGGGGTGCCGTTCTCGGACCCCATGTCCGAGGGACTTGTGATCCAATTGGGCCATGAAAGAGCGCTGGCGAATGGGATGACCTTGCGGGGAGTGCTGGAGATCATTACCGATTTCCGGAGGGATAACACGCATACGCCCGTAATCATGATGGGATACGCCAATCCTATCGAACGCTTCGGATATGATGCCTTTGCTGAGGCCAGTTCTGTCGCCGGGGTAGACGGGCTAATCACGGTCGATTTGCCCCCCGAAGAAGTGGGGCGGCTTGACCACGCGTTAATTCAGGTCGGCATCGACAATATTTTTCTGATCTCCCCCACTACGGAGAACGAGCGAATCGAAACCATCGTTGCTCGTGCGCGTGGATTTATTTATTACGTAGCAGTCAAAGGAGTCACCGGCTCCGGGCAGCTCGATGTCAATGAGGTTGCGCAGCGGGTTGGTGTGATTCGCGGCATGACAGACCTTCCGGTTGCAGTCGGTTTTGGAATCAAAGACGCCGACAGTGCAAGTCATGTGGCGCAAGTTGCCGATGCAGTTGTGGTGGGGAGCGCACTCATCGATGAAATGGTGAGAAAATCTCGGGCTGACGCCAATTTGGAAGAGATCCAGATTCATGAGGCCGCGGTACAACTTCTGAAACGCATCCGTTCGGGTGTGGACTCTTCACCTTCCTAGGGCCCGCTCCCGCTCGTATACTGACGCGCAAAGTCGGTGGGGATTCCCATGAGTTGGATTGACAAGATATTACCTTCCGGTGTGACAAAGGACGACAGTGCCAATCGCACTAGCGTACCCGAGGGCTTGTGGAAGAAGTGCGTCAAATGCGAGGCAATACTTTATAAGCCTGATCTTGAGCGGAACGCCGAGGTCTGTCCCAAATGCGACCACCATATGAGAATTGGCGCAAGGCGCAGACTGGAACTATGCCTTGATCATGGTGCGGAGGAGTTGTTCGCGGATATTGAATCTGTTGATCACCTGAAATTCAAAGACAAAAGAAAGTACCGTGATCGGTTAACGGCCGCACAAAGAAGCACGGGCGAAAAGGACGCGTTGATCGCCATGCGCGGCGGCATTTTGGGAGTGCCGGTTGTCGCAGTCGCGTTCGAATTTAATTTCCATGG
>Ga0209374_1000477_pt1 | contig 44460 bp, 39 predicted proteins | sample SaaInlLV_DNA_10m_FD_184683 | JGI IMG/M metagenome (GOLD analysis project Ga0209374, IMG submission 184683) | Marine microbial communities from expanding oxygen minimum zones in the Saanich Inlet - SI075_LV_DNA_10m (SPAdes) (version 2) | ecosystem: Environmental > Aquatic > Marine > Unclassified ... | reverse complement strand
ATTTTTTAAATGCTTAATATTTAATATTTAAATTTATTAAAAAAGTTATAAAAGTTATAAAATAATTTATAAACAAAAAATATATAAAAAATTAATAAAATATATTTTTCTTAATCTAGTAAGTAATAGTAATATTAACATAATGTTAAAATAAAAAAATGAAAATAGGAATTGCGAGTGATCATGCAGGATATGATTATAAAAATAAAATAAAATTATACTTATCTAGTAAAAATTATATTATTACAGATTTTGGGTGTAATTCAATAGAAAGTGTAGATTATCCAGATTTTTCACATAAATTATCAAAAAGTATTGAAAACAAAGAAAATACATTTGGAATACAATTTTGCGGAACTGGAAATGGAATAAATATGACAGCAAATAAACATCAGGGAATAAGAGCAGCATTATGTTGGAATAATGAAATTGCAGAGCAGGCCAGGCTACATAACAATGCAAATATATTAACTATGCCTGCCCGATATTTACAATTTAAAAAAGTAAAAGAAATAGTAGATATTTTTTTAAAAACTAAATTTGAAGGAGGTAGACATCAAAATAGAATTAATAAAATACCAGTCATTAAATAATGAAAAATATAATTTTTTTATGTTTAATATTTAATATAAATCTTTTTTCACAAGATAATATAAAATACTCAAAAACTATTTTAAAAAAAGACTTAGAAAAGCACTTAATTATACTAGCATCTGATTCTTTAGAGGGAAGAGAAACAGGAAAAAAAGGACAGAAAATGGCTGCTGAATATTTAAAAAATCATTTTATAAATATTGGAATACCACCTTATAAAAAAAATAAATATTTTCAAAAATTTAAAGTTAAATCAGATAGACATGTTTGTAAATGTGAAGACTGTGATAGTGATTTTATAAAAAAAATTTTTAAAAAAAATAAAGTAATTAAGGGAGAAAATGTTTTAGGGTATATAGAAGGATCAGATTTAAAAGATGAACTTATAATAATAACAGCACATTATGATCACTTAGGAAAACACGATACATTACTTTTTAATGGTGCTGATGATGATGGTTCAGGAACAGTAGGAATAATGGAAATTGCAGAAGCATTTATGTTAGCTAAAAAAGATGGTAAAGGACCAAGAAGATCTATATTAATAATGCCTGTATCTGGAGAAGAAAAAGGATTACTTGGAAGTAAATATTATACTGATAACCCTATTTTTCCTTTAAAAAATACTATTGCTAATTTAAATATTGATATGATTGGTAGAATAGATAATATGCATCTAGATGGTAACTATGTTTATCTAATAGGTTCTGATATGTTAAGTAAAGAATTACATAATATTAGTGAAGAAATTAATAAAAAATATATTGGATTAGAATTAGACTACACATTTAATATGGAAGATGATCCACATAGATATTATTATAGATCTGATCACTATAATTTTGCTAAAAATAATATTCCAGTAATTTTTTATTTTAATGGAGTTCATGAAGATTATCACAAAACAACAGATACTATTGAAAAAATAGATTTTGATAAAATAGAAAAAATAACAAGGTTTGTTTTTTTAACCGCATGGGAGTTGGCTAATAGAGAAGATAGAATTAAATTAAATTAAATTTTAAATGAAGATTTCTATTATAACAGCAACCTTTAATAGTGGTAAATTTATAGAATCATGCATTAAATCTATACTTAAACAAAACTATAAAAAATTTGAAATTATTATAATAGATGGTTTATCAACAGATTCAACTATTAAAAAAATTAAAACATTATTATATAAACATAATAATATAAAAATTTTTTCAGAAAAAGATTTAGGAATTTATCATGCTCTAAATAAAGGTATTGAAAAAGCAACTGGAGACATAATAGGTTTTGTTCATTCAGATGATTTATTATATAATAAAAATGTTTTAAGTAATATTATTGATGTTTTTAAAAACAGCAATATAGATGGGGTTTATGGTGATTTACAGTATGTTGAAAAACAAAATACTAATAAAGTAATAAGATATTGGAAAAGTAAAGATTTTAAACCAAACCTAATAAATAAAGGATGGACACCTCCTCATCCTACACTTTATTTAAAAAAAAAAGTTTATGAAAAACATGGTTTTTTTGATTTAAACTATAAAATATCTTCAGACTATGATTTTATGACTAAAATTTTTAAAGACAACACATTTAATTTTAAATATATTCCTAAAGTAATTACCAAAATGAGAGTAGGTGGAATAAGCAATAAAAACATTAAAAATGTTTTAATAAAAAGCCTTGAAGATTATAAAGTAATTTATAGAAATGGTTCTGGTGGAATAATTACTCTTTTAAGAAAAAACACGTCTAAAATAAAACAATTTATAAAAAATAGTTAAGTTATAATTCTTTTATAAAATCAACTATTAATTTACAGGCCTTTCCTTTTCCATATGGATTATGAAGTTGTCCCATTTTTTTATAACGGCTTTCATTATTTAATAAATCTAATACCTCACTAATAATTAGATCTTTGTTTGTTCCAACTAAAACTGCAGTACCTGAATCTACAGCCTCAGGTCTTTCTGTTGTATCTCTCATGACTAAAACAGGTTTTCCCAAACTAGGAGCTTCTTCTTGAATACCCCCACTATCTGTAATAATTATTTTAGCACGATTCATTAACCAAACAAAGTCCTTATAAGACAAAGGATTAATTAATAATACATTCTTTAATCCAGATAAGATATTATTAACAGGCTTTTGTACTTTTGGGTTTAAGTGGACAGGATATATAATTAATTTTTTGGGTTCGCTAATTGATATTTGTTTAAGCGCTTCACAAATTCTCACAAATCCATCACCATGATTTTCTCTTCTATGTCCAGTAACTAATATAACATCTTTTTCTTTTATATTTTTATTAAGTTTTTTTATTAGTAAACTTGGATTTTTTGTAACTTTTTTTACAGAATCCAAAAGAGCATCAATTACAGTATTTCCAGTAACCAGAATGGAATTTGATTCAATATTTTCTTTTATTAGGTTAATTTTTGAATTTTTTGTAGGAGCAAAATGATAGTCTGCTATTCTACCAGTTATCTGACGATTTATTTCTTCTGGGAAAGGAGATTTTTTATTATTAGTTCTTAATCCTGCTTCTACGTGACATATTTTTGCTCCTGAATAAAAACCGGCTATAGAACCAGCCATAGTTGTGGTAGTATCTCCATGAACAAAAACATAATCAGGAATAAATTCTTCAAGAATTGGTTTTAAAGAGTTAATAATAGTAGCTGTTAAATTGTAAAGATTTTGTCCAGGCTTCATTAAGTTTAGATCATAATCAGGAACTATATCAAAAAATTTTAATACCTGATCTAACATTTCTCTGTGCTGTGCGGTGACACAAACTCTAGTATTAAAAAGATTTGGATATTTTTTAAATTCTTTAACAAGAGGAGCCATTTTAATTGCCTCAGGACGTGTTCCAAAAATCAATAAAACTTTTTTCATAAATTATTACTTAAAAATTCCACAAAAATCTAATACAATCTTATTTTTTTCAATATTTAGTTTTTTAAACTCTTTATGAGCTACTAAAAATACTATAATATCTGCTTTTTTTATAGCCTCTTTATAATCTGTTAGTTTATAAACTGAATGTGAATAAATATTTGGTTCAACTATAAAATAATCTTCATTATTAGAATTCTGCAAAACTTTCTGAGCAATATATTTAGCTGGAGATTCTCTAAGGTCATCAATATTGGGTTTAAAAGCCAACCCCATTATAGCTGTTTTTGGTTTTTTACCATATTTTAACTCAAACGATAGTTTTTTGTTTTGAATTTTTTCAGCACACCAATATGATTTATAATTATTTATTTCTCTTGCAGTACCAATAATTTTAGATTCTTTAGGAAAATCAGATACAATAAAATAAGGATCAACCGCTATACAATGTCCACCAACACCACACCCTGGTTGTAAAATATTTACTCTAGGATGTTTGTTGGCAAGAGTTATTAATTCCCAAACATTAATATCTGCTTTATCACAAATTAAAGAAAGTTCATTTGCAAAGGCTATTTGCACATCTCTTGAAGAATTTTCCACTAATTTACACATCTCAGCCGTTCTAGCATTAGTAGCATGTAACTCCCCTTTTACATATTTTTTATAAAATTTTATAGCTTCTTTTGTAGACTTTTCATTAACACCTCCAATAACACGATCATTTTCAACTAGTTCATACATAACATTACCAGGTAATACTCTTTCTGGACAGTATGCAACACTAATTTTATTTTTCAGTTCTGGCCTAGATTTATATATAAGCTCTTCCATTTTTTCAGTTGTACCCACAGGTGAGGTTGACTCTATAATGTATAAATCACCCTCTTTCAAAAAAGGAATTATTGAATTTGTTGCGGCTTTTACAAAAGATATATCAGGTTTATTATCTCCTTTAAAGGGAGTCGGAACAACTATTAGGTAAACTTTTGCAGGAACAGGTTTTGTTCTAGCTTTAAAAAAACCACTAGATACTGCTTCTAATACAACTTTATCTAAATCAGGTTCAACAATATGAATTTTACCGTTATTTATAATATCAACAACTTCTTTGTTGATGTCAACACCAACAACACGGGTTCCACTTGAAGCTATCAGAGCTGATGTAGGTAATCCTATATATCCCAATCCAATTGTAACAACTTCTGTATGCATAAAGATTATTTATTATATTGTTTTTTATAGTAATTTTTATAATTACCTGAAGTTACATTTTTTAGCCATTTTTCATTACTTAAGTACCAATCTATAGTTTGAGAAAGTCCCTCTTCAAACGTTACGGATGGACTCCAATCTAGTTCTTTATTTATTTTTGAGGCATCAATAGCGTAACGTAAATCATGTCCTGGCCTATCTTTCACATATGTTATCAACTTTGCACTGGTTCCAGAATCTCTTTCTAGTTTTTCATCCATCTTACTACAAAGGACTTTTATTAAATCAATATTTTTCCACTCATTAAAACCACCAATATTATAGGTCTCATGATTTGTTCCTTTATGAAAAACTAAATCTATAGCAATTGCATGATCTACTACATACAGCCAGTCTCTAGTATAATTACCATCACCATAAACCGGAAGAGGCTTATTGCTCAGAATGTTATTAATAAATAGTGGAATAAGTTTTTCAGGGAATTGATTAGGACCATAATTATTGGAACAATTAGTAATAATATAAGGTATTCCATATGTTTCTCCATACGCTCTTACAAAATGATCAGAACTTGCTTTAGAAGCCGAATAAGGTGAGTTAGGATCATAAGTTGTGGTTTCCTTAAAAAAACCTGTTTTACCTAGGCTTCCATACACCTCATCAGTACTCACATGATAAAAAACTTTGTCAGTCCAATTGTTTTTCCATAGTTTTTTAAAAGCATTTAAAAGAACCATAGTGCCCAAGATATTAGTCTTTGCAAAAGCCAAAGGGCTATTTATAGATCTATCAACATGAGACTCAGCTGCTAAATGAATAACAGAATCAAATTTATATTCTTTAAATATTGAATTTATGAATACTTCATTAGTAATATCTCCCTTTAAAAAAGTATAATTACTTTTATTCTCAATACTTTTAAGATTTTCTAAATTACCCGCATAGGTTAATGAATCTAAATTGTACACATGGTAGTTAGAATATTTTTTAACAAAAAGACTAATAACATGAGAACCTATAAAGCCAGCCCCTCCAGTAATTAGAATATTTTTTTTCATAACAATAATGTGTAAATCTACAAATCAAACTTTATTCCTTGAGCTAAAGGAAGCTCCTCAGTATAGTTTATAGTATTTGTTTGTCTTCTCATATAAATTTTCCAAGCATCTGAACCGCTTTCTCTACCTCCACCTGTTTCTTTTTCACCACCAAAAGCACCACCAATTTCTGCTCCAGAAGTACCAATGTTAACATTTGCTATTCCACAATCCGAACCAGATGCACTTAAGAATTTTTCCGCATCTCTTAAGTTAGTTGTCATTATAGCTGAGGAAAGACCTTGTTTTACCCCATTTTGCATTTCAATAGCATCATCTAGCTCTTTGTATTTCATTATATAAAGAATTGGAGCAAAAGTTTCGTCTTGAACTATGTCGAAATGATTTTCAGCTTCTATAATTACCGGCTTAACATAACAACCACTTTCATACCCATTCCCTGATAAAACACCCCCTTTAACTAAAACATTACCACCCTCTTGTTTAGCCTTTTCAATTGCTTTTAAGTACATATCTACAGCTAATTTATCAATTAAGGGTCCAACATGATTATTTTCATCTAATGGGTTGCCTATTTTTAACTGAGTATATGCAGAAGCTAATTTGTTTTTTACTTCATCATAAACAGATTCATGAATAATTAATCTTCGTGTCGAAGTACACCTCTGACCACATGTTCCTACAGCACCAAATAAAGCTCCGATAATTGTTATTTCTAAATCAGCATCAGGTGTTATTATTATTGCATTGTTACCACCAAGTTCTAATAGAGATTTTCCAAATCTTTTTGCTACCTCACTTCCTACAATACGCCCCATTCTTGTTGATCCTGTTGCAGAAATTAATGGTATTCTATCATCAGTGGTCATCATTTCACCCACCTTATAGTCACCATTAACAATACATGAAATCCCATCAGGTAAATTATTGTCTTTAGCTACTTCGTTCCATATATTTTGACAAGCAACAGCGCACAATGGTGATTTCTCGGACGCCTTCCAAACACAAGTATCACCACAAATCCAGGCTAGCGCGGTATTCCAGTTCCAAACAGCAACAGGAAAATTAAAAGCAGATATAATACCAACAACTCCAATTGGATGATATTGTTCATACATTCTGTGGCCAGGCCTTTCAGAATGCATCGTAAGTCCATGGAGCTGTCTTGACAGTCCTACTGCAAAATCACATATATCAATCATTTCTTGAACTTCACCTAAACCTTCTTGAAGTGATTTACCCATCTCAAAAGAAACTAATTCTCCCAAGGGTTGCTTGTATTCTCTAAGCTTAGCACCGTATTGACGAACAATTTCTCCTCTTAAAGGAGCAGGCTTATTTCTCCAATATTTAAAAGCAGAAGATGCTGATTGAATTACTTTTTCATACTCTTCACTAGTTGTTTCTGTTATTGAACCAATTATTTCTCCTGTAACAGGCGAGAAGGAGTTTATTTTTTCTCCACCTCCAAATGACTCAGAACCTATTGAGGTTCCATTATTAGTTTTATTTATTCCCAATAAGGAAAGAGTATTTTTTATATCAATCATAATATTTTTATTAGTTACACAAAACTATAAAAAGAAAGTAATAAATGAAGGCAAAAACACAAAGGGTTACAACTAATTTTCTTCCTCATTAATATCACCAACAACAGAGTCTTCTTCTTTTTCAAAATGTTCTAATTGAGAGATTTTGTTTTTGTAAGAAATTAGAGAAATGGTCATTATAATGCAACTAATTAAGATGACAAAAAGCAATACACCTTGAAATTGACTTCCAAGGCTTAGCTCACTTGGTATTGCAAAAAACAAAAGAATTGTTACCAGCCCTCTTGGTGCTAAAAATAACTCTAAAGCAATATTTTTTCCGTTAAACAAAAATAAAATTATTGCCCTTACGCTATAAATGATCAATAGAATTAAAATTCCTACTCCTATTACCTTATAACTCCATAGTGAACCAAGGTAAACAGACCAACCAAATATTATAAAAAAAAATGTTCTAACAACAAATGCTGTTTCAGCTGTAACAACCTTCATATCCTCAAGAACATGCCCAACCTTATCATCTTTCAACAAATTCTTCAACCCACCTCTAAAGAAGACCTTATAGTTGTTTAGCATAATCCCGAAGATTAAAATTATAATCAAAGACGAAAGGTGAAACATTTTTCCAATTGCATAAAGCAAAAGTAAAACAGCAATTAGTAAAAAAAGTTTAACATGCCCCTTGATATTTTGAAAAATATAAATAAGAATATATGATATTATAACTGAGAAGATTACAGTCAATAACAGATTACCAATTACTGCTCCCGTTACGCTTTCTCCAATTCCAGCATTAGCGAAACTTAAAACAGCATAGAAACCAATTATTCCAATAATATCAGAAAAAGTACTTTCATAAATCATGAATTCACGTTTTTCTTTTTCTACATCATCAATACTAGGAAGTATTACAGCTGACCCTAAAATTGACAAAGGAATTGTAAATAAAAGGCAGATTAAGATTTCTTCATCAAATAAAAAATTCATTAATAGTGCTGAAAAATAAGCTGTTATAGCCAAACCTATTGTAGCTACCAATAATGACTTTGTTATTAAACCAACCTTTTCTTTTAAAAGCTCTAAGTCTAGAGCAGCTTCTAATACAATCAAAATCAACCCAACAACACCTAATACACCTAAAAAAGGAAGAAGATCTGGTTTTGAGTAGCCAAAAATTCTCAATGAATAATTAATAATTATACCAAGAAAAATTAAAAGTAAAACAGCTGGAATTCCTGTTTTTTTAGCATATAAGTTAAAAAAGTAGGATATGATAATAGTTGTTGAAAATATTATAATTAAATGGTATGATGTTAGCGCTTCAAACATTAAAAGAGTTTTAAAATATCATTACCATTTGCAAAAATTAACAAGCTTAAAAGCAATAACATCCCTACTGTTTGAGCATACTCCATTACTTTTTCTGGGGCTGGCTTTCCTACAATCATTTCGTAAACTAGAAAAACAACATGCCCACCATCTAAAGCAGGAATGGGTAGAATATTCATAAACGCTAGCATTAATGATAAGAATGCTGTAAGATTCCAAAATCTTTCCCAGTCCCAAGTTGCAGGAAACATTGAGCCAATTGCACCAAAACCTCCCATACCTTTATATGCACCAGAATCTGGATTTAAAATAAGAGCAAATTGATCGATATAACTATTTAATTTTTTCAAGGCTTTTTTATAACCTGCAGGAAAAGATTCTAAAAAATTAAAACTAGCTTTTTGAAGATTGTAATATCCAAGCTCTTCTAATTGTTCAATAGAAAAATTAGCAGGCATAAACCCAAGCTTACCATTTGAATCAACATTTGCTTTTATCAAAAAATCATTACCATCTCTATTTACAACAAGTGTAATTTCTTGATCTTTGAGTTTGTTTAGTTCATAAGATAGTTGATCAAAGTACTTAATATTAACATCATTAATTTGTACTAGCAGGTCTTTTTGTTGAAGTCCAGCCTTTTCCGCATTCGAGTTTTCTGTTACAGCGCTTACCATTGCTGGTATTCTTGGGTAAAATAAGAGTTGATTTTTGTTATCAAGAAATTTTTCAATTACATCTAAGGGCATCTCAATATCAACGCTCAATCCTTTGCGCTCTACTGTAATAGTTTCCGATAAAATTATTTTTTCTAAAACTTCTGAAAAGCGCTCAATAGGCTCCCCATCTGCAGCTATAAACTTGTCTCCATTTTCAAAACCTAGTTCGCTAGCCATTTCGCTTACACACCAAACACCATCATTTAAATTTTCATTAGGCAAATATTTATCTCCATAAAAAAACAAGGTCATTGAATAAATAAACATTCCCAATAATAAGTTAACAGTAACCCCACCCAACATTATTATTAATCTTTGCCATGCCGGTTTAGAACGAAATTCCCACGGCTCTGCAGGCTTTTCCATTTGTTCTTTGTCCATGCTTTCGTCTATCATTCCTGATATTTTAACATAACCACCTAAAGGAAGCCATCCGATGCCATACTCAGTGTCTCCTATTTTCTTTTTTACAACTGAAAACCAAGGGTCAAAAAAAAGATAAAACTTTTCAACCTTTGTTTTAAATAATTTAGCCGGAATAAAGTGTCCCAGCTCGTGTAAAACAACAAGTATTGATAAGCTCATTAAAAGCTGCGCTGCTTTAATTAGAATTTCCATATATAATTTTTTTTGCCATTATTCTAGTGTCCTCGTTTGTTCCTATATAATCTTCCAAGCTTGGATTGGCAACAAAAGTAATTTTTTCCATACAATCTGCAATTAAATCGGACATATTTAAAAATCCAATTTTATCATTTAAAAAAGCTTCTACAGCTATTTCGTTAGCAGCATTTAAAATACAGGGTATGTTTCCTCCTTTTTCCATTGCATCATATGATAATTGAAGGTTTTTAAATGTTGCTAAATCTGGTTTTTCAAAAGTTAGATTAGGATAATCAAAAAATGAAAATCTCTTAAACGTATTTTTTATCCTATGAGGATATCCAAGCGCATACTGAATTGGTAGTTTCATATCAGGAAGACCAAGTTGTGCTTTTATTGAACCATCATTAAATTGAACTGCAGAATGAATAATAGACTGTGGATGAACAACAACATCAATCTGATCTGCCTTTAAGTCAAACAACCACTTAGCCTCTATTACTTCTAAGCCTTTGTTCATTAAGCTTGCACTATCAATTGTAATTTTAGCGCCCATATCCCAGTTTGGATGTTTAAGAGCTTGCTCTTTTTTAATCTTGATAAGCTCATTGGTTTTCATTCCCCTAAAGGGCCCTCCCGAAGCAGTTAAATATATTTTTTCAATAGGATTAAAGTTTTCACCCACCAAACACTGAAATATTGCAGAGTGTTCTGAGTCAACAGGGTAAATATTTACTCCGTATTGTTTACACAATCCAGTAATTAATTCTCCAGCAACAACCAGCGTTTCTTTATTTGCAAGAGCGATGTTTTTTTTCGCTTTAATAGCTTTTATAGTTGGGGTTAAACCTGCATATCCAACAAGGGCTGTTAGTACAACATCAATGTTTTCTCCCTCAACAATGTCGTCTAAAGATTTTTTGCCTGCAAATACTTTTATTCCTAAATTAAAAAGAGCATCATTAACCTCTTTGTATTTGTCCTCATTTGATATAACAACCATATTTGGCATAAATTTCTTTGATTGTTCAATTAAAAGAGTAGCGTTGTTGTTTGCTGTTAAAACTTCAACATCAAAAAGATCAGGATGTTCAGAAATTACTTCAAGCGCTTGTGTTCCAATTGAACCAGTAGAGCCTAGAATTGCAATATTTTTTTTATTCATCTTCATTTATTTTTTTTAATGTGTCTGCAATTTTTCTATCGTTTGAAAGTCTTGGGACTTTGTTTTGCCCCCCCAACCTTCCAATAGTTTTCATATATTTTCTAAAGCCATTTTTTTTTATTATTGTTATTTGCAGCTCTTGTAACACACTACCTTGTATCAAATCTTTATAATATGCATTTTGATTTTGAAGATTTTTGTCAAGAAGTTTTTTAAACTCTAAATTGTTTTCCGGCGTTTTTTCAAATTCGATTAACCATTCATGATAAGGAAGCCCTTTTTCTGGTTGTACTTGAGGGGAAACATGAAACTCATTTATGCTTGCAGGTAGTTTTTCAATAGTTTCTTTTAGTGACAACTCTACTTCTTCAGCAATAACATGCTCTCCAAATGCAGATGTGAAGTGCTTTATTCGTCCACTCACAATTATTCTATACGGGTTAATCGACACAAACTTTACGGTATCACCGATATTGTATCCCCATAAGCCTGCATTTGTGTTTAAAATTATCACATAGTTAATGCCAACTTTAACTTCAGATAAATCAATCCGTTTTGGATTTTTGTTAAAAAAATCCTCACTTTGGATAAATTCGTAGAAAATACCGTGGTTCACACATAATAGCATACCCTCTTCTTTTTGCGAGTCTTGGTATGCAATAAAACCTTCAGATGCAGGGTAAAGCTCAATCCCAGCTATTTTTTTTCCTATAATATTCTCGAATGTTTTTTTATATGGTTCAAAATTTACACCCCCATATATGAACAAGTTAAAATTAGGAAAAACATCTTTTATTAAAGCGCCAGTCTTTTTTCTTAATTTTTCAAAATACATTTGAACCCAAGGCGGAATGCCTGAAATAATACTCATGTTTTCCGATACGGTTTCCTCAACTATTGCATCAACTTTCGATTCCCAATCATCAATTGAATTTGCCTTAAAAGAGGGAAGCCTATTTTTTTTTAAATAAGAAGGAATATGGTGTGCAACAATTCCCGATAATCTACCGGTTAAAATTGTTCCTGTTTTAGAAAGTACTGGGCTACCTTGTAGAAAGATCATTTTGCCGTTTATTATATTTGTGTTTTTAGTTTCTGAAATATAACTCAATATAGCATCTTTAGCAGATTTAATATGGTATGGCATACTTTCTTTACTAATTGGAATATACTTTTCTCCAGATGTTGTTCCTGATGTTTTGCAAAAATAAATAGGCCTACCCGGCCACAGAACATCGTTATCACCATCAATTATTTTGGTGACGTATTGTTTTAAATCTTCGTAGTCTCTAACAGGAATGTTTTTTTTAAAATCAGAATAATTCTTTATTTGAGAAAACGAGTGATCTACGCCAAATAATGTGTTTTTAGCCTTATCAACTATTTTAAGCATTGTTTTTTTTTGATAACTAACCGCATTATTTTTCCATTTAGAATTTTGGTAAACAATTAATTTTGCAAATGGATAACTTAAAAACGCTTTCAAGCTCATGTTAAAATAAAATATAGTTTTCAGGGTCTACGGGTATTCCATTTTGCCATAATTCAAAATGCAGGTGAGGACCAGTAGAAAGCTCTCCAGAGTTGCCAATAATTGCAATTGGTTCACCAGTTTTTACAAAATCGCCAGTAGTTTTGAGTAACATTGAATTGTGTTTATAAAAAGATATATAGCCATCTTTATGCTGAACACCTATAACATAACCTGTTTCTGATGTCCAGTTGCTAATAATAACAGTTCCATTCTGTATTGCGGCTATTTTTGTTTTTTCTTTCGCAACTAAATCAATACCAAAATGTTTAGATTGAGAATTAAAACGATCCGTTATAACTCCTTTTAGTGGTGGGTAAAACAAAATAATATTTATTTCAGATCTATTAGTTGTTTGAAGCGAACCCTTCTCTTCTGCTTCAACATCAACTCTTAGTAGAGAGTCTTCGATTGACTTTTCAAAAGTTAACTCTATATCGTAATTATTTTCTTCAAAATCAAATTCTAGGTCTTTAACTTCTTGTCCTGAAATAATAGTGTTAATGTTTTGTAGATACTGCTTTTGGTATTCTAAAACTACTAATAATGAATCGGCTTTTTTTGCTAGTACAATGAGCTCATTTTGAATATCTGACTTAGCTTTTCCCGGAAGATATTCTCTTAAGGGAGTTTTAGTCATAAAAAATATAGCGGCTAAAAAACACACTAACACAAAAACACCACTAAAACCCAACACATTGAACCTGCTTAATTTGACTGATAATTTTTCTTCAAATGAATCATCAGTCATTATAACAAAACGATATTTATGTAACGCTTTTTTCCATAACTTTTGCACTCCCTTTTTATCTTGCATAATCATTGCAAATATTATAAAATTATAAGCATATTTGCTATTATTTTAAAATAGGAATGAAATATTTTTACCTAAAAGTTGTTTATAATCAGAATGCACAAGCAATATAGCCACATAAGAATACTTTTTTTAGCATTTTTTCTTTTATACGGAACTGCATGTTCTACTAAGAAAAAATCATGGGTAAATCGTCAATATCACAACACAGCGGCAAAATATAACGGATACTTTAATGGCAATGAAAGTTTAAAAATGGGTGTTAAAAAGCTTCACTCTACCTACTCTGATGATTTTACTACAACCATACCAGTTTTTCCAACTGGAGATCTGAAAAAAGCAACTAAAATTCATCCCAACATGACAAGAGCTATTAAAAAAGGGTCTGTTGTGATACAGAGACACTCTATGAAAATAAAGGGAAAAGAATATTGTAAATGGATTGATGATAATTACTTGTTGGTTGGTAAAGCATATTTTTACAAGGGAGATTTTGAAGAAGCCATCAAAACTTTTAGCTTTATTATTAACGAGTATAAAAAAAATGAAATTAGATTTGAATCCTCTTTGTGGTTAGTACGAAGTTTTGTTGAGAAAAGAGATTTTACATCTGCTAAGTCTCTTATTAAAGAGTTATCAAAAGACAGAAAGTTTCCTGAAAAACTAGAAAGGAAATTAACACTTATTTCTGCAGATCTTTATTTACGCGATAATGATTTTATTGCAGCTGAAAAAGAGTTAATAACCGCAATAGATTTAACAGGTTCAAACAAAAAAAATCTTAGACTAAACTACATATTAGCTCAACTTTATCAATATTCTAATAATTATGCACTAGCAAAAAAGCACTACAAATTAGTTTTAAAATCTAGTCCTGAATATGAAATGGCGTTTAATGCTAAAATGAATCTTGCTAGATCTCTTGAAGGAAACGATGCTGATTCTAAAAAAATTAGACAGGAACTTTTAAAAATGATAAAGGATGATAAAAATATAGAGTATTTAGATCAGCTGTACTACACGCTTGCCCTAATGGATGTAAACATTAAAGATACTATTTCGGCAAAAGAAAAATATTTACTTTCTGCATTAAGTAGTGTTGAAAATGTATCTCAAAAATCTTTATCTTATCTAGCATTGGCAAAACTATATTTTTCAGTTGGAGAATATAATTCAGCATATAGTTTTTATGATAGTACAATCACATATATGAATAGTGATTTTAGACTTTATGAGCAAACCAATGACAGAAAACTCATTTTGGAGGATTTGGTTTTAAATATGAATAGAGTCGAACTTGAAGATAGTCTACAAATGTTATCCGGTCTTTCTGTTTCTGAACAAAGCATAATATTTAATAAGATTATTCAAGATGAATTCGAGCAAGAAAGAATAAAGGCAGAAGAAGAGAGGTTAAGACAGCAAAATGTAAATAGTAGTCGTTATAATTCTGGAAGGGGAGATCAGTTTGGTAATAATACAAGTGGTGGAAATTGGTATTTTTACAATCCAGCTACAATAAGTTTTGGAGTTTCAGAATTTAGAAAAAAATGGGGATCAAGAAAGTTAGAAGACAATTGGAGAAGAAAGGACAAGAAAAACATTCTGAATTTTGATGTTGACACAAGCTCGGTAGACTCAAGCATATTAGCAACACAAAACACAAAAGATCCTAAATATTACTTTGATCAATTACCTAAGACCAATGAGGATTTTATTAACTCAGATAGCAAAATTAAAGAATCTTTATATCAGCTTGGATTAATTTATCGAGATGGTCTTGATGAAATCAATTTAAGTACTGATCAATTTTCCTCAATTTATGAGAGATTCCCAAAAGATCAGCAGTACGCCTCTTTGGCTCTTTATAATATGTATTTAAATTACGAAAAATCACAAGATATAAAAAGTGATTTGGTTAAATCAATATTATTGTCTAAATATTCAAACAGTATATACGCTAAATCACTTGCTGATACAAGTTTAGATTTAGAGTCACTACGTCAATTCGACTCAGAAGAATCAAAATACAACCAATGCCTTAGTCTGTATAAAAACGGCGATTATATTAAAGTAATTAATCTAACAGAGAAAATCACGAGTAATAAATTTAAAGACAAATACTTGCTTTTGAGATCTTTATCGTTTATTAAAACAACTCAAAATAGTAGAGCATTGAGAGAACTCTCTCTTGTTTCCAATGAAAATGAAAATTTATTTAATGAGGCCCAATACTTAATAAATAGTATTAACAATCCGCTTTCCATGAATAAGGCTAATGAGCAAGCCTTAGCTGGCTCATCTTATTTATTTAGCTCAAATTCTGAACATATAGTATTGTTGGTTTTACCAAGAGAGAATATTGATATAACATATTTACAAACACTTATTTCAGACTTCCACTTAAATAATATTGGAATAGAAAGTTTTCAAATTAGCTCACTCCTTCTAGGCTCTGAAAATCATTTAATAATGATAAAATCTTTTGAAAACGCTAGAGAGTCATTAAACTATGTCAGCTTATTCAAAGAACAAAAGATAATTATGGATATTCTTAATAGTATTGATTGTAAAATTATGTGTATATCTCTAGATAATTTTCCTGAATTTTATAAAAATAATGATGCTGAGGGATACCATAACTACTTCATAAATAAATATTTAACAACATATTAATTAGTTAAATATATTTTATAAATTAGCAGAAAATATAACAACATGTTTTCTAACAACAACGAACCAAACAAAAAAACACAAATGACAGAAGCAATTAATACGATAGGCGCTGGCACTATAGTCACAGGAGATGTGCAATCAAAAGGAGATATTAGAGTTGACGGGTCTTTAAAAGGCTCTTTAAATACATCTGGCAAGGTTGTTCTTGGTAAAGAAGGTGTTATTGAAGGAGATGTATTGTGTAATAGTGCTGATATTTCTGGAACAATTAAAGCTAAAATTACAGTATCACAACTCTTATCTTTAAAAGCAACTGCCAAGTTAAATGGAGATATTATAACAAATAAACTTTCAATTGAGCCTGGGGCCTCTTTTTCAGGATCTTGTAGTATGGGGGCGGTAATCAAAGATTTAAAAGATGCCGGAAAAACTGTACAAAAGGAAAAATCTGCGTAATTCATTTATTCGTTATTCAGGATTAGCCACTAAAATGGCCGCAATAATTTTTGCGGGTACATTTTTAGGGGATTATATAGATACACTATACAATACTACTCCAACTTTTACAATTATATTTTCATTGGCTTCTATTTTTCTTTCACTTTTTTATGTTTTAAAAAGAATTTTAAATGACAATTAAATCTAGAATTAGTTATTTTTTTATTGTTTTAATCATTAACTTTTCATTGATTTTTCTAATTAAATTAGATATAGATTTCAGCTCTGTTTTCTTTTTTAATGTATTTTTATTTTCAATTTCATTAATTGGAGAATTATTAAAAAAATATTTTATTAAGCTCAAAAAACTTGCCACCACATACTTGTTAATTATAAATTTTTTGAGAATATTTTTGTGCTTTCTGTTTTTACTGCCTATAATTTCAAATTACCAAAAATCAGATAACACTTATATATATAACTTTTTTATTTGTTATTTTTTGTATCTTTTTTATGATATAATAATGCAAAGTAAAAATCAAATAAAATAATCTAATAATTTTTTAATTTATTGCTTTCAGCCTTAAATATTTATTTATTTTTGCGCCATATTTTAGCATACATATTAAAAATGTCAAACACTAGATTAAAACCTTTATTCACTTTATTATTTTTAATAGGCATAATATTTCATTTAAAGGCAGAATCCACACCCACTTCAAATAATTCAGACGAACTGTACAATCCAGTTCCCGCAATAATGCACCATATCTCAGATTCACATGAGTGGCATTTATGGGGTGAAGGAGAGGGTTCAGTTAGTATACCCCTGCCAGTTATCTTATATACTGCTGGAAATCTAGACATATTTATGTCTTCTGCATTTCATCATGGAAAATCTAATGTTAAAATAGAGAATAGAGAATATTCACTTGACTCTCATGGACATATTTTTGAGACCTCTGGTTTGCATCCAATTGATTTTTCAATAACTAAGAATGTTGCCTCTATGTTTTTGGCTTTAATAGTAATGCTTTTATTATTTGTGCTTACAGGATTCAAATCCAAAAGAAATATTGGCGCGCCTACAGGATTGGCATCGTTTATTGAGCCGCTAGTCCTTTTTGTAAGAGATGATATTATTAAGCCAAACATTGGAAGCAATTACAAAAAATATTTACCATACTTATTAACCTTATTTTTCTTTATTTTAATAAATAATTTATTAGGACTCCTACCTGGGGCAGCAAATGTTACTGGTAATATTGCAATAACACTTGTTCTGTCTTTTATAACCTTAATTGTAACTAATATTTCTGGTAACAAATCTTACTGGAGCCACATTTTTAAACCACCAGGAGTTCCACTAGCACTAATGCCAATAATGATACCAATTGAAATTGTTGGAATTTTTACAAAGCCTTTTGCTTTAATGATTAGGTTATTTGCTAACATTTCAGCTGGACACATAATAATACTAAGTTTAATCTCACTAATTTTTATGGCGCAAAGTGGCCTCGGTAATGCAGGGGCATTTGGTGTTGCCCCAGTATCAGTACTTTTTGTGTTATTTATGTATCTTATTGAGGTTTTAGTAGCTTTTTTACAGGCTTATATTTTTACTCTACTTACATCTTTATTTATTGGACTTGCTACAGTAGAACATCATTAATAATTAATCAAATTTTATAACTAAAAACAAAAAACATGGAAATTACAGGAATAGCAGCAATCGGAGCTGGATTAGCAGCAATCGGAGCTGGAATTGGAATTGGAAAAATTGGAGGCTCTGCACTAGAAGCAATGGCTAGACAGCCAGAGCATTCTGGAATGATTCAAACAAACATGATTATTGCAGCCGCTTTAGTTGAGGGGGTTGCATTATTTGGAGTTGTTGTTGCGCTTTTACAAGGATAATTCACAAAATTGTATTAATTAAAAGATTAACTGTAGCGGTTGGCTGCAGTTAATCTTTAAAAAAAGAAATTATGGATCCAATGTCACTTGTTACGCCCGCGATAGGACTAATGTTCTGGACGTGTATTATTTTTACCTTGTTAATACTTTTGTTAAGGAAATTTGCTTGGAAACCTATTTTAACTGCTGTTGATGATAGAAACGAACAAATAAATTCTGCTTTAAAAGCTGCTGATAAAGCAAGACTTGAAATCGAGAATTTAAATAACGACAATGAAAGAATTTTGCTTGAAGCTAAATCTGAAAGAGATCAGCTACTAAAAGAAGCTAGGGATATAAAAGACAATATTATTAATGAAGCTAAAGAAAAGGCATCTAATGAAGCTGAAAATATTTTAAATGCGGCTAAAAGTCAAATTGAAAATGAAAAGATGAAGGCAATAACTGAGCTTAAAAACTCTGTAGCTGTTCTTTCCATTGATATTGCAGAAAAGGTTCTTAAAAATGAACTTAAAGAAAAATCTAATCAAGAGGATTTTATCAATAGTATTTTAAAAAACTCTGAACTTAACTAATGAAAGGAACTAGAGCCACTATAAGATATGCAAAAGCACTTTTACAACTCTCTGTTGAAAAAGATTTCTTATCGCAATCGTACAACGATATGGTTTATGTTGACCAATTGTGTTCTGAGAGTAAAGATTTTGTATTGCTTTTAAAAAGCCCAATAGTAAAAACAGACCTAAAACTAAGAATAATTAATGAAGTTCTGAATAATAAGGTAAGCGAAACTAGCTTAAGATTCATAAATATTATAACAAGTAAAAAAAGAGAATCACTTTTACCTGAAATAGTGCATAATTTTATTGAGCTTTACAAGGCTCAAAATAATATCCAATCAGCTACCGTTACTACAGCTGTTCCCTTGTCGAGTGATACTAAAAAAAGTGTACTTAATTATATCAAAAACCAAACAAAAAGCACTATTGAGCTTAAGGAATTAGTTGATGAAAGTATTATTGGAGGTGCAATTATTAAGATGGGTGATAAACAATTAGACGCTAGTGTTTCTAAGGAGATCTTAGAACTAAAACAAATATTTAACCAAAACCTGTATTTGCAGGATTTTTAAAAAAATAAAAAATGGCAGAAGTAAAACCAGCTGAAGTTTCAGCAATTTTAAGACAACAATTATCAGGATTCAAATCTGAATCTGAATTACAGGAAGTAGGTACTGTACTACAAGTTGGAGATGGTATTGCACGTATTTATGGTTTAACAAATGTACAATCAGGAGAATTAGTAGAATTTGAAAATAAAATTCAAGCGATTGTATTGAACCTTGAAGAAGACAATGTAGGTGTTGTATTATTAGGTCCTTCAAAAGGTATAAAAGAGGGTGATACTGTTAAGAGAACTAAAAGAATTGCATCTTTAAACGTTGGTGAAGGAATGCTTGGTAGGGTTGTTGATGGAATGGGGAATCCTATTGATGGAAAGGGACCCATCAAAGGTGAAACTTATGAAATGCCAATTGAAAGAAAGGCGCCAGGAGTAATTTATAGGCAACCAGTTAATGAGCCACTACAAACAGGTTTAAAAGCTGTTGATGCTATGATACCTGTTGGAAGGGGACAGAGAGAACTTATTATTGGAGACAGACAAACAGGTAAAACAGCTGTTGCAATTGACACGATAATAAATCAAAAAGAATTTTATGAAAAAGGAGAGCCTGTTTTTTGTATATATGTAGCTGTTGGTCAAAAAGCGTCAACTATTGCAGCTTTAGTTGACACTTTAGAAAAAGCCGGTGCACTTGCATATACAGTTATTGTATCAGCAAGTGCTGCAGATCCAGCACCTATGCAGTTTTATGCTCCTTTAGCAGGAGCTGCAATTGGAGAGTTTTTTAGAGATACTGGAAGACCTGCTCTAATTGTATTTGATGATTTATCTAAGCAAGCTGTAGCATATAGAGAGGTTTCATTATTACTAAGAAGACCACCTGGTAGAGAAGCATACCCTGGTGATGTGTTTTATTTACATTCAAGATTATTAGAAAGGGCTGCGAAAGTAATTAATGATGATAAAATTGCTACACAAATGAATGATTTACCGGATTCATTAAAGGGTATTGTTAAAGGAGGAGGTTCGTTAACTGCACTACCAATTATCGAAACGCAAGCTGGAGATGTATCAGCGTATATTCCTACAAATGTTATTTCGATTACAGATGGGCAAATTTTTCTTGAATCAAACTTATTTTTATCTGGTGTGAGACCAGCCATTAATGTAGGTATATCTGTTTCTAGAGTTGGTGGATCAGCTCAAATCAAATCAATGAAAAAAATAGCAGGTACCTTAAAACTTGATCAAGCGCAATATAGAGAGCTTGAGGCTTTTGCTAAATTTGGATCAGATCTTGATGCTGCAACAAATGCTGTTATTGAAAAAGGTAAAAGAAATGTTGAAATTTTAAAGCAAGGACAGTATTCACCTCTTAGAGTTGAAGAGCAAGCTGCAATTATATATTGTGGAACAAATGGTTTGCTTATGGATGTACCTGTTAATAAAATCAAAGAATTTGAAAACGACTTTATTATGCTATTACATTCAAAGCATCAAAATATTCTTGATGAGTTAGCTGATGGTAAGTTAACTGAGGAAATAACATCAACTCTTGAGAGTGTCGCAGCGGACTTATCATCAAAATATGCCAACAAATAATGGCTAATTTAAAGGAAATACGATCTCGAATTACTTCTGTTGGATCTACTATGCAGATCACATCTGCTATGAAAATGGTTTCCGCAGCAAAACTTAAGAGAGCTCAAGACGCAATAGTAAAGATGCGTCCTTATGCAAATAAGTTAACAGAATTATTAGAAAGCCTTAGTGCTTCTTTAGATTCTTCAGATGGTGGTGTTTATTCTACAAAGCGTGAAATCAGCAAAGTTCTAATTGTACCAATAACTTCTAACAGAGGCTTATGCGGGGGTTTTAATGCATATATAATTAAGAGAGTATATGCACTTATTAATGATCACTATAAGAATAAAGAAATCAGCATTTTATCCATAGGAAAAAAATCATCTGAACATTTTTTAAAAAATAATTTTAATATTATTGGAAGTCATGATGAGTTATTTAATGATTTAACTTTCGAGAACGTATCTTCCATTGCTGATGTTATTATGAAAAAATATCGAGAAGGTAATTTTGATAAAGTTGTACTTGTATATAATCAATTTAAAAATGCAGCTACACAAATAATTATGTCGGAGAACTTTCTTCCTATACAGTCAGAATCGAATGATACCGAAGCTGCTGGAGATTATTTGTTTGAACCAACTAGAGAAGAAATTGTAGAGGAGTTAATACCTAAATCTTTGAAGACTCAAATGTTTAAAGCAATTTTAGATTCCCACGCAGCTGAACATGGTGCTCGAATGACGGCGATGCATAAAGCAACTGACAATGCAAGTGAATTGAAAAAAGAATTAACACTTACTTATAACAAAGCTCGACAAGCTGCTATTACGGGTGAGATTTTAGAAATTGTTGGTGGAGCTGAAGCCTTAAATGGATAATTAAAATAATTATTATATTTTTATAAAACCCTCTTTTTTCAAAGAGGGTTTTTATTTTAAATACGATGAATTCCTTTATATTTGTGAAAAACATACAAATGGAATTTGAAAATATAGTTGTTCTAAATAGTAATAACATATGCCACATTACTATTAACAGGCCAAAACAGTTAAATGCGTTAAATGCCAAAACAATTTTTGAACTTAATGTAGCTATAAATCAAGCGCAGGAAGACAGTTCAGTTAGAGCTATAATTTTAACAGGCTCAGGAAATAAAGCTTTTGTTGCTGGTGCTGACATAAAGGAATTTGCTCATTTTAGTGCTAGAGAAGGTGAGGAATTAGCACGTAATGGACAAAAATTATTATTTGATTTAATAGATAACCTAAATATTCCATGTATAGCCGCTGTTAATGGATTTGCCTTAGGTGGTGGTTTAGAACTAGCAATGTCATGTCATATCAGAATTGCTTCAGACAACTCTAAACTTGGATTGCCAGAAGTAACATTAGGAGTTATTCCTGGCTATGGTGGTACACAACGATTAACAAACTTAGTAGGTAAAGGAAAAGCTTTAGAGATGATAGTAACAGCAAGTATGTTATCCGCTCACGAGGCATTACAATGGGGATTAGTAAATCACGTCTGTGCACAAGAAGATCTTTTGATTTTAGCGAAAAAAATTGCTAATAAGATTATAAGAAATTCACCCATGGCCATTTCAAAAGCAATAAAATCTGTTAACGCAAGTTTTAATAAAAGTCTTGATGGTTTTGAAGTGGAAAAGAAGGAATTTGGAAGTTGCTTTGAATCCAAAGACTTTATAGAAGGTACAAGCGCATTTATGCAAAAAAGAAAACCAAATTTTTAAAATTGAACCCCTTTAAAAAATTATTAGGTCAAACAGCTATTTATGGATTAAGTAGTGTAGTTGGAAGGTTATTAAATTACCTTTTGGTCCCGCTTTATACACGCTATTTTTTACCTGAAGAATATGCTATTGTTGTTGAACTGTATGCTTATGTAGCATTTTTAGTAATTATTTTAACTTATGGAATAGAAACTGCATTTTTTAGATTTACCAATACAACTGCGGACATTAAATCAGTATATTCAACTGCACTTTTTTCTGTAATTACCACTTCTTGTATTTTTATTGCACTCATTTTCGTTTATTCATCCTCACTTTCTAATTTACTTGGTTCTGAAATTTTAACTGAATATATTCAGTGGTTTGCTATTATTGTTTCTTTTGATGCCATTTCATCAATCCCTTTTGCAAGACTTAGAAAGAGGGAGCGAGCCCTTCAGTTTTCATTAACTAAACTAATTAATATTTCGACTAATATAGGACTGAATTTGTACTTTATAGTTTACAAAGGGTTTGGTATTGAATATATATTTATATCAAATTTAGTAGCTTCAATTATCACACTATTACTTTTAACTACTGAAATATTTAAGGCTACTTTTTCATTTGATTTTTCACTTTGGAAGAAAATGATGATATATGCCTTTCCTTTACTAATAGCTGGATTAGCAGGTATTACAAATGAAACTATTGATAGAGTACTTTTAAAGCATTTAATAATTGATCAGGATGTTGCAGTATATGAATTAGGTCTTTATGGTGCATTTTATAAACTATCTATTATAATGGTATTATTTACTCAAACTTTTAGATTTGCAGCCGAACCGTATTTTTTTAGTCTACATAAAAACAGTAACAATAGAGTTATTTATGCTGATGTAATGAAATATTTTATTATTGTAATGTCGACAATTTTTTTAGCAGCTATAGTTTATTATGATATTATAATAAAGTTTCTTGGGTCAAATTACCATGATGAAAGAGGATTTGTAGTTGTTTCAATTCTACTACTTGCTAATCTTTTTTTAGGTGTATATTTTAATTTGTCAATTTGGTATAAGCTCACAGAGAAAACTATTTATGGAGCTTTTTTTTCTCTTTTTGGAGCGCTTATCACACTTACTCTTAACTTTTTACTAATTCCTAAAATAGGATTTGTTGGATCAGCCTGGGCAACATTAGCGTGTTATTTTAGTATGATGATTGTGTCATATTACTATTGTAAAAAACACTTTCCTATTCCATATCAAATCTCACGAATTTTAGTTTATCTAATTTTCATGCTGACCATATATTTCTTTGTTTATTTTACAAATTATAATGTTATATTTAATTCCTTGTTGTTATTACTATTTATCATATTTGTATGCATATTAGAAAGAAAAAATTTCTTAATCAAAACTTAAGCCATGAAATTAAAAGTTATTAATAAATCTAAACATAAGTTACCACAGTACACTACTGAGTTATCAGCTGGCATGGATCTAAGAGCAAACATAGATGTAGATGTACTCTTAAAGCCACTGCAACGTGTTTTGGTTAAAACAGGTCTTTTTATTGAGCTTGCTCCAGGGTATGAAGCACAAGTAAGGCCAAGGAGTGGTTTAGCTTTTAAAAAAGGGATAACCGTGTTAAATTCACCAGGTACAATAGATGCTGATTACAGAGGTGAGATAGGAGTTATTCTGGTTAACTTATCCGATGATGATTTTATCATTACAGATGGGGAGAGAATTGCTCAAATGGTTATTTCAAAGCATGAGCAAGCTATATGGAATGAAGTTGATTCATTAGAAAATTCAGCAAGAGGTAGTGGTGGATTTGGTAGTACTGGAGTGAAATGATTAACAAGTTTTTTTTAATAGTATTTTTAATTTTATTTCAATTTCAAGCTTTTTCGCAATGGAAATCACATTACCCTGAAATCAAAAATGAAAAAAACCAAAAAAAATCAAATGCTATATCTGATAAGAATAAGCAATTATTTGACTTTCACTTATTTAATGGTTTTAAATCTAAGGCATTAGAGGATTATGAAAGTGCTTTAAAGAGTTTTTTTAAAGCTATTAAAATTAATGATCTCAGCCCAGTACCGCACTACGAAACTGCACTCATTTATAATTCAACTGAAAATTATTTGCTTGCTATTGAGCAAATTGAAAAAGCGATTAAGTTAGATAAAGACAATATTTGGTATTTACAATTATATGCTCAGACATTATTTAATATTAGTGATTTCAATAAAGCAGCTATTGAGTATCGAAAATTAATTATTAAGCAACCAACTAATGATGAGTTTTATTTTAAATTATCTGATTTATATATTTATTCTAATGATTTTAAAAAGGCAATAAAGGTTTATAATGACTTGGAGGATGTTATTGGAATTTCTAAAATGCTTTCTATGCAGAAGCATAAATTGTATAGAGAAATTAATGACATCAAAGGTGCAATTCTTGAATTGCAAAATCTTTTATCGCTTTTCCCAGATGATATAGAGGTAATGGAAATTTTATCTGAACTTTATCTTCTAAATGATGAAAAAGACAAGGCTTTTAAATTGTTTCAGTTATTGTCAAAAATTTCTCCCAATAACGGAAGAATCCACCTTACACTTGCAGATTATCACAGGGAAAATGGTGATAATAAAAAATCATATAATGAACTTAAACTCGCATTTAAAAGCTCAAACTTAAGTATTGATACAAAGGTTAGTATTTTAATTTCATACTACCAATTGTTAGCAATTAATGATGAAATTAATAGTCAGGCATATGAACTTGCAGATATTTTAATTAAACATCATCCTGATGATTTAAAAGCTCGTGCAGTATTTGCAGATATTTTATATACAGATAATAATTACGAAAAGGCTAAAGAGCAGTATCTACTTATACTAGAAACAGAAAAATCCAAAAGTCAGTTGTGGGGCCAGGTATTATTTATTCAGGCGGAATTAAGTGATTTTGAAGGGATGTTAGTTACAAGTTCTGAAGCTCTTGAGTATTTCCCATCAAACCCTTTGTTCTATTATTTTAATGGACTATCTAATAAATGGTTTAAAAATTACAATGAGTCAATAGAGTCTTTTAATGTAGGTTTACAATTTATTATTGATAATGAAGATTTACTTGTGGAATTTTATTCATCATTGGCTGATATTTATCATACTTTGAATGAGCATAATCTTTCTGATACCTTTTACGAGAAAGCCTTAAGTATCAAGCCAAATAATGCCATAGTATTAAACAATTATGCTTATTATTTATCTTTAAGAAAGGTTAATTTAGAAAAAGCAAAAAAGATGTCGTTACTTAGTAATAATTTAGACTCAACAAATAGTACTTATCAAGATACATATGCATGGGTTTTATATTCATTAAATGACTTTGAGGGTGCATTAAAATGGATTTTGAAATCACTTAAGAATGGTAGTGATAATAGCGCTGTTGTTGTTGAGCACTATGGAGATATTCTCTTCAAGATAGGAAAAATAAACGAAGCTTATGAACAATGGGTCAAAGCAAGTCAAATTGGCGAGGGAAGTAGATTATTAAGTAAAAAAATTGAAAATAAGAAGCTTTATGAATAAGCTTTTTTATTTGATAATAGGTTTGTTTATTTTAAACTCGTGTTCAAAAAAAATAATAAATCATAACCAGTATAATCTTCCAACAAGTGATTTGGAGATAATTGATCAAGCTTACTCAAATAACCCAAATTACAAACACCTCAACTTAAAAGGTATTGCTTCTATTATTATTGATGATGTGGAAACTAAATTTAATATCAATCTTAAAATGATAAAGGATAGTGTTATGTGGCTATCAGTTCGAGAAAGAGTAATAGGAATCGAATTATTGAGAGCGAAACTCACTCCGGACTCACTTTATTTACTTAATCGTTTAGAAAAATCATTTTTCATAAAATCAACATCTCAATTTAATGATATTAGTACATTTTATTTAAATTTTGATGATTTTCAGTATATACTATTCTCAAATTTTACATATCCAAATTCGCCTTACACTTATTCTATTAAGAATGAAAACTATCAATTAAGTAGTCAAAATGAAAGTTATAATTTTGACAATAAATTTAGATTAACAGAAGCTAAGATTACGAATTTTGAATATCTTATTAATATTTCATTTATGAAATATAATAATATTGATAATTTTCCTAGAGAGTTAGCCCTAAGTATACTCTCAAAAAGCAACTTGGATGCAAATATTATATATACTAAAGTTGACTTTAATGAATATCCAAGTATTTTATTTAACATTCCGAATAGCTATTATGAGATTCATTAAAAATTTACTAGTAATAATATTTTTTTTAATTTATTGTGATGCGATGGCACAATCTAAAGATGAATTAAAAATTCAAAAACAAAAAATACTTGAAGAAATAGACTACACTACTAATTTACTTAACAATACAAAATCTAACAAGATTAAATCTTTAGACTATCTAAATGTATTGACAACACAAATTCAAAAAAAAGAACAGTTCTTAATAACGTTAAATCTAGAGCTTTCACTTTTAATAAAAAAGATATCAAAAACTGAAAAGTCAATAAATAAAACTATCAATGATATTGCGCAAGAGGAAAAATTATTAAAAGGCTTAAAAGATGAGTATTCTAAAATGATATTTGCTGCTTTTAAACAAAAAGATAGCAGGAACGATATTGTTTTTATTATTTCAGCTACTGATTTTAATCAAGCATATAAAAGAATATTATATTTAAAGCAGTATGCAACATTTAGAAAGAATCAAACTCAAAGAATAGAAGAAAGCACTATTAAATTAAAAAATAAGAAGATCTCGCTTGTTTTACAAAAAGAGAACTATATTATAGAATCTAACAATAAAAAGGAACTTTCAAATCTAAAATTTATTGAGCTAGAAGGCATTAATAAAAGTAAAGAAGAAAAAAAACTTTTAGTTGCATCTCTTGTTAAATCTGAGAAGCTGTTTAAAAATGAGATTAATAAAAATCAAAAAAAAGCTAAAAGACTTGATGATAAGATTAGAAAAATTATTGAGGAGGAGATCGCAAGAGCTAAAGCTAAAGATTTAAAAAATACTAATTATAGTTTGACACCTGAAGCTGTAGCCCTTTCATTGGAATTCTCAAATAATAAAGGAAAACTTCCATGGCCACTAGAAAAGGGTATCATAATAAGTAAATATGGAACTCAAAAACATTCAGTATTTGCTGGAATTGAAACCTTTAATAATGGAATTAATATAGCTACTGACAAGAATGCTGATGTTAGAGTTGTATTTGATGGTACTGTCTCAAGAATTTTTTTTATTAAGGGTGAAGGTAAGGCAATACTAATTAATCATGGGGAGTATTATAGTGTTTATTCTGGTTTAAAAGAGGTGACTGTTAAGGCTGGAGAAAAAGTTTTTTCCAAAGAGAAAATTGGTGTTATCTTAACCCATGAAGAAGATAATAAAACACAATTGCATTTTGAGATATGGAAAGGTTATGAAAAATCAAACCCTTCAATTTGGCTGTATAATGCATATTAACTCAAAAAGAATAAATTTGCAATAGAATTAAATACAAAAATTATGAAATCAATTTTACTTTTCACTTTTGGGGGGCCTGAAATAATATTAATCGTAATAGCAATCTTACTGCTTTTTGGAGGTAAAAAGATTCCTGAACTCATGAGAGGATTAGGTAAGGGAATAAATGAATTTAAGAAAGGAAAAAATGAGATTAATGAAAATAAGGAAGATTAATTGAATACAATTACTACTCCTTTTCGTTCTTATCATAGTTTAAAAAAAGCACTTATTTCTGGAGATGTTACATGCGTTTCCATAGTACAAAATTATTTAGATCGAATACAAGAACATGCTGATTTAAATGCATTTGTTGAGGTATATCCTGACGAAGTAATGGCTAATGCAAAAATAGTTGACGAGAAAATTTCTAGCGGAAAACATGGAAAATTAGCAGGAATGGTTATTGGGATTAAAGACAATTTATGTTATCAAAACCATAAGGTATCGGCAGCTTCCAAAATTTTAAATGATTTTGAATCTCTTTATACAGCTACATCAGTGCAAAGACTAATCGATGAAGACGCTCTTATTATTGGACGGTTAAATTGCGATGAATTTGCTATGGGTTCTGGAAATGAAAACACTATATATGGCCCCGTTAAAAATCCACTAAATGTTTTTAAAGTAGCTGGAGGTTCATCTGGAGGTTCAGCTGCAGCTGTAACTGCAGGACTTTGTTTGACTGCACTTGGAAGCGATACTGGTGGATCAATAAGACAGCCTGCAGCATTTTGCGGTATAGTTGGCTTAAAACCAACTTACTCTAGAGTATCAAGACACGGTTTAATTGCTTATGCATCATCTTTTGATCAAATAGGTCCATTAGCAAATAATGTTAAAGACGCATCTTTAATACTTGAAGTTATTTCGGGAAAAGATGAATTTGATAGCACGGTATCATCTAAAAAAGTTGATCAATATTCAACTCTAGATTTTAATGCTAAACCAAAAAAAATAGCATACATAAAGGAATGTTTAGAAAGTAATGGTTTAGATGCAGAGATAAAGAAATCAATTATATCTAAGATAGATGATTTAAAGCTACAGGGGAATATTGTTGAGCCAGTATCTTTTCCTTATCTTGATTTACTTGTACCGACTTACTATGTAATAAGTACAGCCGAAGCATCCTCTAATTTAGCTAGATATGATGGGGTACATTATGGTTATAGATCTGATAATATAACTGATTTGGAGAGCAGTTATATTAATTCTAGATCAGAAGGATTTGGAGAAGAAGTAAAAAGAAGGATTATGCTTGGAACTTTTGTTTTAAGTGCTGGTTATCATGACGCATACTTTACTAAAGCTCAAAAAATTCGTAGACTTATCAAGCAAAAGACTGACGAATTATTTCTTAGTTATGATTTTGTTATTTCTCCCACTACACCTCACACCGCATTTGATATTGGAGAAAAGTATAAAGATCCTACCGTAATGTATTTAGAGGATATCTTTACAGTACAAGCTAATTTATCAGGAAATCCTGCGATCTCACTTCCTTTGTCTAATCATAGTAATGGTATGCCAATAGGTTTGCATATAATGGCTAATCATTTTAATGAAGCCGAATTACTTTCTTTTTCCAGCATTATTTCAAAATAGATTTTTTTTATTTTTGTAGTTAAATGAGATATACACTAATACTTTTTTTGTTTCCTATATGTGTTTCTTCACAAAATAATTTGCCTTATGATGTTGGTGAATATTCTTCTTTCGATTTAACTTTTGAAGGCTTTAACGTTGGTTCTGCCGAACTTGAGATTCTGAGTAATAAAGTCATAAGTGATATTAATACATTTCATATTGTAGGAAAAGGAAGAACAGCCCCTTTCTTTGATTGGTTTTTTAAAGTGAGAGATGTTTATGAGACATTTTTAGATACTTCTACAGTTTTACCATTAAAATTTATAAGAGACATAAATGAGGGGGGGTATAAGAAAACTCAAGCATACAATTTTCATCATAATGATTCATTAGTCTATGTAAAAGATACTATGTTCTACATTCCGGCAGATTCACAAGATATGTTGTCAGCCTTGTTTTTTGCACGTACATTTAATAAAGATAGTTTAGAAATTAACACCTCATTTTTTGTTCCTATTTTTATGGATGAGGAAAATTATTTATTAGAGATTACTTATCTTGGTTATGATAAAGTTAAAACTAAATTTGGAGTGGTTAATTGTCTTGTTTTTAAACCAATGATGCAAGAAGGAAGAGTTTTTCAAGATGGAGAAAAAATGAAAATATGGATTTCAGATGATGACAACCATATTTTAATTAAAGTAGAGACAGAGATATGGGCAGGTACAATAAAAGCTCTTATTTCAGAGTGTAAAAACATTAAGTATCCTATATCAATAATTAAGTAGGATAAATTAGAATAAAAATCGTAAATAACTAAATTAGCAAAATGAAAAAATCTGTTGGACTAATCTTAATAGTTATTTCTTTATTATTTATTTTAACAAATCTTAATAGTAGTAAGAGTAAATTATTAGATAAAGAACTGCAAATTGAAATTGCTGATCCTGTATACGAGTATGGGATTTTGGTAGACAGTTTTAATCTAGTTCATGGTGTTGTTAAAAACGGCCAAACCCTTGGAGAAATTCTTTATGCAAATCATATTAATCATCAAAAAATAGCAGAAATTGTTTTAAAATCCAAGGGAATATTTGATGTTAGACGTGTAAATCCAGGCAAGAAATATCTTGTTATTAACACTAAAGATTCCGTTGAAAAAGCATGTTATTTTATTTATGAAGAATCTCAAACTACATATATAGTAGTTGATATGACCGATGAGATAGATGTATATAAGGGAGAAAAGGAAATTATAACAAAGCTAAAAAAATCTACGGGTAAGATTACCACATCACTTTCAGAAGCTGTAGAAAATTTGGGGGTAAGCCCTAGAGTTTCTATACAGCTTTCTGAAATTTATGCATGGACGATAGATTTTTTTAAAATACAGAAAGGAGATGCCTTTAATGTATATTATGAAAATAATTATATTGATGGCGAGTACATAGGAATTGGTAATATCTTAGCCGCAGAATTTATACATAAGGATAAAAGTTTTTATGCATTTTACTATAAAGCTAATAAGAATTTTGGAGAGTATTTCGATGAAGAAGGAAGAACTTTAAGAAAAGCATTTTTAAAAGCTCCCTTAGATTTTTATAGAATAAGCTCTCGTTACAGTAAAAATCGTAAACATCCTGTTACAGGAAAATGGAAGGGACATTTTGGAACTGATTATGCAGCCCCAAGAGGAACACCTATTATGAGCACTGCAAATGGCACCGTACAAGTTGCAGGTCGAACAAGAAATAATGGTAATTATGTTAAGATTAGACACAACGGAACTTATACAACTCAATATCTTCATATGTCAAAGATTAAGCCCGGTATAAGGAAAGGAGTTTATGTTAAGCAAGGAGAGACAATTGGTTATGTTGGTAGTACTGGATTGGCAACAGGACCGCATGTTTGCTATAGATTTTGGAAAAATGGCAAACAAGTTGATCCTTATATGCAAAAATTACCACCAGGTGATCCTATTCAAGAATCTAACAAGAAAGAATACTTTATAGTTAAAGATAGCTTGATGAATATTTTAAATAATACTTATTGATATGCGAAGATTTTATCTCTGTATTAAGCTATTCATATATTGCTTATATGGGGTAAACTCAGATGCACAAAACACTTTTATTGAAAATAAGGGTCAATTTCCTGCACAAGTAATTGCAAAAGTAGCTTTACCATCAGGCTCAATGTTTATAGAAAAAGGAGGTACAAAATTTGTTTTTTATTCTGCACAACAGTTAAAAGATAGACATGATTTGATTAAGCAGAATAATCTAATTGATGCATATTCCTATCGAGTTAATTTTCTTAATTCTGATTCTACATCAAGATTTTTTTTGAATGAAGCTAGTGAATACTATGAAAATTATTTTATTGGTGATAAGTCTTTTTGGGCATCAGGTGTCAGATCTTTTAAATCTCTTAATCAGTCCAACATCTATGATGGTATTGATATTAAATATTATATATCAGAAGGTAATTTAAAATTTGATTTTAACATAGCTCCCAATGCAAATCCTGATTTGATAAAAATACACTATGAAGGTGTAAATGATATTTTATTGAACAATGGAAATCTAAATATTACTACATCTATAAGTAAAATTATCGAACACAAGCCTTATGCATATCAAATAATAAATAATGTTGTGGAACAAGTTAAATGCGAATATCGTTTAAAGAAAAATATTCTTTCATATTTCTTCCCTGAAGGATTTGACAATAATTATAATTTGATTATTGATCCAATCTTAGAATTTTCAACTTATTCTGGAAGTACTACTGATAATTTTGGCTATACAGCGACATATGACAATCTAGGGTTTTTATATTCAGGAAGTACAGCTTTTGGAACAGGCTATCCAACTACTCTAGGTGCTTACCAAATTAATTATGCTAATAATGCAGGCGGTACAGATATAGCAATTACAAAATATGACACTAGTGGAAATCAAAGAATATTTTCAACATATTTAGGAGGTTCACTGGATGATTTACCACACTCAATGATTGTAAATTCATCTAATGAATTATTTGTGTTTGGTTCTACAGCATCTTCAGATTTTCCGACAACATCTAATGCTTTTCAACAAAATTTCAATGGTGGGACAGCTTTTTCTCCCTCTGGAATAGGAGTGTCTTTTCCAAATGGATCAGATTTATTTGTAAGTCGTCTTAGTACTGGAGGTGGCAACTTACTTGCATCAACATTTATTGGGGGTTCAGGTAATGATGGCCTGAACACCGCTCCCGCTTTAAAGTATAATTATGCAGATGAGGTAAGGGGGGAAATAGATATAGATCAGCAAAATAACATATATATTGCCACTTGTACTCAATCGACCGATTTTCCATCTAAAAACGGATTTCAAAATTTTAATGTTGGTGGCCAAGAAGGATGTATAATTAAAATGGACAATCAGTTAACTTCAATAATTTGGAGTACCTTTTTAGGAGGATCTAATGCTGATGCAATTTACTCTTTAGCTATTGATAATAATGATGATATTTATGTTACTGGCGGAACATCTTCAAATGATTTTCCAACTACTCCAAATGTGCACCAATCAATATTCCAAGATAGTTTAAGTGCAGACGGATTTATTTCAAAAGTGTCGACAAAGGGAGACCAATTACTGTCTTCTTCCTATTTCGGCACAAAAAGATATGATCAATCTTATTTTGTTGAAATTGGTAGCTCTAATAATATATATCTTTTTGGTCAAACTAAAGATATCGAAGGATCATTAATTTATAATGCTCCATACTATATAACAAATGGGGGACAATTTATTTCAGTTCTTAATTCTGATTTAACAGCTCTGATTAGATCTACAACAATTGGAACTGGAAAAGGAACACCAGATATATCTCCAACAGCTTTTTTAGTTGATGTATGTGATAAAGTTTATATTTCTGGATGGGGTTCCAACCTTGGGGGTCAATTGTCTACATTAAATCTGCCTGTTAGCGATAGTGCATTTCAACAAACTACGGATGGAAATGATATTTATTTAATGGTTTTAGATGATTTATTAAGTTCGTTAGAATATGCAACATATTTTGGTGGCAGTTTAAGTAATGAACATGTCGATGGAGGAACGAGTAGATTTGATAAGAAAGGAGTTATATATCAATCAGTTTGCGCAGGATGTGGTGGAAATTCAGATTTCCCTATTGAGCCTAACCCAGGGGCTGTTTCTACTTTAAATAACAGTTTAAATTGTAATAATGGAGTTTTTAAATTCAACTTTGATTTTCCTATGGTTATAGCTGATTTTGACACTGATTGGATCGGATGTGATTCAACATTAATATTTCAAAATTTAACTAACTCCAACTCCTCTGTAAGTTATTCATGGGACTTTGGAGATCTTTCTACTACAAATGTTGAAAATCCTTCACATACTTATAGTCAAGGAGGTTTATTTAATGTAACACTTATTGCTACTGATAATAGTACATGTAATATTTCAGATACAGTAGTAAAACAAATTTATATTCTGTCTAATACATCTGATTCTATTCCAAATATTATTAAATGTCCAAATGAACAGTTCCAAATTGGATTGCAACCCTTAAATGACATGGCTATTGATTATACATGGACACCAAACATTGCTCTGAGCACTAATGATATTTCAAATCCATTTTGTGACACTGATTCTAATATTCAATATACTTTGATTTTATCCAATGGGATTTGTACAGATACATTATTTCAAAATATCTTAGTGAATACTATTGATTTAGATTTAGGAAGTGATACTATCTATTGTTCTGATCCCATTTTACTAAATGCTAATTTTTCTGATAATATTAATTCTATTCTTTGGTCTTCTAATTCTTTTTTTTACGACATTTTAAGTGATTCTAGTAGCCTTTTGGTATATAGTCCTGATGTTTTTTACATTCAAGTTTCTGATAGTATTTGTTCACAAATAGATAGTATTGAGGTACTACCTGACATGATAAATATAGATATTATTGGAAATGATATTTGTGAAGGCGACTCTACTTTAATTGGCGTGTTAAATCAAAACCCTACACTTCCATTAATCTCATATAATTGGAACGTAAATAATCTTAATTTATCTGACTTCTATGATTCTCCAGAAATCTCCAAATGGTATGTTGTTGAGGTTGTCAGTGTAGATGGTTGTATACTTAAAGATTCCGTATATATTAATGTAAATCCATACCCTATAATTGACTCTATTTCAATTTCAGATACTATTATTTTTCGAGGTGAAACAATAGCTATACAAGTTTATACAGAGGATAAAATTAATTGGTTTGATTTTAATGACAACTTAAATCAAGTTTTTATACCAACAAATACTTCTTGTTATGATTTTGAAGTTTACAATAATTTTGGATGTACCATACAAGATTCTATCTGTATACGTGTTGATGATGTGTTCTGTGATGTAACAAAAATTAAAATACCAAATGCATTTTCTCCAAATAACGATGGTATGAATGAATCTTATTTTATTACAGATTATGATGATCTTATTACTGATTTTAAGTTAGAAATATTTAATAGACTTGGTCAGCAAGTATTCTATTCTGATGATATTAACAAGAAATGGAATGGATCTTTTAAAGATAAAAAATTGCCTCCTCAAGTTTTTCATTTTTACTTAAATTTAAAATGTATTGGTGGCAAGCAATATTTTCATAAAGGAAATATAACATTAATTAGATGAGAAAGCTTATCTTTTTTTTCTGCATATTATTTTCTGGCACTATTTTAGCACAAGATGTTCATTTTTCACAATTCCATTTTTCAAAGTCTACTACTAACCCATCATTAATGCATTATCAGGAAAATGATTATGAGATTAATTTACAAAGAAGGTCGCAGTGGTCAAGTGTCTCTATACCATTTAAAACTTTATTAATTTCATTTAATGCTAAGAATTTATATAAGAATATTTCTATTGGAGCTACATTATTAAATGATGAGGGTGGCGATGCTTATTTTTCTACTGATGGTATTTCATTATTACTTAGTCGATCAATTAAAATTAAAAAAAAAATTTTTGCAGTTGGAATTCAAACTTCGTTTTACAATAGATCACTTAATTATGATGAGCTTATTTTTAATGAAGATGAGTTTCTAGATTTTAGAAACTTTTCCTTTATTGATTTCAGTTTTGGTTTTTCAGCAATATCTCAAATCTCTAAAAGCTCAAAACTAATTAGTGGATGTTCTGCTTATCATTTAAATAGGCCCAGACAATCTTTTTATTCAACAAAACAGGTTTATTTATCTCCAAAATATATTTTACATTCATCCTATTCAAAAATTCTGAGTAATAAAATAGAACTTCATCCAACCATTTATTTTTCTAAAAATGAATCCGAAAGTGAGTTGATTATAGGTAGTGGTATTATATATAAATTAAATAAAAAATTAAATTTAAAATCAGGTTTTTATAATAGAATTAATGATGCTGTATTTTTTACACTTGGAATACAAAATGAAAATATTCAAGCCGTTATTTCTTATGATATAAATACTTCATCATTATCTAATGCATCTAATTCTTTTGGGGGATTAGAATTTGTAATTTCATATGGTTGGAATATTAAGAAAAATATTATTAATAATAGTCTTTTAATTTGCCCTAAATACTTGTAATGAAAAAAATCGTTTTTATAATTTTTATGCCTCTTTTTGTCTTTTCACAACAGTTGACTATAAAAAAATTAACTGATGAAGTAAACTCTAAAAATGCAGAATTTAATTTTATGCAATATAACGATACAGTTGCTTTTTATACAGTAGCGCGAGAATTAAACGGCAAATTCATTTCAGAAATTTTCGAATTAAATCTTGTAAACGCCTTATGGAATAATAAGCAACTATCAAAATATAATCCACCTTCCAAAAACTTGGCCAATATTACATTTTTAGATTCAAGTGTTACTCTTTTTTCTATCATTGAAGAAGATACTATATCATCAATAGTTCTTTATAATAATGATAAAATAGATAAGTATGTTAAAATCCCTAATTTAAATTTTAATTCAACATATAATACTCAGCCTTCCATTACTGAGTACAATAATCAAAAAGTTTTATATTTTGTTTCAGATAGAAAAGGAGGTTATGGAGGATTAGATATTTGGTTATCAATGATAGATAAAAATGGAAATTTTGGTATTCCTATTAATGCTGGAGTATATATTAATTCAGAAGCTGACGAGATAACACCTTTTTACAATGTTCATGACAAAGCTTTATATTTTTCGTCTAATAGATTAGATGGAAAAGGAAATTTTGATATTTATAAATCATATGGTGCCCTAAATCTATGGCAAGAACCCCAAAATATGATTTCCATGAATTCCCAAAAGGATGATTTATATTTAACTTTTTTTGATTCTTCTAATGGTTTTTTTTCATCTAATAGGGAAGGATCAACATATAGTAATTCTGAATACTGCTGCAATGATATTTATTCATTTAAATACTCTGGTGAAATTGTTTCTAAATCTATAAACCCTGAAATTATGGATTACCTTCCATTAAATTTATTTTTTCATAATGACGAACCTGATAGCTCAACTAGTAGTGCATTAACTTCAATGACGTATAAAGAAGCTTATATTTCTTATTTTAAACTAAAGAATCTATATTCTTCTAAAAATATGGAAGCAAATTTTTTCTTTAGCAATATCTTACAGGCCAATTTTAATAGTTTAAATAGGTTGCTAGATTTACTATTTATAGAATTAAATAATGGAAAATCGTTCGAGTTACAGATTACTGGATATGCAAGTCCATTACATAATATTAAATATAATAAAAATCTTTCTCGCCGTAGAATTTCTAGCTTTATTAACTATTTAACTCAGTATAACAATGGTAATTTTTCAAAATATATATTAACAAAAAAATTAATAATTAATGAAGTCTCATTTGGAGAAAGTAACTCTTCAAATTATGTCAGTGATGATGTTAATGATAAGAAAAACTCAATCTATAGTATAGATGCTATGCTAGAAAGGAAGATACAAATTGTAGATTTAATCCTAAAATAGTAATATTATGACGCATTCAATAATGAAACCCACTATAAAACCGGCGTATATTTGCTTGTGATTATGAGCCTTTAAGTAAATTCTTGCCATTGCCGTAATTCCTGCAATAAGCATAAAATATATTATCATTGAGTTTAGACCTCCATATAAGTATTGAAGACTTACCAACACCCCGATTAAACCTCCTAAACCTAACATGTGAAGGCTGATTTTCCAAAATTTAGATATTATAGATGCTAAAAGGATTATAATTATCGCGCCAACTAATTCTTTTTTTAGAACAGGTGCAAAAATAAGAAGACTTTCTGTTAACTTTAAAGCTAATATCAAACAGCCACCCGTCAAGATTAATGGAATAGGTCTATCTTGATTTTCCGTCATTTCTAAAGAACTAATAACATCAAATTTTATTAGAAACAGCATACAAAGTAAAGGCAATATTATTGTACAGATAATCAAAATTAATAAAATATAATTTTGATAATTTGCTATAGTGAAATCTAAATTCGGAACCATCCTAATACTTAAGTAAAATGAAATGACAGGAATAAATATTGGATGTAGTATAATTGATATTAACCTTGAAATTGCCATTATATTTCCCTTCTAAGTTTTGCTGTTTTTATATTTAATATTTCCCTGTATTTTGATACTGTTCTTCTTGCAATATTAAATTCATGTTTACTTAACTCATGAGTTAATTGCTCATCTGTCAATGGTGATAATTTATTTTCAATCGCTATTAATTCTTTCATTTTATTTTTTATTTCTTTGGTAGAAATAACTTCTCCGCTTTCTTTTATATATGCCTCTGAAAAAAGTTCTTTAACTTTAAAAGTCCCAAACTGAGTTTCAATGTATTTTGAGTTACTTACTCTTGAGATAGTAGAAATATCCATATTAACCATTTCTGATATGTCAGATAGCTTCATTGGCTTCAAATCACTTTCTGCACCACTAAAAAAGTATTCTTCTTGTAATTTTATTATTGCTTTCATTACAATTTTAAGTGTGTGTTCTCTTTTAATTATTGCTTCTTTAAACCAGTTAGCTTGCTCAATTTTTTTTGATAAAAAATCTTTGGTTTTACTATCTTTCGTTTCATTTAATAAGGAAGTATAGTAATTACTTATTTTAATTGGCTTAGTGTTAGCTTTATTAATTTGTAATTCAATTTCATTGTTAATGGTCGAAATTGTAAAATCAGAGTAAATATATTTTGTAGTATTAGATTGACTAGCAAAACCAGCTGAAGGAATAGGTTTAAGTTTGGCTATTAAATCATAAACTTTTCTTAATTCTATTTTACTTAAACCAATTTTTTTAATAATAAATTCATAATTTTTATTACTAAAAGAGGAATAATGATGTAAGATAATATTATATGCATCTTCTTCATTAGGAAACCTTTTCTTTAATTGTATTAAAAGACATTCCTGTAGATTTTTACTGCCAATACCAATAGGTTCTAAGCTTTTTAAAATAATTAATGCTTCGTTAAGTTTTTTCTCTTCTACATTTTCATTATTATTTATCAAAATATCACTACTTATCGAGTAAAGATCCCTATTTAAGAACCCATTTTTATCGATACTATTAATTAGATACTTTACTAGAAACTTAATATCATCTTCTAAATTTAAGTCTATGAGTTGATTAATAAGATAAGTCTCTAAACTTTCGTTTTTTTCAACTATTTGATTTTCTTCAAAATTATTAATGCCTTCTTTCTTTTGATATAACGGTTGATTTATTTCTTCATGTTCATCCTCTTCTAGTGCTGGATTGTTTTCTAGCTCCTCTTCAATCCTTTTTTCTAGAGATACAATAGGAGTTTGTAATAAGCTCAAAAATTGAATTTGTTGAGGGCTTAAATTTTGATATTGTTTTTGGACTAATCTTTGTTTATTCATCAAAAATCTGCACTTTGAGGAGTGCGCGGAAAGGGTATAACATCACGTATATTTTTCATTCCAGTTATAAACATAACCAATCTCTCAAAACCCAATCCAAACCCTGAGTGAATACAACTTCCGTATTTTCTAGTTTCTAAATACCACCATATTTCTTCTTTACTTACATTCATTTCTTCCATTCTAGACTCTAATTTATCTAACCTTTCTTCCCTTTGTGATCCTCCAATAATCTCTCCAATTGTTGGAAAAAGAATGTCCATTGCTCGTACGGTTTCATTATCATCATTCATCCTCATGTAGAATGCTTTTATATTTTTTGGATAATCAGTTATTATTACAGGTTTCTTAAATTTTTTCTCTACCAAAAATCTTTCATGTTCTGATTGTAAATCAGCACCAAAACCGTTAATTATATAATTAAATTTTTTCTTTTTGTTAGGTTTAGAGTTTTTCAAAATCTCAATTGCTTCTCTATAAGTAAGACGCACAAAGTCATTATTAATAATAAAATTAAGCCTATCTAAAAGAGACATTTCTGAACGTAATTCTTTCTTAATATCTTTTTCTTCCTCTTCCAATCGAGTGTTAAGAAACTTTAAATCTTCAGGATTTTTTTTGATACAATAGTCAATACAATATTTAAGAAACTCTTCAGCTAATAAAATATTGTCGTCTAATGATGCAAAAGCCACTTCTGGTTCAATCATCCAAAACTCCGATAAATGCCTAGATGTATTAGAGTTTTCTGCACGAAATGTTGGCCCAAATGTATATACTTTTCCGAGTCCCATTGCCCCAAGTTCGGCTTCTAATTGACCTGAAACTGTCAAATGAGTTTTTTTACCAAAGAAATCTTTTGAGAAGTCTATTTCTTTACCGTTCTCTAAATCTAGATTTGTAACTTGAAACATTTCGCCTGCACCCTCAGCATCCGCACCAGTAATTATTGGGGTGTGTAAATTAACAAAGCCTCTGTCGTTAAAAAATTTATGTACTGCAAAGGTTAAAGCATGTCTTATTCTAAATATTGCAGAGAAAGTATTTGTTCTAAATCGTAAATGTGCTTTTTCTCTTAGAAATTCCAAAGAATGCTTTTTGGGTTGCAAAGGGTATTCTTTTGCATCTGCTTTACCAAGTATTTCTACTGAATTTGCTAGTATCTCATTAACTTGACCTTGACCCTTGGATTTAACAAGTTTCCCATTCACACATATACATGATCCAGTTGTTATTTTTTTTAGTAATTCTTCATTAAAACTCTCGCTTTCTGCCACAACCTGAATACTATTAATAGTAGAGCCATCATTTAATGCTATAAACGAAACATTTTTACTTCCTCTTTTAGTTTTTACCCATCCTTTTACAGATATTATATTATTTGTATCTTTTGTAGCAAGAATTTCTTTAACAGTCATTTACCAGAATTTAGATTAAAACAAAGATATAAAAAAGTAAATAGTTTAAGATTAGACTATCTAGTTATTAGATGGTTGAGCGATTAACTCAGTTTGATTTATTTTATCAATGCATTTTATTATAGCATCTTTATCAAATCCACATTGCTCTTGTAATTCTTCTATGGTACCATGATGAATGAACTTATCAGGGATACCAAGACGATGTATTTTACATGAATAATTATTATCCGACATAAATTCAAGAATAGCTGATCCAAAACCTCCTTGTAAGCATCCATCTTCCAGCGTAATAATATATCTGTGTTTTTGAGCTATTTTATGTAATAAATTAATGTCAAGTGGTTTAATGAACCTCATATCGTAATGTGCAATATCTAACCCTTTGTTCTTAAATTCCTTTTGTGAATCTACTACAAGGTTCCCAGGGTGACCAATAGATAAAATTGCAATTGAATCGCCATCTGAAATCATTCTACCTTTTCCAATTTTAATTTCTTTAAAATCTTTTTTCCAATCTAATAATACTCCTTTGCCTCTTGGGTATCTAATAGAGAAAGGGCCTTTGTTAGGAAGTTGTGCAGTATACATTAAATTCCTAAGCTCCTCTTCGTTCATAGGAGCTGAAACTATCATATTAGGTATACATCTTAAATAGCTAATATCATATACTCCATGATGGGTAGCTCCATCTGCACCAACTAAACCACCTCTATCAAGACAAAAAACAACATTTAAATTTTGAAGCGCTACATCATGTATTAATTGATCATATGCTCTTTGCATAAAAGATGAGTATATATTGCAAAAAGGAATTTTTCCTTGTGTTGATAGTCCAGCTGAAAATGTGACAGCATGCTGTTCTGCTATACCAACATCAAATGTTCTATCAGGCATTGCTTTCATCATCTTATTCAATGATGAACCCGTTAGCATTGCAGGAGTAACCCCAACTATATTTTTATTTTTTTTAGCTAATTCTATTATTGTTTCCCCAAAAACATCCTGATATTTGGGAGGAGTTTTTTCAATCTTAGAAGTTAATATTTCGCCAGTTTTTTTATCAAACAATCCTGGCGCATGCCATTTTGTTGAATCACCTTTTTCAGCCGGGGAGTATCCTTTTCCTTTTTCTGTTACGCAATGTAAAATTTTAGGTCCTGGGATATTTTTTAAATCTCTTAGTACTTCTGATAAATGCTTGACATCATGTCCGTCTATAGGCCCAAAATATCTAAAATTTAATGATTCAAAATAATTACTTTCACCTAAAATAGTTGATTTAACAGCACCCTCAACTTTTTTTGCTATTTTCTGTGCATTTGGCCCAAACTGACTTATTTTACCAAGAATTTTCCAGATTTTATTCCTTGCCTTGTTGTAAGTATTTGATGTCGAAATATCAGTAAGGTATTCCTTTAAAGCTCCCACAGCTGGATCAATAGACATGCAGTTATCATTAAGTATAACTAATAAGTTTGTGTTTTCTGCTCCTGCATGATTGAGACCCTCAAAAGCTAATCCAGCTGTCATTGAGCCATCACCTATTACTGCTATATGTTGTTTGTCATTTTCACCATTGCTTTTTGAGGCAATTGACATTCCAAGTGCTGCAGATATTGATGTCGACGCATGACCAACTCCAAATGTATCGTACACACTTTCACTTCTTTTTGGGAAGCCACTTAATCCATCTTTTATTCTATTTGTTACAAATTGATCTTTTCTACCTGTTAAAATTTTGTGACCGTATGCTTGATGACCCACATCCCATACTAGTTGGTCGTGAGGAGTATTAAATACATAATGTAGCGCAACAGTTAGTTCAATAACTCCAAGACTTGCTCCAAAATGCCCCCCTTTTTCTGAGACAATATCAATTATATATTTTCTAAGCTCACTACAAACTTGTTTTAATTGTTTTGGATTTAATTTTCTTAAATCTGTAGGATCACTTATTGTTTTTAATAGTTTTCCTTGATTATATTTTGTTTGCTTACTCATATGTTGCAAAGATACAAAATCTTTAATCTTTTAAATTAAAATTTTGTTTAACAAACATGAGTTAATAATTGGAATTTTATTACTTCACTTAGTTAGGTTTTTTTATCAAATTTGTATAATGAGATTTTTATTCTTTTTAGCATTTTTAGTATCGTTTAATATTAGTGCTAATGACACCCTACATCTTTCTAAAATAAGTTCTATTGTATTGCAAGATTCAATTTACGACGATTCAAACTTAAAAACTCATATAGATTCAGCTAATATGTTTGCAATTCGATTAGAAGCCTTAGACGCAAACTCTCCAATGGATTTAGCTTACAACGATAAAGTTCATCCATTTATTGAAAGCTATTTAGGAAGGAATAGAGCTTTAATCTCAAGAATGCTAGGCTTTAAAAAACTATATTTTCCATTATTTGAGTCTTTATTAGATAGCTACGAATTACCTTTAGAATTAAAATATCTAGCAATCGTAGAGTCTGCATTAAATCCTAAAGCTAAGTCTCATTCTGGAGCTACTGGACTTTGGCAATTTATGTACCTTACTGGAAGAGAATATAATTTGAATGTTACCTCTTATATAGATGAAAGACAAGATCCAATTAAATCTACTCAAGCAGCATGCGAATACTTTTTAAAACTATATGATAGCTTTGGAGATTGGAATTTAGTTTTAGCTGCGTATAATGGTGGTCCAGGATATTTACAGCGGAAAATTAATAGTATTGGTTCAAATAATTTTTGGGACCTTTATCCACATTTGAGAAGAGAAACAAGAAATTATATTCCAACTTTTATTGCAGTAAATTATGCCATGGAGTTTGCTGAGGAACATAATATTAAATCTCAAAATCCAAAAATTAATTTATCAGATACTGATACAATTGTAATCACTCAACAAGTTGATATT
>Ga0209374_1000471_pt1 | contig 44706 bp, 52 predicted proteins | sample SaaInlLV_DNA_10m_FD_184683 | JGI IMG/M metagenome (GOLD analysis project Ga0209374, IMG submission 184683) | Marine microbial communities from expanding oxygen minimum zones in the Saanich Inlet - SI075_LV_DNA_10m (SPAdes) (version 2) | ecosystem: Environmental > Aquatic > Marine > Unclassified ... | reverse complement strand
AAATTAATGTATGGGAAGGTACTATATGAATTACTAAAAAAACCTTCTTATACTGCTTAAAGCGCTGATTGATGAGCATGGTGTTACATTAGGAATGTCTTTTTTTGAAGCACACGTCGAATGGTCGATTTGCAAATTGCAGGAAACTCCAAAGATATCTTACTTAAGTATCGAAATAAAATTATGACCTCGATGAGTCAAAAGAAAATGATGATACCAGAGCACCGGTGATGGAATGCGACCCAACAGATTGAGGTTTAGATTATGCTATTTTGATGCCAGAGCAAGGTCCGAAACAATAAGGCGTCCTCAAACACGGCCATGCTCCATATGAAAATTATCATATTATCATCCTCTATTAGGGAACGCGCTCGTTTGGGTCCAGCAAGCGCTTTCCGCCAGCGTGTCGTAAAATTCTTCTAATATTTGACATTGACTTTTGTTTAAAGGGTCTCCCCCTGCGAGCCGGAATAGCAGTACGGATGCTGGTATTTTCTTCACCGGCAGAGCTGATTGAAGCAAGATATAGTCACGCAAGAAGCTTTAAAATCTCAACGAAAGTTTTAATTATTTGTTTTGAATATTGGTTTTCTGTAACCAGAGTCACAATAAAGCTTCGAATGATAGTGAATTGGAGAGAGCGGTGGATTTGAGACGCACAATCGTTAACGAATTTGAGTCTGAAGAGGAGTGCAACATGTTCATCATGGTCCTTGAAAAAAATTTACCTCTGGCAAAAGACGTTATTGGTTCGGCCAAAGTTGAAATAATGAAGAGTGACCAGTCTCCTAAGATCATGAGTGTTACTTGGGCTTTTGAAAAGCCTGAAGACATACTGATACTGGATCGATTTGCAGAGAAATACATCCTGCCTTATCGAAAAAAATTAGCTCCCAAAACCACAACATATACCGGTGCCGTCGTTGCAAAAATTGAGTTCTAAAAAATGACGGAATTTGCAAGGCAGAACGCGATAACTCGAGGTTACTAAAACGATTGATTGCGAAGTAAATTACCTTAGGCATTGAGACAGCACGGCTTAAACAAAAAAGTTGTCAGTTTTGGGTTCCCATATTCATGGAAACGGGGCCTGTACCATGCAGACCACTCAAACTGCAAAGAAGTGGGCCACGACCCCGTACGGGCAAATATTCAAACTCTGTACCTTGCAATTTAACGTACGCTTTGACGGGTCCTAGAAGTGATTTTCCAAGCGCCTTATCTCTGCCGAGCTTGGTCATGCGTATTGCGCGGATTCAACGTGCCAGCGCAACAAGCTGGTGAGTAAAGAACTAAAGCCTAGACCTACCCTACTCCCCGTCCTTGCTTCAAATTGATCGCAAATATTTTCTTTATGCAACGGATAAATAAAGCGTGAAGGGCAATACCATCTTGCCATAGTCTGACTCCACCCACATTCAGCCTAAGGCCGATATTAGCCGATCGCGCGATACCCCATCAACCACTGAAAACGTCATTGTCAAAGAACCCAGCTCTGCGCCAGAAAACTCGTAGCCATATCGTAGATCACAGAGGGAACCAGATTGATGGGTGCCAACTGCCCAAAGGTGCGCAGGAAATAGGCTCGCGCGATTTTGGACTCTCATTTCTCGCCAAGTTCTTGCTCATCCGTCAACGGCCCCACGTATAAATTTGACACCGGAAAGATCGCCACAGGAAAGTTTGGCCCAGCCTTACGATCGTAAACCGCTGTTGGTGGCAAGCTTTGCAGCCCTTCCCGAATAGCATCAATTAGCCCGATTAAGTCTGCATCACTGTGCACGTTCCAAAGTACGCTGCCTGCAGAGAGCTATGGTCAAAAGTTAGTGACGGTGTGATTAGGCGGCTTTGGTAAGTTGCTTGATCCCGTCCTTGAATTCAATCGCTTCAATGATCTCAGGCATTCGGTTTGCGCCGTCGAGTTTGCGCCATTTACCTTGCGCTGACATCATCAGTTTGAACGCCATGGCAACGCCGGTTTAGCGGCTGAGGCAGCCTTTGGTTTTTCCAGTTCGATGGCAAACGGTAGCGAAGGTGCTCTCGATCATGTTTGTGGTTCTGATGTGCTTTCAGTGCATAGCCAGGAAGTCGTAGAAGGCCAAGAGGACATCACGGTCTTTTGCCAGCCTTCCAACGGCCTTGTCAAATTTCACGCTGTAGGAGGCCACGAAATAATCAAAAGCTGCGTCAGCATCCACGCGTGTCTCTGCGTGCCAAATGTCGTGCAAATGGCCCTTTGCTTTGGCCTGAACCGATTTTGGCATCGCGTTCAGCACATCGCCGGTTTTGTGGAACCAACAGCGCTGTTCTTTCGTGGCGCCATAAACCTCGCGCAATGCAATCCAAAGCCCCGAGCGCCGCGCACTTTTAGCCCTGATGTTGATAATGGGTACGCGGTCAGAGACACAAAAATACATCTATTTCGTGAGACAAAGTACCGATTTTATTGCTCTGATAACACAATACGTTACCCAATGGATATTTCGGTACTATTTTTTTACCATAGACTAACAGCTGTATTTTTTTACACTCCCATCGGGCATGATGGTATCGCAAAAGATAGTCCCATTCATGCGTGCGAAAATTAAGTCTATAAAACTTAAATCTGTTCCGCTCAAATTGGCGTAGGTAAGGTCAGTATAACTCAGGTTTGCACTGGACAGGTTGGTACCTGTCAGGTCAGCTCCAATCAGGTTGGCATTGGACAAGTTGGCATTAGCTATCTCGGCATTGATCAAATCGGCCTCGATAAGCCACGTCTTGGACATATTGGCTTCGGTCAGGTTGGCATCGGTCAGGTTGGCATAGGACAATTTGGCATCGGTCAGGTTGGCGCCGTTCAGGTTGGCTCCGGTTAGGTTGGCGCCGTTCAGGTTGGTATTGGTCAGATTGGCACCAATCAGGTTGGCATTGGTAAGTTCGTCATTGAATAGGTCAGCCTGGGACAGGTCACAACTTGCACACTCATTAGTCTCTCTCAGTTTCTTCAAGTCTGCCGGATCGAAGGCCAATGCACTTGACCCGACCAACAACGTCACCACTGCCACCGCCGCTAATAGTCGTTTCATGACGCACTCCAACATTGTTCAAACCAGACGTTATCGCGGCACTTTTAACATTACTGTGATATTTAGCATCATGTTTCCGCTATTCCCTTTGATATGTCAGTCGTTGAAAACGCAAGAGAATCCAACATGCGCAGTGCAATTATAACACTATTGTTGATGATTGTTTCGCAGCGCTATACCCAAGCCGCTGACTGCGGCCTTATTGTGCAATTGCTTGTGGGGGTCGCCTAAAATGGGACACCCCGACCCGAAAGCGGGACACGCTAATGCACACCATTGTGTTTTAAAGGATAATCATATGAAGTTATCAAAATGGCGACCCCGGCAGGACTCGAACCTGCAACAACCTGCTTAGAAGGCAGGTGCTCTATCCAGTTGAGCTACGGAGCCTAATTTTTCCTTCAAGGGCTTAAGCTGCGCCCTGTTATTTTTGAACCATTACCAACCGAGCACAGACATCTCGTTGACAATTTATAGAATACCGAAAGCAGACCCAAGTCCAGCGAACGTCGTTAATCGCGTATCGTATTTTCTTGGCAGTGAGTACCCCTGCCCCCGCATGCAAGTAAAGCCTTTTTTTAAATGTGTGGATTTTACAATACTGCGGCCAGATCGCGCCCACTTTCCCTTCACATTTGGACGCCGGACATAAGACTGTAAAGTTGATAAATTCACACCATCACATGAAGACCCATCAATTGATAGAACCCAAACACCGGATTATATTATCAATCCGCTGCAATCGCCCCTCGGGATCGTATCAGGCATACTTTCAAGGCGCATCTTTATTTGTCCGGCACCGTTCAAACCCCAAACCTCCAAATCGGCCAGAGTGACCGTTTAACAGAAAAAACAGCCCGCTATTAACAGCCGGTAAAGCTTTTAAGATTGACGGCAGGCGCACGCCAATGAGACCTTTGGCAGTCAGCTTTATCTGGTCGGGAAGCCTAAGCTTAACTACCACACACCCGACTTGCTGCCCCAATCTAAGTCTACCAATTGGAGTGTTGTATTCCCAGTCTGCCCAATCAAAGTCTACCCGCGATCCCCTGCGCCATGCGGCACTTTTACGTAGCCAAAAAGATCAGACCATCCGACCATCCTACCGTGGGATTTCCATTAATGACCGATTGCAAATGACAGAGTCAAATTAGATTTGGTGGTTGCTGTCCTTGGAAAAACGCCAACACATTGGCCAGAGCCATCCGGCCCATCTCCTCGCGCACCTCCAACGCCGCCGTGCCAAGATGCGGCAACAGCGTCACCTGTTCCAACTGCATCAACGCAGCCGGCACCTCCGGCTCGTGTTCATAGACATCCAAACCCGCACCGGCAATCTGCTGGCTCTGCAAAGCTGTGATTAACGCAGACTCATCAATGACATCCCCACGGGAAATATTCACCAGATGCGCTGTGGGTTTCATATGTTCAAAGACCTCAGCACCTATCAGATGATGCGAGTGGGCCCCGCCGCTGGTTGCGACGACCACCACGTCAGCGTGGGCCGCCAATTCGTGCAAACTGCCAACTTGGCGCGCCGGCATCCCAATGGTTTTGCGCGACCTATTAAAATATATCACCGGCATCTCGAACCCAAAGTGACAGCGCCGCGCAATCGCCGCACCAATCCGGCCCATACCAATAATGCCAACGGTTTTACCAGTCACATGCTGGCCCAGCATTTGGGTCGGGTTCCAACCCTCCCAATGACTTGCTCTCACCATCCGCTCCCCCTCGCCTGCGCGGCGACACGACATCAAAATCAGCATCAACGCAATATCGGCAGTGGCAGCTGTCACTGCACCGGGGGTATTGCTGACGCAGATCCCAGCCGCCTGCGCCGCTGCGATATCAATGTGGTTATAGCCGACACCAAAATTCGCCAGGATTTTACAGCGAGGATTGGAAAAATCCTTGAACGTTCGAGCAGCATACAGGTCGCCAAGCGTTGGGATGACCGCATCATATAACGCCAGCGAAGCGCGCATTTCCGCCGCCGACATTGGGCTCTGTTTTTGGCGGACCTCGACATCAAAAAACTTGTGCGCCGCACTGATCACGCTTTTGGGCATAGGTCGGGTGATCAGAATGCGTTTCAATGCATGCGCCCTCCTAAGGCGACCGCGCGGTCGGGTCGGATCAAAACCACCCCCCCAGCTGCATCTGTCACCCCGAGCACCAGAACCTCTGACATGAAGCGACCTATCTGTCGCGGCGGGAAATTGACAACTGCAAGGACGTTTGTCCCAACCAGCTCTTGCGGGGAATAATGCGCGGTGATCTGTGCCGATGTTTTACGTTCACCCAAATCTGCACCAAAGTCGATCCACATTTTGATCGCCGGCGTACGGGCCTCGGGATACGGCTCGGCGCGGATCACTTTGCCAACCCGGATATCGACCTTTAGAAAATCATCAAAGGAAATCTCATCCACCTGACAACTCCTTTGAGCGTGTAGAAGCCGCTGTAACCGCCCGTTTCAACAGCGGTCCAAACCCTGCCTGAGGATCCATCAGAACCTCAAGCGCGGCCTGCGTGGTGCCGTTGGGGCTGGTGACATTGATCCGCAATTGCTCGGGTGTTTCATCGCTGGCCTGCGCCAAAGCACCGGCACCCGCCACCGTGGCAGAGGCCAGCTGAAACGCCATCGCCCGCGGCAGTCCCTCAGCAATACCGGCTGCAGCCAGCGTTTCAATCAGATGAAACACATAGGCCGGGCCCGATCCCGAGACCCCGGTCACCGCGTCCATTTGCGTTTCGGTGTCAAGGTGTACGACTTGACCGACCGACGCCATTAACCTTTCCGTCAGTGCCAGATGATCCCGGGTGGCATTGGAATTACCGATCAGCGCACTGATGCCCTGCCCCACCGCAGCAGGCGTGTTGGGCATCACCCGCACAACCGGTGTACGCGCGCCCAGCATAGCTTGAAACTCGGCAAGCTGGACACCGGCGGCAACCGAGACGAAGAGCGTCTTGCCGTCTCCCAAAAGACGCAAGCTGGGCAGTGCGGCTTGCATGATTTGCGGTTTTACCGCGATCAAAACCACAGCCGGAGCCGCAGGCAAACCTACATTGAGCTGTACGCCTAGTGATTTAACCCAATCGCTGGGGGCTGGGTCATTGATCCAAATCGATCCAACCGGAACGCCTGCCTCAATCCAGCCCTTCAACAGCGCTGACCCCATTTTGCCACAGCCCAGCAGCAGCAATCCTTGCTCTGAAATTACACGCATCTGTTTTGCCCCAGTCAAACCTTGGTTAGAATGGGGCCGATCTTAAGCCCGACCGTAAGCCTCTGCAATGGCCACTTGCAATGCTTGCTCAGGGGGCTGGTCCCCATAGGCGACCAACTGGAACGCAGGATAATAGCGTTCGGCGTTCTGCACCGCCGCCCGGATTATCGTATCGATCTGTTCTGCGCTTGCAACCTGACCGCCAGATTGCACCAACCCATACCGAAAAACCATCAATTTTTGCGCAGTCCACCACGTAAAAGTGCCGGACCAACACGCATCATTTATTAAGTTTAACGCCTGATACAAAGCCGGAAGTTTTTCGGCCGGAGGATCCATCTCAAAGGTACATATCATCCGCAAAGTCTCATCAAAATCAGACCAAGCCAACGTAATGGAATAGGTCCGCCACTGACCGACGACCGCCATGGCGATCTGGTCATCTGCGATCCTGTCAAAATCCCAATCGTGATGCTCTGCCAGCGTCTCTACGATATCAATTGGATGCGTCTCGTCTTCGATAAACTGCTCGGATAAAGCCATGCCGTCACCTTTATTGTTAAGTAGTGACAGGGTTACGGTGAACCCCCAACACTAGGCGCTAGGTCTAAAAGATGATAGTTTCGTATATCACCATACAATATATGGTGCTCGGCATCAGGGGCCTTTGTAAAGTTATATTTTTATAAAATCGAAATTTTCTCTGGTTCTCGACGCAGCGCCGCAGAATTCATTAATATATCGTTTACACTTTGCAATTTCTGCACAGTTTCTGAGAACAGATTGCAAAAATAACAGCAGGCTCTTGCAAATATCAAAAGGCGCCACGGAGCTAAAAAGGTTATCAACAGCACAGCTCAGCGCGTTTTGCCAGCAGAAGTCAAACACGATCCGTCTGTCTTCGAATCAAAGGCGTAAAAAGAAAACTGAACTATGACTTGGTTTTTTCCAACGCCTCGATCCGCGCAGAGAGTGCCGCATTTTCCTCGCGTGCCTTTTGAGCCATACTTCGCACCGCGTCAAACTCTTCACGCGTAACAAAATCCTGATCTGCCAGCCAGCGATCAATGACCGACTTGACCGCAGTCTCTGCCTCTTCTCGTGCGCCTTGGGCCACGCCCATGGCGTTGGTCATCAACTGAGAGATATCGTCAAGCATTTTATTGCGGGTCTGCATTCTAGTCTCCACCATCCTGTGCCCTTTCTATATGGGCTGCAAACCAGCGCTCTGCAAGGTTGACTTTCCAATACCTTCGCGGGCAGAACCAGCTCTATGATCATGTTTCCTGATATCTCTCCAAATATTTTCTCGATCACAATCCTTGGGATCGAATTTGCCCTACGCTGGTATGCGATGGCTTACATCGCCGGTATCCTGATTGGCTGGCGACTGGCGCTTATCTCTTTGCAAAAGCCAGCCCTTTGGCCCGACAAAGGCGCACCAATGACCCCGCCCCAATGGGAAGACATGATTACGTGGATTATTATCGGCGTGATTATCGGCGGCAGGCTGGGCTATGTGCTGTTTTACCAACCGGCCTATTTTGCGCAAAATCCCGGAAGTATTATACAGGTCTGGCAAGGCGGCATGGCGTTTCACGGCGGGTTTTTGGGTGTGGTAACTGCGGTATTTATTTATTGTAAACGCCACGGGTTGCCTTTGGCCAGCACGGCCGATCTTCTGGCGCTTTGCAGTCCAGCCGGACTGTTGTTGGGGCGCTGTGCCAATTTCATCAATGCCGAATTATGGGGCCGTCCAACCGATTTGCCGTGGGGCGTTGCCTTTCCGGGCATTGCAGCGCAGGACTGCGGCCAATTAGAGGGACTTTGTGCACGGCATCCGTCACAATTATACGAGGCGCTGTTAGAAGGGCTTATTTTAGGTCTTGTACTGCTTTGGATGGCCTATCGCCAAGGCGGACTGAAATTGCCGGGTTGGATCACCGGATTGTTTTTTGTCGGGTATGGTCTCAGCCGGTTTATTGTTGAATTTTTCCGTCAACCGGATGCACAATTCGTCACTTTGGAAAACCCGGTAGGCCTGGCCTGGCATATTGGCAGCATCGGCCTGACGATGGGGCAATTGCTGTCGCTGCCAATGATTGCGGTCGGCGTATTCCTATGTCTCAAAGCCAGACGCCGTGCCTGATCTGAAGTCAGAATTAATCGCCATGATCAAGGCGCAGGGGCCACTCAGCATTGCCACGTTTTTCAGCGAATGTTTGCTGCATCCAAAGTATGGCTATTACACGACCCGCGATCCGTTTGGCGCACAGGGCGATTTCACCACTGCGCCGGAAATCAGCCAGATGTACGGCGAAATGCTGGGGTTGTTTCTCGCCCAGACCTGGCATGATCAAGGCAATGTGGCGGCTTTTAATCTCGTAGAATTGGGTCCCGGGCGTGGCACGCTGATGGCAGACATCTTGCGCGCCACCCGCACCATTGCCGGGTTTCACTCTGCGCTGCAATTACATTTGATCGAAGCGTCGCCCACCCTGCAAGCCCTGCAAGCCAAAACACTTAGCGCCTTCAATCCCACATGGCACACCCAGCTTGACACTGTGCCCCAAGGCCCTCTGTTTCTGGTCGCCAATGAGTTTTTTGATGCCCTGCCCATACGCCAATTCATCCGCGACGGCCAACAATGGCGCGAACGCTGCGTCACGGTCACTGAGGGGAATCTAACATATGCGCTGACCGAGGCTGCGCCGCATGCCACACTTGCCGATCGCTTGGCTGATACCAAACAAGGTGATCTGGTGGAAACCTGCGCCCCCGCGCAGGCCATCGCCCAAGAAATTGGGGGCCGCATCACCCAACACGGGGGCGTTGCATTGATCGTTGACTACGGCAACCGCCGCTCACTTGGGGACACGTTGCAATCTTTGAGGTCGCATCATCGCGTCCCACCGCTTTTGCATCCCGGCTTGGCCGATCTAACCGCCCACGTCGATTTTGAAGCGCTGGCAAAAGCCAGCCCGAGCGCTCATACACGGCCAACAGACCAAGGGGTTTTTCTTGAACGATTGGGTATCACGCCGCGCGCCAATCAACTGGTGAAATCCTTGCAAGGCTCTGCCCTAACGTCGCATATTGCTGCACATCGGCGATTGACGCACCCCTCAGAGATGGGCACATTATTCAAAGCAATGGGGCTCTTTCCCGCCAGTGCACCACCACCGCCAGGACTTGATTGATGACCTTAGACATTCTCACGGCGGCTGCGATCGCTCCGGTTCAACACGGTTTTTTCACCCGCAAAGGCGGGGTCTCATCTGGTATTTACCAAGGCCTGAACTGTGGTTTTGGCTCGGCCGATAGCGCGCAAAACGTCCGTCACAACCGCGATCTTGTTGCTAAATCATTCGGTATCGACCGCACCCATTTGATCAGTGTGCACCAAACCCACTCGACCCAAGTCACTATTGTGCAGGGCCCGATTACCGAACCGGTGCAAAGCGACGCGATGGTAACCGACCAACCCGGGTTGGCGCTGGCGATCTTGACCGCAGACTGTCAGCCGGTACTATTTTCTGACCCCGTCGCGGGGGTGATTGGCGCCGCGCATGCCGGCTGGCGCGGAACCCTTGATGGGATCCTGGAAAGCACCCTCGACGCGATGGAGACCTTAGGTGCCAAACGTGCGCGGATGCGAGCCGTCATTGGCCCATCAATCAGTCAGGGCGCCTATGAGGTTGGCCCGGATTTTTTCGATAACTTCACCATGGAAAATCCTGATAATGCGCGTTTTTTCGCTGGTGGTACGAACGACCGCCTGCAGTTTGACCTCATTGGTTTTGGCCTGCTCAAACTGCGCCAAGCCGGCGTTGGACATGCCGAATGGACCGGGCATTGCACCTATTCAGAACCGGATAGATTTTATTCTTATCGACAGGCAACGCACCGTAAAGAGTCCGACTATGGACGGCTGATTTCGGTAATAAAACTATAGAGACGGTTGTCACCCACCGACTGATAACACAGGCCTGCCGCCCTCAGGCTTTTTCTAATTGGGCGTGTCTACGATCAGACCCATCTATCTTCGCAGAACCCTTTAGGCCTTAATCTGCAAGCGCTCTTCCAGCACATCAAACGGCACGCCCGGCTCGTCTTTGGCCCCACGGATCACCAAAGAGGTTTTAACGCTGCCTACATTGTCTGCTGCCGTCAACTCGGAGGTCAGGAAAGACTGAAAGGTGCTCAGATCGGGTGCGACGCATTTGAGGATGAAATCAACCTCGCCGTTCAGCATATGACATTCACGTACCAGCGGCCACGCCCGGCAGCGATCTTCAAACGCGCTCAGATCCACTTCTGCCTGCCGCTGCAAACCAACCATTGCAAACACCTGCACCTCAAAGCCTAATTCGCGCGGATCGATATCTGCGTGATAACCGCGAACATAGCCCTGTTCTTCAAGCGTCCGTACCCGCCGCAAACAGGGGGGGGCCGAAATCCCAACCCTCCGGGCCAGTTCAACATTTGTCATACGCCCATCGGCCTGTAGCTCAGCCAGAATCATACGGTCAATAGGATCTAGACGGGTGGCGGGCATATCAATTCCTTTAGTTTCCTTTAGCTTACCCCAGAACCGGCTCATACGCAATAATATTTCACAACATTGAAATTTAATTACGCAATTTACGTTCAAAGGGGTAATTCTAATGGGTAAGATAGGGGGTGCGCCGCCCGTCATCTGCCGGTATATGTGCAAAAAATGCTAGAGGTTATTCTTAAAGAGGTCGGTAATGACAGACGCGATTCACACCAAGGTTTTGATCATCGGCTCCGGGCCTGCGGGCTATACCGCCGGGGTCTACGCCAGCCGCGCAATGCTGGCACCTGTTCTGGTGCAGGGAATCGAACCTGGCGGTCAATTGACCACAACAACCGAAGTCGAGAACTGGCCCGGTGACACCGAGGTACAAGGTCCCGACCTAATGGTGCGGATGGAGGCGCATGCAAAGGCGATGGGATGCGAGGTTATCAGTGATATTATCCATGACCTCGACACCTCAAAACGCCCCTTCATCGCCAAAAGTGACAGCGGCCGCACATATACTGCGGATGCGGTCATTCTTGCGACAGGCGCGCGGGCAAAATGGCTGGGTCTGGCCACAGAAGAAAAGTTCAAAGGCTTTGGCGTGTCAGCTTGCGCCACCTGTGATGGCTTCTTTTATCGCGGACAGGAAATTGCCGTGATCGGTGGCGGCAATACCGCCGTGGAAGAGGCACTGTTTTTGACAAACTTTGCCAGTAAGGTCACGCTGGTGCACCGCCGCGACGAATTACGTGCGGAAAAAATTCTTCAGGACCGGCTGATGAAAAACCCTAAAATTGAACCGCTCTGGTTCCACCAGCTGGAAGAAGTTCTTGGCGAGGATACACCACTGGGCGTGAGCGGCATTCGGGTCAGACATACCAAAACCGGCGAGATGCACGATATTCCTTGCAAGGGTGTGTTCATCGCAATCGGCCATGCCCCGGCAAATGAGCTGATAAAAGATGACCTCGAATTGCACAACGGTGGCTATGTCAAAGTAAAACTTGGCAGCACCGAGACCTCTATTCCCGGTATATTTGCCGCGGGCGATCTTACAGATCACGTCTACCGACAGGCTGTGACCTCGGCAGGCATGGGATGTATGGCCGCTTTGGACGCGGAACGCTTTTTAGCGGAAAGTGCTGACGATCTCGAAAAATAAGGATAAGTTTCCGAAAATGCGGAAAACATTGGCACGCTTTGAGCTTGAATAACGCTGGTGCTACCCGCTAAACCGCTAGGGTCTGGTTTCCAGATTAACTTCGCGAAAACCGCGCGGCAAAATTGTCTTTACAATCGTGGATACGAATACATGAATTTACAGAACCTGGCACCAATTTCGGAACTGTATGTATCTTATGAGTCTGCTCAAAAACTCAAGCTCGATGCTGCAGATTTGACCAGTTGGGATCTGACCCCGCGTCAAATATGTGATCTCGAACTGCTGATGAATGGGGGCTTCACCCCTTTGAAAGGGTTTCTCAGCGAAGCTGATTACCTGTCGGTTCTGGAAGATATGCGCCTCGCTGACGGCAGCCTCTGGCCCATGCCAATTACCCTTGATGTCCCGGAGACATTTGCACAGGGACTAACCCTTGGCCAAGACATCGCGCTGCGCGATCAAGAGGGTGTCATCCTTGCCACGATGACTGTCACTGACAACTGGACCCCCGACAAAGCCCATGAGGCCAAACAGGTTTTTGGCGCCGATGACAGCACCCATCCGGCCGTGAATTATCTGCATCAACAGGCCGGAGCAGTTTATCTGGGTGGCCCGGTGATCGGCATTCAACAACCGGTGCATTATGATTTTCGGGGCCGGCGCGACACGCCGAACGAATTGCGCGCCTATTTTCGCAAGCTTGGCTGGCGCAAAGTTGTCGCTTTTCAAACCCGCAACCCACTGCACCGCGCCCATCAAGAACTTACGTTTCGTGCCGCTAAAGAAGCCCAGGCAAATCTGTTGATACACCCGGTTGTCGGCATGACAAAACCCGGCGATGTCGATCACTTTACCCGCGTGCGTTGCTATGAGGCAGTGTTGGATAAATACCCGCAATCGACCACGGCGATGTCACTGCTTAATCTGGCCATGCGCATGGCAGGCCCCCGTGAGGCGGTCTGGCACGCGCTTATTCGCAAAAACCACGGTTGCACGCATTTCATCATCGGCCGCGACCACGCCGGCCCCGGCAAAAATGCACAGGGCGAAGACTTCTATGGCCCCTATGATGCCCAACAATTGTTTCGCAAATACCAGGACGAAATTGGCATCGAGATGGTTGATTTCAAGCATATGGTTTATGTGCAGGAACGCGCTCAATACGAGCCCGCCGATGAGGTGGCCGGCGATGTGACCGTTTTGAACATATCGGGTACAGAATTGCGCCGACGACTGTCAGAGGGGTTGGAAATTCCCGAATGGTTCAGTTTTCCTGAGGTTGTCGACCAGTTGCGGCTCAGCAAACCTCAGCGCAGCAAACAGGGCTTTACCGTCTTTTTTACCGGGCTTTCCGGCTCCGGGAAATCCACAATTGCCAATGCGTTGATGGTCAAGCTAATGGAAATGGGCGGCCGCCCCGTAACGCTTTTGGATGGGGACATTGTACGCAAAAACCTGTCATCCGAGTTAGGGTTCAGCAAAGAACACCGCGACCTTAACATCCGCCGAATCGGCTATGTCGCCTCTGAGATCACCAAAAACGGTGGCATTGCCATCTGCGCCCCGATTGCGCCCTACCACACCACCCGCCGCGCCGTTCGTGAAGATGTCGAAGCCTTTGGCGCATTTATTGAGGTGCATATCGCCACATCACTGGAAGAATGCGAACGGCGCGATCGCAAGGGACTGTATAAATTGGCGCGCGAGGGAAAGATCAAAGAATTTACCGGCATCTCAGACCCCTATGAAATACCCGAGGCACCCGAGTTACGCTTGTCGACTGAAAATGAAGAGGTGGACAATTGCGCCCATCAAGTCATCCTTAAACTTGAAAGCCTTGGGTTGATTGCCGGATAGGCGTTTGCTCATTTGAGCCGCGCAGATCTGGGGCTGCGCATTGCTCAGAAATGCCTTGGGACGAACCCGTGAATGAACACTGTGGAAAAATTTCCACCCAAGGTCAGTGCAGTGTCATCGGAGTCAGGTCGTTATCTCGTGCCAAACTATATGCCAATGCGCGATTCTCAACCACAGCTACACGCTCACCGTCGGCCTTATGCACCGCATACAAAGTCTTATCCGGTCCGACCTGTCGCTGTAAATCCAACGGCAGTTCTGTCACCGCCACTGTTTTGATATAAACCAGATCATCAGTATCGAAATGGGAAAAATCATATTTGCTATGCATGGTCATCGACCTTTCTTAATCTGAATAGTTTTTATGATACTGTCGGGAACAGACTGGGTCAAATCGAGATGCAGCAGCCCGTTTTCCATCACCGCCTCACCCACCTCGACACCTTCGGCCAAGACAAATACGCGCTGGAACTGCCGCTTCGCGATCCCCCGGTGTAAAAACACCCGCGGCGCGTCATCTTCGCTTTGGCGACCACGGACCACCAATTGACGGTCCTCAACCGTGACCGATAGGTCAGCCTCGGTAAACCCCGCGACAGCAAGGCTGATACGATAGGAACGATCGGTGGTTTGTTCGATATTAAACGGAGGATACCCCTCGCTGCCGGATTTCGCTGTCCGCTCAAGTAAATTCGCAAGCGGCTCAAATCCCAACATGTGAGGATAAGCGGTGAGGCTTAATTTTGTCATGACACATCCTTTTTTAAGCGAGCGTCGTTATTAAGGGTCCTTTTTGGCACCCTTACGTGATATATGGGGCCACAATCGTATTCGTTCAAGACTTTTGCAAAACTTGTGATAACGATTGGAGTGATTTTTTTTGAGACTAAGCTAGGACATTCATGACAACGCCCACCGACATCACCATGAAAACAGAAGATGTCTTGCGCGTCGAGTTGGAAGTGTTTCGCCACGAACACCGCGATTTAGATGATGCCATTGCGGCATTGATCCAAATTGGCACGGCAGATCAACTGACCCTCAAGCGATTAAAAAAGAAAAAACTAGCATTAAAAGATATGATCACGCGGATTGAAGATCGTCTGACACCGGATATCATTGCGTAGCAGCTCAAACTGGCTATATTGCGCGTTTTTAAAGTGTGAGGCGGCCCATGACACAGGTAAAAATCGGCATCATCATGGGCAGTCAATCCGACTGGCCGACTATGAAGGCCGCGGCCGAAATTCTCGATGAATTGCAGCTACCCTATGAGACCCGAATTGTCTCGGCGCACCGAACGCCCGACCGGCTGTGGGACTATGGCAAAACCGCCACAGAGCGCGGGTTGCAGGTGATCATTGCCGGTGCCGGTGGCGCGGCGCATCTGCCGGGCATGATGGCTTCAAAAACCCGCCTGCCGGTGATTGGTGTGCCAGTCCAAACCCAAGCGCTTTCAGGCGTGGACAGCCTGTATTCAATCGTACAAATGCCGCGCGGCTTTCCCGTTGCCACGATGGCGATCGGCGCCAGTGGGGCCGCAAATGCAGGATTGATGGCCGCAGGCATTTTGGCCTTGCAGGATGACGGTCTTGCCCAGCGTCTCGATGCGTGGCGCGCCGCGCTTTCCACCGCAATTCCGGAGACCCCAAACGATGCATAAACCGCTTTCAACCGGCGCCACAATCGGAATACTCGGCGGTGGCCAATTGGGTCGTATGCTGTCTGTCGCCGCAGCACGACTTGGCTTTCGCAGCCATATTTTTGAACCGGGCATTGGCTGCCCTGCCAGCCATGTCGCCGACCAACTCACCACGGCCAGCTACACGGATACAGACGCACTGCAACGTTTTGCTGAAACCGTGGATGTGATCACCTACGAGTTTGAAAACATCCCGACCTCGGCGCTGGATGTGCTGGAACAGGTGGCAACCATACGCCCCGGCCGCGAGGCGCTGCGCATTTCGCAAGACCGGCTGACCGAAAAAGACTTTCTGAATAGTTTGGGCCTAAAAACCGCCCCCTATGCCGCAATCGACGATGCGCCCGCGCTGGGCGCTGCCCTGAATGCCTTTGGCACGGCTGCAATTTTAAAAACCCGGCGTTTTGGCTATGACGGCAAAGGGCAGGTCCGCCTACAGCCCGACAGTGATCCCCAGGCAGCTGTCGCAGATTTGGCCGGACAAGCGGCGTTGCTTGAAGGGTTTGTCGACTTCAGCCACGAGGTGTCTGTGATCGGCGCACGTGGGGCTGATGGCGCCGTGTGCTGCTTTGATCCCGGAGAAAATGTGCACAGCAATGGTATTCTGCGCACCACCACCCTGCCCGCGCGGCTCAGTGCAGCGCAGCGGATGGATGCGGTTTTGTTGACCGCCAATATTTTAAACGCGCTGGACTATGTCGGCGTTATGGGGGTTGAGTTATTTGTCACCTCTGAGGGGTTGATCGTCAATGAAATCGCCCCGCGCGTGCACAACTCTGGCCATTGGACCCAAAACGGCTGCGTTGTGGATCAATTCGAGCAACATATCCGCGCGATTGCCGACTGGCCGCTCGGCGATGGCACCCGCCACTGCGATGTGGTGATGGAGAACCTGATCGGTGATGATATGGGCCGGATAGGTACCATCGTCAAAGACCCCACCTCGGCAGTGCATCTCTATGGCAAAGCCGAAATCAAACCCGGCCGTAAAATGGGCCATGTGAACCGCATCGTTCCGGCGCAAACCCGCAAAGTTTAAAGAAAACGCTCGGCCACCGCTCCGGTCAGATAACTGGGGCGGCCTTTGGCAAAGGTGGCCATCACCCGCTGGCTGTCAGGATCAAGCACGACGAAATCGCCGCGCATACCAATTTCCAGAGCGCCGCGATCAGACAGGCCCAAAATCCGCGCCGGACCACTTGAAATTAACCCCCAGGCACGCGTAAGTCCGATGTCCTCGGCCAGCGCCAAGGCTGCAAAGCGCAATGATGGATAATGGTAATCCGACGCCAAGGCGCAGCATAGCTTGCGCCGCGCCATATCTGCGGCACTGACGTTGCCATTATGCGATCCGCCGCGCACCACATTCGGTGCCCCCAGAACAACCGATCTTTGCGTGGTTGCAGCCGCTTCTGCGGCCGCTTCGGTTTCAGGGAATTCAGAGACTATGGCCCCAAGACCCCGTGCAAGAGCATCTGCAGCCGCATCCGCATCGTCGTGACTGCCCAACAGAGTTTCGCGCGCCTGCAGCCGCCGTGCCAGACCCTGCAACGCTGCAGGCACCTCTGATGACCGGGAATGCATCTCTGCAAGCAGGCATAAATGTTCTTGCGGGTTACGACCTGACTTTAACGCCTGCCCCGTCAGTCTGGGTGGCTTTTTGCCCGCCGCCAACGACCGATGCGGCAGATGGTCATTGAACACCACATAAGGCACCTGAAACCGGCACACGAGATCGTAAAACCGCGTGTAGTGATCCAGCATATGCGTCTCAAATCGCAATTGCACGGACAGATCAGTGTCGAAATGCCCCGCCATATCCGACCATGCGCTTAAAAACGCCAGTGCAAATTCGGGGCTGCGCATGCCGCCTTCCCAGCTATAGAACTGTGCCAGAACCGCTGTTGTGATGCCGTTCGCAGCCAGTTCAGCCTCTGTGGCCACAAGCCCCGCACCTAGGTTTCTTACCGCGCCGCGCCGGGGGGCGAGATGACGCTCGAACCCATCTCCATGAAGATCAATGATGCCGGGCAACACCCAATAGCCGCTTAGGTCAATCCGGCGATTTTGTGGTGTTTCGACAAAAACGCCATCTGACAGGGACACAACATCCGGGACCAACCCACCGGGTCGAAGGATTTGCGCGCCGGTTAGGTCACATTGCATTTGGGAACATCCTAATGTTGTGTCAAAGCCCTTACAGCATCCATCAGGGTGACGTCACGCGCAAATGCACCTTGCCGCAAAAACCACAGCACCTGATACAAAACCAGCGGATTATTCATCAAAAAACTATGGATGACGGGCAATGTGATATGATCAGTCATACCTTTCAGTGCGGTTGCTACCACCGAGACCGCGCCATCATCACGCCCAGGGATCAGAGCCGAAAACAGCGGGTTGACCGAACGGCTTCCCGCAATCACCCCTAAAGGATAGCGCGCCTGCGGCAGCACCGGCGCCACACCATCGGTCCCTAATTGCTGGCTCGCCGGCCCATTAAGCCATGAAAAAAATCGCATATCGCCAAATACATCCACAACTTCTGACCCCTGATTGGGCGGTGCTAGCATAACAACTCTGCCCAGCCTTACGCGCCGGTCCTGCGCCGCGGGCCCCGTTAACCCGGCCTGATCGACCGGAACGTCCAACCGGTCCTGCGCCAACCAGATACGCACCAATATCGCCCCCATTGAATGAGCGACGATATGCACGGTGTCAGCCTCGCAGGCGTCAAAGGCCCGTGGCAGCGTTTGTTCGGCCAACACAAACAAATCAGCCTCGGTAGAGGGATAGGACTGAACGACAACCTCATAGCCATGGCGTTGCAAGATTTTTTGCATCACCACGAAGGACAAGTCACTGCGGTTGAGGCCATGAATAAGAACAACACAATCGGCGGCAGCACAAAAAGGCCAGATACAAAAAATGATTATAGCGACACGCATGGATCTGAGATAGGCATAGGGCAATACAATTTAAAGAGAAGAAGAACGACGTTATGTCAGACGCAACGATCTGTGCAACCCCAGCGAAATCGCAATCCCGCCCAATACCAGACCACAGGCAAGAATAAACTTTACCGTCACGAGTTCCCCTAAAAGCAGCACACCCGCGGCCATCGCCAAAACCGGAACCACCAGTTGCGACACCGAGGCGATCGAGGTGCTGATCTGGGGCAAAATCCAGTACCAAAGCGCATAGCCCATCGCCGATGTCACCGCCCCCGACAGCAACGCCAACATGACGCCATAGGACGTAATGACGGGTGTTGCGGATGTAGAAAACCAAACCACGGCAGCGCAAAGCGGTAAAGAGAGCGCAAAACTGGCCGCGGTTGCAGGCAAACTGGGACCGGCGTTTCGACCAACAAGTGAATACCAGCCCCAACCCAAACCCGCCAAAACCATCAAACAGACCGCTAAAGGGTCCATGATTACAGAGGCTGTGGGCGCCAGCAGGTAACAAAGCCCGCCAAACGCAATGCTGGCACCGGTCACCCGATATAGGGGCAATTGCTCTTTGGCGAAAACCGCCGCGCCAAACATCGCAATTTGTACCACACCAAATAGGATTAGCGCACCAACACCCGTATCAAGCTTGGTATAGGCATAGGAAAACCCCAGCATATAAAAACTAAGACCCAATGTTGAACTCAGACGCTTTGGCCCCCGCAGGGACCCGACGCTTTTTTGTCGGGCTGTCAGCAGGACCAAGACCGCCGCACCTGAGCCAAGCCGCAATAGTACGAAATAGCCCGGATCAATCGCCGTCTCGGCAAACGCCAGACGGGTCAAAATCGAATTGCCTGCAAAAGCCAGCATTGTTACCGCGATCCAGAAAAACAAAACCCTCACATCCTTGAATGCAACATTGGCGAGACCAGTCTAGTGTGAGAACCACAGACATCAGCGCGACCAAGGTTAGGATATTCCACGTCCAGACCTCTGATGCCCAGACCAAGCGCCATGTAGCATTTTATCTGCTTAATGCCACGCAGCTTAAGCCCTCTTTCTAATATCACCTGATGGCAATGAGCCCTTGTCACAATGCCCATCACACGGGATTTAAAAATCGTGTAAAAAGTCAAATTCTGCCCCTTGATAGAATACCTTCACCACAGGCTCATACCCCTCAATCCACCTGCAAGTACACCGCCCACAAGGTATTGTCGCGAATGCCCAAACAGCCCTTGTCACCAGATACCAGCGATTAATCGACCTAAAAAACCCTCTCACCGCGACTGAGGCGGCAAATTGTTAGCCGCATCATGACACCATCTTTCCCATATAAGGTTACGCTGAATCGGCACGCGAAAAGCCCGGAGAGGGCACAAGTGCCGGCCCGAATCACTTGATACACCCGCACGCAGGGCCGCGTAACACCCACCAAGCCTCTGTACTGGCGCATGGTGAAATAAAAAGGGCCCGCACAATGGCGGACCCAATTACGTTTGCATCAGGGGCGATGATTACATCATGCCGCCCATGCCACCCATGCCACCCATATCGGGCATGCCGCCGCCGCCGCCAGCGGCGCCTTTGGGTTCTGGTTTATCAGCGACCATTGCTTCGGTTGTGATCAGCAGACCCGCGATGGACGCGGCATCTTCCAGAGCCGTCCGCACAACTTTGGCCGGATCGAGAACACCATCTGCGAACAGATCGCCATAGGATTCGGTTTGTGCGTTAAAGCCGAACGACGTGTCATCGCTTTCACGAACTTTTCCAGCAACAACCGCCCCGTCAACACCAGCATTCTCAGCAATTTGACGCAGAGGTGCTTCGATGGCTTTGCGTACGATGGAGATACCAACGTTTTGGTCAGCATTGGCACCGGTTAGACTGCCCAGCGCTTTGCCGGCCTGTACCAGCGCAACACCACCACCGACGACAACGCCTTCTTGAACCGCAGCACGGGTCGCGTTCAGCGCATCATCAACGCGGTCTTTACGTTCTTTGACTTCCACCTCGGTCATTCCGCCAACACGGATCACGGCAACACCGCCAGCCAGCTTGGCCACACGCTCTTGCAGTTTTTCCCGGTCGTAATCAGACGAGGTTTCTTCGATTTGCTGGCGGATTTGTGAAACGCGCGCTTCAATCTCCGCTTTTTCGCCGTTGCCGTCCACAACAGTGGTTTCGTCCTTGGTGATTTGAACTTTCTTGGCAGTGCCAAGCATATCCATAGTCACGTTCTCAAGCTTCATGCCAAGATCTTCACTGATCACCTGACCACCAGTCAGGATTGCCAGATCTTGCAACATCGCTTTGCGACGATCACCGAAACCAGGTGCTTTGACCGCAGCAATTTTCAGACCGCCACGCAGTTTGTTAACAACCAAAGTTGCCAGCGCTTCGCCTTCGACGTCTTCTGCAATAATCAACAGCGGCTTTTGCGATTGAATAACCGATTCCAGCAGCGGAACCATAGATTGCAGAGAAGACAGTTTCTTTTCGTGCAGCAAGATCATGCAATCTTCCAGCTCGGTGGTCATTTTGTCCGGGTTGGTGACAAAATATGGGCTGAGATAACCGCGGTCGAACTGCATGCCTTCGACAACATCGGTCTCTGTTTCCAGACCTTTGTTTTCTTCGACAGTGATCACGCCCTCGTTGCCGACTTTTTGCATCGCATCGGCGATTTGACGACCGATTTCGGCCTCACCGTTGGCCGAAATTGTACCGACCTGTGCGACTTCGTCGCTGTCTTTGACTTCACGCGACGCTGACTTAATCGAGTCAACAATATTGGTTGTTGCCAGATCGATGCCACGCTTCAGATCCATCGGGTTCATGCCCGCTGCAACTGATTTCAGGCCTTCTTTGACGATCGCTTGGGCCAAAACTGTAGCCGTCGTGGTGCCGTCACCGGCTTCGTCATTGGTGCGGCTGGCAACTTCTTTTACCATTTGCGCACCCATATTTTCGAACTTGTCTTCAAGTTCGATCTCTTTTGCAACCGTCACACCATCTTTGGTGATTCTTGGTGCGCCAAAGGATTTGTCCAGAACAACGTTCCGACCTTTGGGTCCCAGCGTTACCTTTACGGCATCGGCCAGAATATTTACGCCGCGTAGCATGCGGTCGCGGGCATCAGTACTAAATTTGACGTCCTTAGCAGCCATTTTGCTTGCTCCTGAATGTCTGAGTTAAATGGGATGCGATTAGGACAGAACGCCCAGAATATCGCTTTCTTTCATGATCAACAGTTCTTCACCGTCGACAGTCACTTCTGTACCGGACCATTTGCCGAACAGAACCTTGTCGCCGGCTGAAACAGCCATATCGATCAGTTCGCCGCTATCTTTGCGGGCGCCGTCACCGCAGGAGACGACTTCGCCCTCTGCTGGCTTTTCTTTTGCACTATCGGGGATAATCAAACCCCCTGCAGTTTTCTCGTCGCCTTCCGTGCGACGGACCAGAACTCGGTCATGAAGCGGTTTGAATGCCATGCCTTGAGGCTCCTTAGCTCAACGTTTCTGTTATATTCCGGACCAACTCCGGGCGTTAGCACTCACCAAAGGCGAGTGACAACGATCGGTAGATAAGAGCCCCATCCAAGCTTGTCAACGGCCACATAGAAATAATTTGGCACTTCGCAATTTTTTCCAAAGTTGGCCTTTAATCTCGGTTTTAGCCCCTGTGACCTGTATTTTACCGGCACAGTTAGACACTGAATGCCACATATAATTCTCTCTTCATCAGTCCCGTCACATCAGCCGGTTTACCTGTCCATGATCGATAAAGGCGTGTGACTTACCATCGGACCGAGCCTTGCATTAATGCCGCCCACCCTGTAATACAATTTTTGAGAGGTTGGCGCGGGCAGGCACCTCGCCAACCCGGTCAGATCCGGAAGGAAGCAGCCGTAACGAGCCCCGCTTGGGTCGTTGTCCAGCCTCTCACCACCACACCACACTGAAATTAACAATAAACCTGGGCCTTCCATGAGGCCGTATCATTCAGATCTCACTAAGTTTGCAGGGATATTGCGAGACTGGCTTTTTAAATACCTTTAGACGCCCACAGGCGCTGGTCTTCGGTCTCCACCGCGCAGGGCCGCACGCTGCGCAAACGCCGCAGCGCCTGATCAGCTGCCTCGTCTGCCTCACACATGAGCCGCATCAACGCCATGCCGGACCGTCCACATCCACCATAGCAATGCGCCAACACACGCCCACCACCTGACAATCTATGCGCCGCCTGCGCGCTTAGCACCTGCCACTGCTGGGACTGCGCCTTGGTGGGAATGCCGTAGTCATCCACCGGAAAGTGAAACCAGTCGATTCCCCCCGCTTGCAAGTCGCCGCCAAGAGCGGCGCCACCAACGGACTGCAACTCGGCCATTGACGTCATCGTCAAGACCAGACTTGGGGACCAGTCAATGATATCTTTCAGGTCGTTTTCATACGGGCTAAACCGCCCCGGTGCCGGGCAGATCCCGATCACACCGTTTCCAAGACTGAGGGAGTTGATTTCGAACACAGCCATATTTTTCCCTGACCTTCATGTCAATTTATTGGCCGAGCAACGTAAGACAACGCTTTGGCACCCAACCTTTTTCATCGTGATTGATGTCACCCTGACCGCTGTGACACAAGAGCCAGCCAAACTTTTCATCAGTTGCTGTCAGGACGCTACCAATCTGACATGTAAGTTCAAGGGTATTCATCGAAAAATCACAGCTTTGCCAGTCAGTCCACTGCTCGAAATATGCCGAAGGTAACCATCCTTGCCGCCCGTCACTGGCTTTGGCCCATAGCCAGATATGGCTATCCCAATCATCCATTTCCCCAGATAGAAAAACCCGATCTCCTTTTTTCACCGAAATCGGGTCCTCATAGGACCGGGTATAAGGCACGCGGACTTCATAGGTCTGCATTTGAAATAACTTTCTATTTAAAGGTGTCTTTTTTTCTTCTTGGCGCGTTGTGGATTCATGGCGCAGTTTCATATAGACCAAACACAAAACGCATAGTAATTTGGGTGCAAATCGTTAGGGGCATCATGACCGAGACACATTCAGAAAGCTATCAGGTTCTGGCACGGAAATACCGACCCGAAACCTTTACTGATCTGGTCGGTCAGGACGCCATGGTTCAAACGCTCAAAAACGCTTTTGCCGCAGATCGCATCGCTCAGGCCTTTATCATGACCGGAATACGCGGCACTGGCAAAACCACCACCGCGCGAATTATAGCCAAAGGATTAAACTGCATCGGCCCGGATGGCAGCGGAGGCGCCACAACCGACCCTTGCGGCGTCTGTGATGCCTGCAGCGCCATTATGCAGGGACGCCATGTCGACGTGATGGAAATGGATGCCGCCAGCCGCACCGGTGTTGGCGATATCCGCGAGATCATCGACAGCGTGCATTACCGTGCCGCCAGCGCGCGCTATAAAATCTATATCATTGACGAAGTGCATATGCTGTCGACCAGCGCATTCAATGCCCTGTTGAAAACGCTCGAAGAACCCCCAGCGCATGTGAAATTCATTTTTGCCACCACAGAGATTCGCAAGGTTCCGGTCACTGTGCTGTCCCGCTGTCAGAGGTTTGACCTGCGCCGGATCGAGCCGGAAGTTATGATCGCACTGACCCAGCGGATCGCCGATGCCGAAGGGGCAAAAATCAGCAGTGACGCGCTGGCGCTGATCACCCGCGCCGCCGAGGGCTCGGCGCGTGATGCAACGTCACTATTGGATCAGGCGATCTCGCATGGGGCTGGTGAAACCACCGCCGAACAAGTGCGCGCCATGCTGGGTCTGGCCGACCGCAGCCGCGTGATGGATCTGTTCGACATGGTGATGAAGGGCGACGCCCATGGCGCATTAAACGAACTGTCTGCACAATATGCCGATGGCGCCGATCCGATGGCAGTGCTCAAGGATCTGGCCGAAATCACCCATTGGATTTCAGTCGTGCAAATCACCCCTGATGCCGCCGACGACCCCACCCTATCGCCCGACCAGAGATCACGCGGCCAAAGCATGGCGCAGGCGCTGCCCATGCGGGTTCTGACCCGAATGTGGCAAATGCTGCTCAAAGCTCTCGATGAGGTGTCGCAGGCGCCAAACGCCATGATGGCCGCCGAAATGGCGCTTATTCGCCTGACCCACGTGGCCGATATGCCCAGTCCAGACGAATTGATCCGCAAGTTACAATCCACCCCGCCCCCGCCTGCCCCAGCCATATCAACCGGGGCTGCGCAACAATCGCATCCCACCACTGGTGGACACCCAAATTCTGCGGGTGCGGGGAATGGTGGATCAGCTTCACATGGCGCGCGCGGGTCTGGCAACACGTCAGTTACAGCCGGGCCGCAAACTTCCGGTCCGCAAGCCTCCGCGCACCCTGCTGCAGGCGATACCGCAATGCGCGCCGTGGCCCTTGATCAGGCGCTGGCGCTCTATCCAAGTTTTGAACATGTTATCGAACTCATTCGTCTTAACCGCGATGTGAAATTGCTCGTCGAGGTCGAGACCGGTGTTCAGTTGGCCAAATACCAGCCCGGTCGTATTGAATTTGTCCCAACCGAAACGGCCCCCCAAGATTTGGCGCAGCGGTTGGGCCAACGCCTGCAACTATGGACCGGCAACCGCTGGGCGGTCAGTGTGGTCAATGAAGGTGGCACCCAAACCATCGCGGCAAAACGCGACAAGGCAGAGAATGCGCTAAAGGCAGAGGCAGAAACCCACCCACTGGTGCAGGCCGTGCTGACCGAATTTCCAAAAGCCAAAATAACCCAAATCCGTACCCCAGACGATATCGCCGAAGCCGCGCAAGCCGAGGCCCTGCCAGAGGTCGAGGATGAATGGGACCCGTTCGAGGAAGACTAAGCATTTGGGGCTGCAAAGTCATCAAACACCAAAGTCAATTTGACACTATTTATCAAAAATAGTCCATGATTTATTAAGGGTGCATTCTTACCTTTAGAAATGAATATTTACTTGAAAAACCGATAGTTTTATGTGACATATAAAATTCTACAATTATCATAATGACTTTATTTTTCAAAAAATAAAGTGCAAAAAATTCAAAACTGCAAAACACCTCGCACCACGGGGCTTCCCCTGCACAAATAAATTATAAAATTTATGTCGTCTAACAAGGGTTTGAGAATATGCATTTAGTTATGTCACTCCTTCTGCTGACTTTGACCGCAGCCTGCACGCAACCGCAGCCAGACATTCCGAAAGTCACCGCTGATTTTCGGTTTTCAAATGCGACTGGGCTGGGCATACAAAATGCTGGGTTCCTTGATCTGGGAACAATGTATGTATGGGATATTTCAAACAATGTGTTGCATCCAATCGGCGTGGCGGGCCTTGACGTCGCACCGAAGCGCAAAGTTTTGCCTGGCTTTCAGGCATCAAAAGGTGTGCAGGGGGTTAAGGTGTCCGGTGTACCAGTGAACTTGAGCGAACAGAACGGGCTTATCGCCACAGAAATTGGTAAGAAAACAAAATTTTCAGTTGAGGGCGCGATAAGAGAAGAATACCGCAACGTAACAGCGCCGTTTAAACAATATGTGCAGAACGAAGTACGGGATGGGAACAATCCTGATTCGACACTGCATCCAAGGGACGACAACTTTCGGATTGTCATGATCAGGTCTGTTTTACGGGCGCAAAAATTTGAAATGTCTGTCGGTGGAACCTCTGCCTCAGACCCTGACACTGTGGCGCAAGTAAGCATCGCAATACCCGAGGTAGAGATCGTATCCATTCGCGTGCGCGCCGGAGCCAAATTAACCTGCGGATCAGCAAAAGCGTCTTATCACGGTGAACTGCCCCCAGCTTGTTTCTTAAACGTTGTGGTAAGAGACCCACATTATACTGGCAAAGAGGAGGATGAAGGTAGAATGCAATTTTTGACCAAACACGCGCCGCTTGAAAACCTGCCCGCCGCGTTTCGAAAATTATTATGACCTGCCTCCCGAGGCTCCCTCACTCATGACGCGAATTTGATGGTGTGGATTCGATAGTCTTCATCATCAGTTTGGGCAAGTGCGGCCTGCGTGGAGCCGCCAAATTGCTCAAGCGCTCGCCTCGCCTCAACGGACGTCTGGTTTCCCAGCAATCAGAGCGGCCTGACGTTGTTGTCGTCGTATCGTCAGAAGGCCAGTTTGCAGCGAGCATGACTTTACAGCTCACAAGAACTGGCAATGCACCATCCCCAGATCAACAATACACGGCAAGGTTAAAGCCAAGGTATTTCCGCCAAAATAGTTAAATATTTAAGTTGCATACTTTTAACAATGCTTGGATCAAAAAGATCGTTCAAACACCCTTGCCGAGTCCATCCACGCCGCTTAAGTACAGTTTAAGTAGACAGCGGGAGACGCAGATGTTCAAAGGATTGGGCCAGATGGGCGACATGGCCAAGATGATGCAAGCCGCGCAGGATATGCAGGGCAAAATGGCCAAACTGCAGGAAGATATGCACAATCAGATCGTCACCGGCGAATCCGGTGCGGGTCTTGTCAAGGCCACGTGCACCGCCAAGGGCGAGTTGAAATCGCTCGATATTGATCCGTCGATCTTTTCCAGCGACGATAAAGAAGTTGTTGAAGATCTCATTCTGGCCGCAATCAAGGACGCTCAAATTAAAGCCGCTGATAAAGCCCAAAGTGAAATGGGCAAAATCACCGAGGCGATGGGTCTGCCAAAAGATATGAAACTGCCCTTCTAAACCGCCGTTATCCTCACGCCAGATACTCCAAGATCGGACACTCTGGTCGTTGATCACCTTTGCAGGCGTGTACCAGATCCGACAACTCGACCTGTAGGCTCTGTAAATCGCGTTGCTTTTGCTCTATTTCAGCCAGCCGCGCCTCGGCGATACGTTTGACGTCGATGCTGCTGCGGCCTGTGTCCTGATACAGATCAAGTAATTCGCGGCACGCCTCGATCGAAAACCCGAAACTGCGGGCGCGGCGCACAAAGATCAGCTTGCGCAGGCTGCGGTCATCATACAACCGGTACCCGCTCGCGGATCGCTGTTGCGCGGCCACCAGATTGATATCGCCATAATAGCGCACAGTTTTGACCGGCAGGCCCGCGGCCTTGGCGACTTTTGAAATATTCATCATCCGTTCTTGACCTTCCAGTTACTGGAACCACTATATGCAGACGGAGACACAAGTAAGGCAATACAAATGACCACGGCTACAGAACATTTATCAATTAACTGGCGCTGCCGCCATACGTGGCCGATCGCGGCAAAAAATACACTGTGGTGTTTACTGGGCTGTTCCATCGGCGATTTTGGCACGATTGCGTTTTTCCAGTTCACTGGTATTGCCTGGCCTACACTTGCCATTATGATGCTGGCGATCCTCAACGGATTGCTAACCTCAATCGCGCTTGAGACGGTAATTTTATCGCGGCAGATGGCGTTGGCTGCTGCATTCAAAACTGCAATCGGTATGTCATTAATTTCGATGATTTCAATGGAGGCCGCAATGAATATTGTCGATGTGTGGTTGACCGGTGGTGCAAGGCTGACCTGGTGGGTAATGCCTCTCATGTTGATTGCAGGATTTATCACGCCCCTGCCCTATAACTACTGGCGGCTCAAAGCGTTGGGCAAGGCCTGTCACTAGGCTTTGCGCAAAAGTTTGCCGCCACCGGCAATAGACTGGCCGTCGCGCACAAAGCGCGCTTGTTTTGCTTGCAAAGATAGGCTCGGACCGGCATTGCAAGATGCAAACAACCGCCCACATGCGGAGGACAACGGGAAGGCTTGCGCGAATGAGCAGTACGGAAGACATCGACGCCCTGATTGAGATGATGGCGAAATTACCCGGCCTTGGCCCGCGCTCGGCCCGGCGCGCCGTTCTGCATCTCATTCGCAAACGGGCGTTATTGTTCACCCCACTGGCCGATATGATGCAGACGGTTGCCGAAACCGCCCAAGAATGTCTCAATTGTGGCAACATCGGCACCACCGATATTTGTGACATTTGTAGCTCGAATGAGCGCGCCAATGGCGAGATCTGCGTGGTCGAGGACGTTGCAGATCTCTGGGCGATGGAACGCGCAAACGTCTTTCAAGGCAGATACCATGTTTTGGGCGGTACGCTGTCGGCACTTGATGCAATCGGACCGGATGAGTTGAGTATTCCGCGCTTGATCCACCGGGTCAAAAGCGAGGGCATCACCGAGATCATTCTCGCCCTGAATGCCACAATTGAGGGTCAGACCACCGCCCATTACATTGCAGACCAGCTTGAGGGTCAAATACGCCTGACCACGCTGGCGCAAGGTGTGCCCATCGGGGGTGAATTGGATTATCTTGACGATGGCACGATCACTACAGCGCTGAAAGCCCGCAAAGAAATCTAAGCCCGCGGCCAGACCGAATTCAGGGTAATGACAAGTGCCAGCCCGCGCTCTATAAGGCGTCGAAATCACAGCTTCAATCGCAAGGACTTATCGATGACGGTACAAATATTTGGCCATAAATCTCCTGACACCGACTCGACAGGTGCGCCGATACTATGGTCTTGGTACCTGAATACGGTCAAAAACATTACCGCCATCCCACGCCTTTTGGGCACGCCCAACACCGAGGCGGCCTTTGTGCTGAACCACTGGAACCTTGAGCAACCCGAGTTGTTGGGTCCACTCGCTGAAAACGATCCGGTAATTATCGTCGACACCAACAATCCCGACGAACTGCCCGAAAATATAAATACGGCCGATATCCAGGCCATTATCGACCATCACAAACTGGTCGGCGGGCTGGAAACCAAAGCCCCGATTGACATCACCGTCCGGCCACTGGCCTGCACCGCGACGATCATGCTTGATCTGATGGGCACGGCCGCTGCCGCCCAGATGCCGAAAGACATAAAGGGTGTCGCGCTTTCGTGCATTCTGTCCGATACGTTAGAGTTTCGCAGCCCAACAACCACCGACCATGACCGCGCAGTGGCTGAAAAACTGGCCGCCGATCTTGGTGTTTCAATCCCCGCGTATGCCGCCAAAATGTTTGCTGCCAAATCAGACGTATCAGCCTTTTCAGATGCAGCGCTTTTGCGGATGGATTCGAAAGAATTTACCATAGAAGAGATGAAACTGCGCGTGTCGGTGTTAGAAACCACCTCGCCAGACACAGTGTTGGCGCGCAAAAACAGCCTGATGCAGACAATGCCGGTCGTCGCCGCAGAAGACGGTGCCGCGCATGTATTGTTATTTGTGGTTGATATCCTAAACACACAAGCAACGCTTTTGGTGCAAAACGCGGCGGTTAAATCCATAGCCGAGGCCTCCTTCGGGGTCACGGTTGACGGTGATACAGTCGTTCTGCCCGGTGTTGTTAGTCGCAAAAAACAGATTATCCCGCAGCTAAAAACCTGACGCAGTAATCGCCGCAGCGGGTATCATTGCAAAAGAGACCCAGTACCCCAGCCCGAAAGGCCGTAACATGACCCGGATCATCCCCTCCCTTGCGGCAATTTCAGACCAATACGAGGCGTTGTTCGTCGATCTGTGGGGCTGTGTGCACAATGGCATTGCCGCGCTGCCCGAGGCGGTCGCAGCGCTTCAATCCTATCGCGCCCGCGGCGGCACGGTTGTTTTGGTAACCAATTCGCCCAAGCCACGGATCGGAGTCGAGGCCCAACTCAAACATTTTGGCGTCCCAGATGACGCCTGGGACAGCATTGCGACATCGGGCGATTCGGCGCGCGCGGCAATGTTCCAGGGCGTTGTCGGCAAACGGATTTACTTTATTGGTCTGCCACATGACCTGCCCTTTTTTGATCCCATACAAGTTGTAAGCGATCCGGTTGAAATCACGCGTGTTTCACTTGACCAAGCCGAGGGCATCGTCTGTACCGGACCATTTGATGGAGCCGTTGATCCAACTGTCCTTTTACCCGAACTCCGCTTTGGACAGCAAAAAGCGCTCAAACTGCTTTGCGCAAACCCTGATCTCGTTGTCGACCGGGGCACGCGCCGCGAATGGTGCGCCGGGGCGGTTGCGCAGCTGTATCAAGACATTGGCGGGCAAAGTCTGTATTTCGGCAAACCGCATGCCCCGATCTATGATCTGGCGCGCAAGCGACTAAAGGCTCTGGGTAAAGCCCTGCCCGATTCGGCAATATTGGCTATCGGTGACGGCGCGCAAACCGACATCAGTGGAGCCCGTGATGCCAGCATTGATGCCTTGTTTATCACTGGTGGACTTGCCGCACAGGAAACCCAAACCCGCCAGCAACCAGACCCCAGCGCATTAGCGGAATATTTAGACAGCCAACGTGTGGCGCCTGCGTTCAGTATCGGCTTTTTGCGCTAACCATCGCAGGCGTGATTTTTTCCTTGATTTCTGCAGCTGCAAAGTAATATTATTACATAGAGAATAATCTTTCGGTTTTTTTATTTCTCGAAGATAGCATTGAGGTGCTAAAATGTTGGATAATATGCCCAGAGGCACGATCTGTATCGAAGATATTGAAATGGGAATGACCCGTGACCTTAAAAAGGTCGTGACAAACGAAGATATTGAACTGTTTGCGAAGGTCACTACCGATCATAACCCTGTCCATTTGGATGATGCCTATGCACAAGATACGATTTTTGAAGGACGGATTGCCCATGGTATGCTGACCGCCGGTCTAATTTCGGCTGTTATCGGCGAACAACTGCCCGGCCACGGATCGGTTTATCTGGGTCAAAGTTTAAAATTTCTCGCGCCCGTGCGCCCCGGTGATATCGTTCACGCAAAAGTTACTGTAATTGATATGGATATCACCAAGCGCCGGGTCAGGCTTGATTGTCTGTGCAGTGTGGATGGAAAACCGGTACTCGTTGGCACGGCAAATGTACTCGCACCCTCCCGAAAGTTCGACTGAACAATCGCAGGCTTGCACCCGGCGTTTAGGAAGGCTAATGCCAGCCTATGCGGATTATCAGAGATTACATTTATGTTGAGCCTCAAGATCGCGGTGCCAGTGCCGCGATTGGAAATTTTGACGGCGTGCACATTGGCCACCAATCAGTGATCGAACTGGCACGAAGTGCCGGGTCCAAAATTGGGGCGCCACTGGGCGTGATGAGTTTTGAACCCCACCCCAGAGAGTATTTTGCCCCTCAAAGCCCTGCATTTCGCTTGATGAGCCGCGAGGCGCGCGCCACCCGTTTGGCCAAACTTGGCGTCGCCCATTTATACGAGCTGAACTTCAATGCCGCGCTATCGGCACTCAGCCCGCAAGACTTTGCCCAACAAGTGATTGCAGACGGTCTGGGTCTAAAACATATTGTTGTGGGCGCGGATTTTTGTTTTGGCAAAGGCCGCGCTGGCAATGTCCAGATGTTGCAAGAGTTTGGCGCACAGATGGGGTTTGGCGTCACGATTGCTCCTCTACTGGAAAATACCGGCGGGCAGGTCTCATCGACCTCTATCCGTCAGGCGCTTGGGGATGGGCGGCCTCATGACGCCGCCGCACAACTGGGCCATTGGCACCGTATCGAAGGTCCGGTAGTTGGCGGCGAACAGCGTGGCCGCGAATTGGGGTATCCAACCGCAAATATGTCGATGGACGGGCTGCATCTGCCAAAGTTTGGTGTCTACGCGGTGTTGGTCGATGTTCAGGATGGTCCACATGCCGGCAGTTACCACGGTGCGGCCTCGCTGGGTGTACGGCCCATGTTCGGGGTCAATACCGCCAATTTGGAAACCTTTATTTTTGATTTCTCAGGTGATCTGTACGGTGCCACATTATCAGTGGGCTTGGTCGAGTTCCTGCGCCCAGAATTAAAATTTGATACCTTACAGGAACTGATCACGCAGATGGACGCAGATTGCCTGCAAGCGCGATCCATCCTCAGCAAATGACGACTAAGGACCCAATCAAGCGCGACGGCTTGTCCCCCGAGTTTTGGAAACATAAGCCATTAAAATCACTTACTTCCGAAGAATGGGAAGCGCTTTGCGACGGCTGTGGAAAATGCTGCCTCAACAAACTTGAGGATGAAGACACTGGCGAGGTTGCACTGACCCGCATAGCGTGTCGTTTGCTGGACGACCAAAGCTGCAAATGTGGTCAATACCCTATACGACATCAGTTCATTCCCGACTGTATTGTTCTCAAGCCAAGCAATATTGACGAAAACGCATATTGGATGCCCAAGACCTGTGCCTATCGGTTGTTATGGTCAGGCCAGCCACTATTTGACTGGCACCCGCTGATATCCGGAAATCCGGAAACGGTGCACACAGCAAATATCTCGGTACGCGGCATGACCTTGTCTGAATTCGACATCAACGAAGAGGACTGGGAAGATCACATCATTGAGGAGCCGTTGTAATGTTTTTTGCCTCTGACAATTCTGGGCCTGTGCCACCGCAAATCCTCACGGCCTTGGGTGCCGCTAACGAAGGCTATGCCATGGGGTATGGCGCCGATGGGTTGATGGACACGGTCCGCGACAGGCTGCGCGACATATTTGAAGCCCCCGAGGCGGCCGTCTATCTGGTTGCCACCGGCACCGCAGCAAACGCTTTGGCGCTGGCTTGCCTATGCGAGCCTTGGCAAACCGTGTTTTGCACGCGACTGTCGCATATCCACGAAGACGAATGTAATGCGCCCGAATTTTATACTGGCGGAGCCAAGCTGACACTTACCGGAGCAGGGGATAAAATGCAGCCCTCAGAATTGCGCGCCGCAATCGAATCCGAAGGCAAACGCGGCGTGCATGGCCCCCAGCGCGGTCCTGTTTCACTGACCCAAGTCACCGAACGCGGCAGGGTATACACTCTCGACGAGTTGCAGGCGCTGTGTGATATCGCCAAATCCTATGAGCTGCCCGTGTATATGGACGGCGCGCGCTTTAGTAATGCAGTGGCATCACTGGGGTGCACTGCCGCCGAAATGACATGGAAACGTGGCATTGATGCCGTCAGTTTTGGCGGAACAAAAAACGGCCTTATGGGCGTCGAGGCGGTGATTTTCTTTGATCCCAAATATGCCTGGGAATTCGAATTACGTCGTAAACGCGCCGCGCAATTGTTTTCAAAACACCGCTATCTGTCGGCCCAGATGCACGCCTATTTGCAAGACAACCTCTGGCTTGATCTGGCGACACGGGCCAATGTGGCGGCGGCACGACTAGTTTCTGGGTTGCGGCAAAACCCCAAAATTATCCTGACCCATACGCCCCAAGCCAATATGATCTTCTTTCAGATGCCGCGATACCTGCATCAAAAGCTCAAGACCGCGGGCGCAGTCTATTATATCTACGAAGGCACGCTTGAAGGTCCGTCGCCAGACACATTGCTCGCCGCTCGGTTGGTATGTGATTGGTCTGTCAGCGACGATATCATCGACCAGTTTGTCGCCCTGACAGAATCTGACGAACGCTAATCGGTTACCCAAATTCGACAGATCAAACCTAAAATTGGAGTTCATCGCTGTACAAATTACGGTGATTAAGCTCTTTTTTAATAGCTAAAATCTTGATAGATTTGCTTAAGGTCACCGTCCCATACGCCATGATAGCGGTCGAGCAATTCATCGGCAGGTACTTTGCCGCTCTCAACGCTCTCCTTCAGCGCGTTGAGAAAATGCGTCTCATCCGTCACCAGACCCCCAACGCCAGCCCGCGCACGGGCCTTCAGACCCTGTTCAGAAATCGCCAATGTCTGGCGGGCAAGTTCGTGCATGTCGATGCCATGAGTTCTGGCTTGCAAGCCATCTTCAGAGGCGGCGATCCGCAGAGCTTCGCGGGTTTCATCATCCCAGTGCTTGACCAGATCCCAAGCCGCATCCAACGCGCTTTTATCATACATTAACCCGACCCAAAACGCCGGCAAAGCACAAAGTCGCCGCCACGGGCCGCCGTCAGCCCCGCGCATTTCGATAAACTGCTTCACTCTGGCCTCGGGGAAAATTGTCGTCAGATGATCAGCCCAATCGCTTAGCGTGGGCACTTCACCAGGCAAAGCCGGCAGATTACCAGCCAAAAAGTCCCGAAAAGATTGACCCAATGCGTCGATATAGGTGCCGTCACGATAAACAAAATACATCGGCACATCGAGCGCGTAATCCACCCAGCGCTGAAACCCGAACCCATCTTCGAACACGAACGGCAAGGTGCCTGTCCGGTCTGGATCAAGATCACGCCAGACCCGCGAACGCCAGCTCTTGTGGCCATTCACATCACCATCAAAAAAAGGCGAATTGGCGAACAGCGCGGTGGCCACCGGTTGCAACGCAATCGCGACACGCATTTTTTTGACCATGTCGGCTTCGCTCTCGAAATCAAGATTAACCTGCACTGTACAGGTTCGGAACATCATTGATTTGCCCATAGTGCCAACGCGGTCCATATAGTCTCGCATCAACGTATAGCGCCCCTTTGGCATCATCGGCATATCTTCGTAAGACCAGATTGGGGCCGCACCAAGCCCAATAAAACCGACGCCTAAAGTATCTGCGATATCCCGTACATCTTTGAGATGGGCGTTAACTTCGTCGCAGGTCTCGTGGATTGTCGCCAGTGGTGCGCCAGACAGCTCCAGCTGCCCACCCGGTTCCAGCGACACATTTGCCCCATCTTTGGTCAGACCGATCAGCTTTCCCGCCTCTTCCACTGGGGCCCAACCATGACGTTGGCGCAACCCGTCCAGCACCGCAAATATCGACGCCGTTCCATCATACGGAATCGGTTTCAGCGATTGTTTACAATAACCAAACTTTTCATGCTCGGTGCCGATGCGCCAGTCGTCGCGCGGTTTACACCCGGCCGCCAAATATTCAGCGAGCTGGTCACTATGCTCAATAGGACCACCGCCGGTTTGAGGAATTGACATTTAACGAAAGCTCCGAGTTAGGTCATAATAAGTTTACTCAAGGTCGCTACTGTTGCGCGTAATCTTTTTAACTGTCAATGCTCAAGTCGAAACTGCTGGGCTGACGCAGCGGAACGCCAGATCACAACTGTGCCATCCGACGGGTGCCGCAACTGTTGCAACATCACATCAACCTGAAACTCCGGCAAAGCGGCAAAGGCATCGAACAACGCCTCACCCCCGGTCGCGTTGACCGGAATCTCCAAATCTTCGACCCCCGGTTGGCACAGCACCCAGCGTGACGGCCGGTGCCGGTTATCCAGCGAGACCATTGCCAGCTCAGAAAGTGCCACGGCACCGCCAGCCTGTGGACCAAAGTAGGCCAGCTGGCCCTCGATCACCTGCACAACACCAGCGCCGCTATTCCCAAGGCGAAAACGCCCGCGTTGCAGACCGGCAACCACCAGCAACCCACCGGCAACCATCAGTGCTGCCGCTACATAGCGCAGCACACCGAACGCCGTCAGCCCCCACCACAGCGCCAAAAGCAAAAGGCAAAGGCCGAACAAAGTCTCGCGCCAACGCCAGATAGCGGCTCGAGCTTCAGGTCGAATGAGGTTCATGTCCAATCCCCCAACGCAGCCTGCCATAGCGTAATAGCCGCCACCGCCGCAGTATCAGCCCGCAGGATACGTGGCCCAAGGCTAACAACATGGGCGCCGTCCATGGCGTTAAGCCGGTTGCGCTCGGGCTCTGAAAACCCTCCCTCGGGACCGATCAAAATCGCCCATGGACCTGGCTGCGCGGACCCCAGTGAACGGTGTTCGCCCGCTGTGGCCTCATCACAGAACATCAACTTTCGCTCGGAAGGCCATCGTGTCAACAAGGTATCGAGTTTTTGCAGGCTCTGCACCTGAGGTACAAACGTGCCGCCACATTGTTCTGTTGCCTCGATTGCATGTGCCTGTAGACGGTCCTGCCCGATTCGTTCAGAATTAGTAAAGGCAGTTTGCACTGGCAAAATCTGCAAAACGCCGAGTTCAGTGGCCTTTTCAACAATAAAGTCAGTACGAGCCTTTTTGATTGGTGCAAATAAAAGCCATAAATCGGGTGGCATCTGCAGTGGGCGGGTCTGTTCGAGACAGCGCAGAGCACCTGTTCGTTTGCCAGTCTGGGATACTTCGGCACGCCATTCACCCTCACGGCCGTTAAAAAGCGCCACCTGCGCACCCAAGCTCTGCCGCATCACCCCAAATAAATAATGCGCCTGATCCCGGTTCAGAAGAACCGTTTGCCCTGCACCCAGAGGGTGGTCTACATAAAGTCTGATTTTTACCGTCATGGACACCTACATATGCCGCCACCCAGCGATAGACCAGAGCCTGAGGGAAAAGTTGCCGATGCCACAGACGGCAACTGGGTGGACAGATTTGCGCCTGAGACCATCCGACCATTTTTGCGCCTGTCCCGCGCCGACCGACCGATTGGCACTTGGCTGTTGTTACTGCCGTGTTGGTGGGGGCTGACACTGGCGATGCTATCGGACGGGAACAGCAGTTGGCATGATCTGTGGATTTTCATGGGCTGCGGCGGCGGCGCTTGGTTGATGCGCGGTGCCGGATGTACCTGGAATGACATCACCGACCGTAAGATCGATGCTGCCGTGGCGCGCACCAGATCGCGACCACTGCCCTCGGGGCAAGTCACCGTTCAAGCTGCGCTGATCTGGATGGCTGTGCAGGCAGCCATTGCCTTTGTAATTTTATTGACCTTCAATCAGGCTGCCATTGGCCTGGGCGTTCTCGCACTCCTTCCGGCGGCGATTTATCCTTTTGCAAAGCGGTTCACCTGGTGGCCGCAGATTTTTCTTGGTTTGGCATTCAACTGGGGGGCGCTTCTGGCGTGGACAGCCCACAGCGGCAGTTTGGCCGCCCCGGCGTTTCTTCTGTATGGGGCCGGTATTGCTTGGACGCTTTTCTATGATACCGTTTATGCGCACCAAGACATCGAAGACGACGCATTGATTGGCGTAAAGTCTACGGCACGCTTATTTGCAAATCGCACACCGATCTGGCTGATGCGGTTTCTAGCAATCAGCACAGGATTGATGACACTGGCATGCCTTTCAACCATAGCCAGAAATCAACCTTTTGTATTGGCAACAGCCCTGCTGGGAGTGATGGGGATGGGCATGCATATGTTGTGGCAACTGCGGCAGTTGCAGTTGACTAACCCTCTCATATTACTCATGGTTTTTCGATCAAACCGGACCGCAGGCTTGATACCTGTGATATTTTTCGCTCTGGCATTGCTGGTATGATTGAAACCTGGGCGCACACAGCGTATCAAAAATAATCGGTCACGCATTGAGGTGAAAATGCGCCTATCTGTAACTCTCGGCACTGGGGCGTTTTTCAGTGCTGCTTTCGTAATATCTGTTGCGATAGCCTATAGTGCCGTTGGCGTTATCGAGGGCTGGACCACGAAGACGATAGATCAGGCGCATGAGGCCGCGGGGCTAAGTTGGGTGGCGCAGGAAGCATCTGGTCTCAACGTAACGTTAAGCGGCATCGCCCCGAGCGAGGCCGCGCGGTTTCAAGCCATGCGGCTGGCAGCCACGATCGTCAGTGGTGAAAGGCTCGTGGATAACATGGTCCTTGCCGCAGCCCCTAAAATCGCAATGGCAGAATTTTCACTGGTCGTTTTGTCAAATGCCAATGGAGTTTCACTTATCGGCTTAATCCCCGGGCAAACCGAACGCGACTTTCTAATAGAGGCTGTGTCACAGCATGCGGGGACAATGCCAGTCACCGATCTTCTGGATCTTGCAAATCAACCGGCCCCAGAGGGATGGCAGACAGCGCAGGAATTTGCCGTGGCAGTCCTTGACGTCATACCTCAGGCTTTCATTTCTCTGACCCCTGACGTCCTAAAAATCCGGGCAATAACCGCGAATGATGCCACAAAACGTAAGCTGGAAACCCAACTTAACAGCCTACAACTTCAAAAACGTGACCTGCAGCATGAAGTTGTGCTCGAGTTGATCACGCCACGCCCGGTGATCTCCTCGTTTCGTCTGCGCCTGACCCAAGACGCCAAAGGTGCACATATGAGCGTCTGCAGTGCCGAGACCGCGCAGGATGCCGGAAGCATCCGCTCCGCTGCACAAGCAGCAGGCGCCACGTTACCAACGACATGTCAAATCGGCCTCGGGTCCCCCTCTCCTTTTTGGTCACAGGCGGTCGTTGTTGCAATCAAAGCCGTGATGCAACTCAAAGAAACGACGTTAGAAATCAACGATCACAATGTTGCGCTCACTGGCAGTTTGCGCACGAATACAGACCTTTTTGATCAAATAACAACCGATCTGGAGGCCGAACTGCCCAAAGGTTTTTTTGTGACGGCGCAACGTCCGGAACCTGTCGCAAACCCCACAGTAAAGAAACCCGCGCAATTCATAGCAACGCGCAGCCCCGAGGGTTTGGTCCAACTTCGTGGACAGGTTGCTGGCGACCTCGCCTACCGAACCGTAACCAGCTATGCGCAAGCGCAATTTGGTGCAGCCTCGGTTAATATGGCAGCCCAGAGCGCCGCTCACCTCGGAGAATTATGGTCTATTCGCGTACTAACGGCGCTTGATACACTGGCGTTGTTAGATAAGGGGATCGTACGCGTTACAGAAACTGGGTTTACCTTGTCAGGCACTACGGGACAAGCCGATCGCAAGGAACAGATTGACTCCCTGCTCCGCAGGTCGCTCGGACCCGAGGCGACATTTGCAATCGATGTCACCTATATCGAACCCGCCGCACCCGCGCCTACTCTTCCGTCCCCCCAAACATGTATCGCATCAATCGCGAAGGTTATTGAAAAACAGAAACTAAAGTTCCAACCCAGTTCTGCCCAGCTTGAAATAGAGGGGCGTCGCGTGATGGATAAAATTGCGGTTATTTTGAAAGAATGCGGGCCCATCCCCCTCGAGATTGGCGGTCATACTGACAGCCAGGGCCGCGAAGAAATGAATCAAAAGTTAAGTGAAAGCCGTGCGCAAGCGGTGCTCACAGCACTGATGGCTCGGCGGGTTTCGGTTGCGTCATTCCGTGCTCATGGCTATGGCGAGGCGGAACCAATTGCCGACAATGAAACAGCAGAAGGTCGCGAGGCAAACCGTCGAATCGAGTTCAAACTCATTGATCAAACGTCCACTGATCCCGCCTCTATCTCTTCTCCACGCCCGCCCATTGACGCCACACAGGATACGCTTGAAAATGAACAGAATTGAATTCATCGCAACAATAGCCATTGTTCTGTTTATCGTTTTTGCACTCGGCTGGTTCAGCAATTGGGTAATGGGCCGTTTTATGAGAGTGTCGGAAACCGACATCGCTGAGTTAGACGCCATGGGACATGCGCTCCATCAAGCCGAAGAAACACGCGATCAGGCGTTACAGCGCCTACAACAGCGTGAGACCGAATTGATGAACCAGCTTACACAATCGGATGCTGAACGCAGTGCCGCTATGGAAGCTCTGCGACATGCGCGCCTCGAAACCGAAGAGTTACGGTCTAAATTAGAGCAGCTTAAGTCCGACTGACCGCTTTTTTCAAAAGATACCCGATCATAGAACGTTCGTGAACAAAGCACGTATGGCCTTTTATATGAATAAAACACGGTCATACCGCGTCCAAGCCCGACCAAGAGAAAAATGGCCTCGACAGTCACATGGCAGGGGAATTGAGCGGCATAAACAGGCATGTTCAACGATTTGATTTGCCGAAATTTCGATATCACGTTGGTTGCAGTGTCACGCAAACCCGCCAAGATCTAGAAAAGGACGCGAACAGCCTTATCAACGTTTAACCAAATACGTAAGCACCTCAAATTTGCTCACAGAAAAACCACAGCGCGAAGGAAGGCAAAAGACTGCCTGCAAGACGGGTTTGGGCCGATCGAGTTCTTCAACACCTTCCGATCACTAAATAAAAAGCCCGCCCCATGTAAGGGACGGGCTGTCACATTAAAAATATTGCACAGAGTAAATTTATGTTGCTCACGTAGCCAGAAGGGGAGATTAGCGACGCAAGCCTTAAGAGGTTTTGTATATACCTAAGTGTATAATATATACTTTAAGTCAAATCAAGTACTTTAGTTGATATTTTATCGAAAAATGAAAACCAAAGCTTAATTTTCTAATATCAAAATCCAGTCACCCTGTTTTAGATTGGTAATGAGAGTTCGCATCCTATATGAGACGGTCCGACTGATAGACTTAAAATCACAAAGTAACTGGCCCAATTTGAATGATGCGCACGGACCTATCCCCCAATCCCTCGGCTTAATATAGAGAATTCTCAATCCTTGAGGGAACAAACAAATGTGCCAGTGTCGTTTTGCAAAGGCCCAGATTATTGGGATGGTCAAAGAACAAGAGGCTGGGATGCCGACAGCTGAGGTCTGCCTTAGACATGGCCTCGACCCTGCGTCATCCGACAAGTTCAAAGCCAAATATGGATTGATAACCGATTTAATAGATTGGATAAAAGGAATTACGTTTTAATTGGACTGGCATGAAAAAAACAATGCTCGAAATTCAGGCACTCGCTAAGCGTCAACTGCAAGATTACCGCGGATTCAACCCTGGAACATGCTTTGCCGATCCTGAATTCAGCATTGATACCGAAACTGCCTACCATTTGCAGGACACTGTCACACAGCTGAGAGTTGAAGATGGCGAGGGGGTGACTGGCTATAAAATTGGCTGTACCGGGCCTGGAACAACAGCACAGTTCGGTATGGATGGCCCTATTAGGGGCACGCTTTTCCGAGAGGAAGTGCTGCAAACTGGGTCTTCTTTGAACCCAAACAAATTCTGCCGGTTAGCCGTAGAAGGGGAAATGGCAATAAGGATTGGCAGTGACGGTGAGATGGAAGCTGCGTTTCCAGTCATCGAATTGCACAATCTAGTTTTTCGGGCAGAGAAAAAAACGCTGTCTGAATTAATTGCAAACAATGGCATCAATGCGGGAGTAATTTTGCCGGAAATCGAATGGCAACAATCAAAAGCATTTGTTACTGAAAATGCAAGTTTAGCGGTCAACATTAACGGCACGGAGTTGGGTGTTGGGGACCTATGGCCAAAACCAGGTGGTCCAGCGGAATCATTAAATTGGTTGCGCCAACATTTCAAAGATTTCAAATTGCGCCTTTTACCAGGCCAGATTGTTCTGGCTGGTACGAGTTTGGGCCTCTATCCGGTTCAAAGCGGAGATCAAGTCTCCGTCTGTCTAAATGGTCAACCGGCGGTTTGCTGTTCAATCGAACCTTTGTCTGAATAACCCTCAAATACGCTGTTTGAGACTTTGTAAAAGCTTAAATTAACGAAAGCAAACACTGGCTAACGCTTCTAAGAAACACATTCTGAGTGTATAGCAGCAACAGGTGTGCAGTCCCGGCATCTGGTGGGACGGGTTCAGGATGAAGTAATCCAGCTTAGATTTATAGATTTTGCAGATGTATTTCTACGGCGTGAAACCGCTGAGGGTCTTGAGACGGCGTGCGAAATTGTATGGTGCCATGAAACCTGTGACACGCATGCGGAGAAAATCGTCATCGTCATAAGGATAGTGTTTCCAAATCGCGACTTTGACCATACGCTTCATCCTATCGACCTGAGCATTCTTCCCATGGTGATTAGGCCTGAACAGACGTTGCCCCATTCCGTGCGCTTTCCAAATCAGCGCAAAACACTTTGGCCAAGATTGGATCTTGCTTCTTTTCCGAGGTTATTCGGCGCACTGGAAACCGTTCTTTATAAAAACCATTTGGATTGAGGATGGAATCAAATCACGCAAGCGCTCCAGAAACGCTCGTCCCGTGCGTCGAGCCGGCTTTTCAACGCGTTGACCCACGGTGACCTTACCTGTGTGGTCGACACCCACATACCGGGAAAGCTTGCGCTATGAAGTCTGCACTTTAACAATATCGAGAAGCAAGATCCCGATTGGGCACCACTCGAACCACTAACGCTTGGGCTTGTCATCTTTGGAATCCGACAGGCGCGAGAGGGCATACCGTTAAAGACCACGAGGTAATGCCAACCGCAAATAGTACCGGAACAGGATCACTGTCCATCCCGCGGCTCAATTACGCAAACCATTCTTTGGATCATTGTATTACCTTTGACGGCATACAAAGCAGTGGCGCGCCACGACAAGTTTATCCCACAATGTTTTTTTCAGTCCCCAGAAAAGATTGCGCAATTAAGTCTTGGACTCAAAAGGCCACGTGAGCGATTTACCAAATATCCTCAATCATGGGCTGTATCGCGAGCCAATGTCCCCCGAATTTCTTATTAGAGACAGTGCCGCTTGACGTGGATTTGAAACGAAACCGGAATTCTCGATCGGCGACATCTCAAGCGCCGTCTTAGTCAACTTCTGAAAAACTAAAATGGCAACGGTTTGGTTAAATCTGTCAGAGATTTCATAAGCCATCGAGAGAGTATATTCTGGCAGGCCTTGCGATCTTAGTTCAAAGTGAGACAGCGGCAGATGAAAATCGTGTGGGGCAGTAACAACTGCCGCTGTGTCCACTCACTAAATTTGGCCACTTCACCAAACACAGATAAATCTTCATAGCCGTTTTCACATAAGGCAAAACCCATAAAGAGACCGCGCGTTTTTTCGGCGTCGCCCCATCGGCGATCGGCAACCAAACGCCACGGGTTTATTAAAAGATTGAAGTCGACAACCGCGTTAGCGCGTTCGCTGGACCAAACGTTTGCCGAGCCGTCCATAGTCTGTCAACTGTCAGCATCAGACGATCCAAAAGTGTTCCCAGAACACCATGTAACCGGTCAAATTTTGCTCCGTCATCATCCGCCTCTGGCAGATTGGCTTCTAGCTGCAGGACTGTTTAGATTTATATACTCTTATCGAGGGCATACTTACCAAACCCGCCCTCGTCCTGCTTGAGATCATGACACAGTCAAATATATTGGACTGCTCCACGCCCGATGGAAGTCATTTTGAACAATACGCACCCAATAGGCCTGCTCTCCGAGTTGAGAGGGTTCATCCACATAATTAAAACTGAAATCCAGCGGGCCACCATCACTGTGTTGCGTAGAGACCGTCACATACTGTTCCAACCCCCCGAAATCCCAACGCCGCTCTGCCGCTCGCACCTCACCAAGTGTAAAGCTGAAACGCGCAGGCCCGGCACTAAAGGTGATGACGGCATCATTTGATGCCTCAACCTCTAGCAAGATACCTTCTTCTTGCCCGGAGGTCACCGAACGCCATTGCGCATGGGTTTCAGACCACTGATCAATACCGTATTTGGCAGTATATATATTCAATGGCTGGGCGGTTTTGATCCTGCCCTCGGATATCTGCAAACCACCGTCCCAGCTCATAAAGCGACCACGATCTTGATGGGTCGCACCGGACCAAATGATCCGTACGAGGTTGGGGTGATGGACCTGTGGGGCCGGCACAAAACGTGTCACTTCACGACTGTGGTTGAACAGGGCGATATAATTTATCGGCGCCGTGCCATGAACCTGTCCGCTGATGGCCAATGGCCCCGAGGTTTCGGCACTATCACCCATGCGGTGGCCGTTTACATTCATTTCCAAATAAAGACGTGCACCAGTGGTTGCATAGCAATGTCGCGCCTTCAGCCCAAGATAGATTCCATGACGGCTGTGGTCTGCGCTGTAAACCGCACCCAAACCGCCAAGCACCGTCATTTCCGGCGTCGATGGATAGGCCAAGCCGGGCCGACAGGTGTGGTCGTCACTGGCACCGACCACGCCAACTTTGATTCCGGCGGCCAAAAACTCGTGAAGACGCCATTCGAAAACTCCATGATTTGAACAAATCTCGAACACCGGTTCCAATTGCGGATCTTGCATTTCAAAATCAGATCTCCGCCCACCGATATGCGGCAACATAATAACTTTGCGACCCGTTTCAGCCATATATTCGCGCATCCGTGCGTGTAAGTCGCGGGCGTGCAACGCCTCGCTCGCAGCGGAGTTTTCAGCCAGTTCGCTGTCCCAAAGCTGCCAGTGGCTGCTGCGAAAAATCGGGCCATCATCGTCGATAAATATCACGTTCCGGTCGCCACCGGTCCCCGTCGGGCCAGACCATTCCCAACCAAAAAAGGCGGCAAAGCGCCCCGGCTCATTATGCTTCAGAGCCGCTTGGCGGACTTCTTCCAAGTCAATGTCAGACAGGATGAAATCATTGCCTTGGTGGGTGGTGAAATCAATCGCAGCACAATCGCGGGCATAAGCAAAATATTCGTCAGGGCTGCCAACCCCCAC
>Ga0209374_1000470_pt1 | contig 44741 bp, 46 predicted proteins | sample SaaInlLV_DNA_10m_FD_184683 | JGI IMG/M metagenome (GOLD analysis project Ga0209374, IMG submission 184683) | Marine microbial communities from expanding oxygen minimum zones in the Saanich Inlet - SI075_LV_DNA_10m (SPAdes) (version 2) | ecosystem: Environmental > Aquatic > Marine > Unclassified ... | reverse complement strand
TCGATATATTAGGTAGAGAGTCTAAAGGATTGAAAAATCAACCTCTTTTTTATATCTACGATGATGGAACAGTAGAGAAGAAAATAATTATTGAATAAACAAAAACCCACTCAAATGAGTGGGTTTCTTTTTGGTGGAGCTGGGGGGTATCGAACCCCCGTCCAAACAAAGGATATAATAACTTTCTACATGTTTATCTTTTTTTAATTTTCGAAATTAAGTAGGTTAAAAGCAACCAAAATTAATTCTTAGCTTTTTAAAATTTTGCTAGATTATAAAAGCAATAATCTAACTATCCTGAACTTAATTATGCCTCATGATCTATAGGAGTCAGGAGGTCCTATAAAAGAGACAAAAGCTTACGTAATTATATAAATTAGGCAGCTAAAGCGTAATTATTTTCGCCGTTTAAAAAAGTTGAATTTTAATATTTATGAGCTAAAATACAATGCTCAACATGCTTACTATTTTATGCATTTGCTGTCAAATCCAGTCAGCCCCAAGAAATCAATGAACTTTTGCAAATTTATAAATTAATAAGTCTTCTTGCTATTCAATTTTATACTTTTGTATCTTAATGATTTTGTATGAAGATAGGATTAATTAAGGAATGTAAGTTTCCAGTTGATAAAAGAGTTATTATGACTCCTTATCAATGTAAGTTATTTAAGCATAAGTTTCCACAAATTGAACTCGTTGTTCAAAGTAGTGAATATAGATGCTTTACTGATGAAGAATACATGCTATCTGGAACAGATATTGTTAATGATGTTAGTGATTGCGATATTTTGTTTGGGGTCAAAGAGGTGCCATTAGAACTATTATTATATGGTAAGACTTATTTTTTCTTCTCTCATACAATTAAGATGCAACCATATAATCGTAATTTACTTTCTTGTATGTTGGATTTAAAAGTTAAGATGATTGATTATGAGGTTATAAAAAATAATGGAAAGCGATTATTAGGATTTGGTCGTTATGCTGGAGTTGTTGGATGTTACAATGGTATTCTTACATATGGAAAAAGAACTCAGCTCTTTAATTTAAAACCGGCATATCTTTGTGCTGATAGAAAAGAATTAGAATCTGAACTTAAGAAGGTAAACTTAGGTAATAGTAAAATTATTGTTACAGGAAATGGTAGGGTAGGTAAAGGTGCATTAGAGATTATTAAATTACTTGCAATAAAGGAAGTTAGTAAAGCTGATTTTAAAAATAATAAATATGATGTGCCTGTTTATGTGCATTTAGATTTTTCAGACTATAATGTTAGAATAGATGGTTCAACTTTTTTATCAAATGATTTTTTTTCAAATCCTAAACTTTTTAGATCTACTTTTATGGACTATGCTTCGTGTGCTGATATTTTAATTGCTGGACATTATTACGCTCAAGGCTCTCCATATCTGTTCACAAGAGAAGATGTAAAATCTACATTATTTAATATACGAACTGTCGCAGACATATCTTGTGATATAAACGGTCCAGTTGCTTCAACAATTAGATCCTCAACAATTCAAAATCCCATATATGGTTATAATCCTGTTACAGAAACTGAAGATATATTTGATAAGGATAGCGTGATATCAGTGATGGCTGTAGATAATCTTCCATGTGAATTACCTAAAGAATCTTCTGAAGATTTTGGTAGTCAGATGCTGAACGAGATCTTTCCGTTATTATTTAATTGTAATGATTCAGATGTTATCAAAGGTGCTACTATTTGTGATAATGGTGATTTAACATCTGATTTTGAGTACTTAAGAGATTTTCTAGAGCAAATTAAATAGATTTTAATTCTGAAATAGTTTTTATTGGATTTTCTGATTTAAAAACATAACTTCCTGCAACTAGAACATCTGCACCACGTTCAATAAGTTTTCTCGAATTGCTTCCATTTACACCTCCATCTATCTCAATTAATGTATTTAATCTTTTATGATTAATCATATCTCTAAGTTGGCTTATTTTACTGTATGTGATTTCTTCCAGTTTTTGCCCTCCAAATCCCGGATTTATTGACATTAATAAAACCATATAGCATTTGGGTAAGATATCTTCTAGTACAGATACAGGTGTTGTTAAATTTAATACTATACCAGCTTTACATCCAGCATTTTCTATTTGTGTTAGTGTTCTATGCAGATGTACAGTTGATTCATAATGCACAGTTATTATGTCTGCACCAATTTCTGCAAATTCTTCAATATATCTCTCAGGCTTTTCAATCATTAAGTGGACATCAAGAGGTTTTCTTGCATGCTTTTTAATTGCTTTAATAACTGGCATTCCGTATGAAATGTTTGGAACAAAATGTCCATCCATTACATCAATATGAAACCAATCAGCCTCACTGTTATTAACCATTTCACAATCTCTTTGAAGATTTCCAAAATCTGCAGCTAGTATTGATGGAGCTATTTTATGTTTCATAATTATATATAAAAAGGGCTAGAAGTCCTCTTGATAATTAATACTAACCTAAGTAAGTTTTTAAAATTTTACTTCTAGAAGTTTGTTTTAGTCTTCTTACAGCTTTTTCTTTAATTTGTCTAACTCTTTCTCTCGTGAGATCAAATTTTTCACCAATCTCTTCTAGAGTCATTGCATAGCCACCATTAAGTCCAAAATATGAGGAAACAACATCAGCTTCTCTTGGAGTTAATGTGTCTAAAGCTCTTCTAATTTCTTCTCGTAATGATTCTAGCATTAAATCTGCATCTGGATTTGGACTATCTTCAGAGCCCATAACATCATATAAGCTACTGTCTTCTCCTTCTATTAAAGGAGCATCCATTGAGATATGTCTGCCTGTATTTTTTAATGATTGTTTAACTTCAGTAATTGATAGTTCAACTAATTCAGATATCTCTTCTGGAGTAGGAGGTCTTTCAAACTTCTGTTCTAGAACAGCATATGCCTTATTTATTTTATTTATTGACCCAATTTTATTAAGTGGCAACCTGACAATTCTTGATTGTTCTGCTAAAGCTTGAAGTATTGATTGTCTAATCCACCATACAGCATATGATATAAATTTAAAACCTCTTGTTTCGTCAAATCTTTTAGCAGCTTTTATCAGACCTAGATTACCTTCGTTAATTAAATCAGGTAGAGTAAGTCCTTGATTCTGGTATTGTTTTGAAACTGAGACAACAAAACGTAAATTTGCCTTAGTTAATTTATCTAAAGCTCTTTCGTCACCAGCTTTAATCTTTTGTGCTAATTCTACTTCTTCTTCAGCTGTAATTAGCTCAACTCTTCCAATTTCTTGTAAGTATTTGTCTAAAGAAGCAGTCTCTCTGTTGGTAACTTGCTTAGTAATTTTTAATTGTCTCATAAGATCTTAAATGTTTTTTTAGAGTTCTGTTTACGTATCAATATTTAAAAAGTTACAGTTATTTAATTTATTTACTTTTTTCAGGTTTTGGCAGTAAAACTTTTCTTGATAGTTTTAATTTACCACTCCTTTCATCTATAGCTATAAGTTTAACCTCAATTGTTTCTCCTTCTTTTAAAACATCTTCAACTTTATCAACTTTTTCCCATGCTAATTCTGATATATGTACTAAACCATCAGTATTTGATGAAATTCCAACAAATGCTCCATAAGGCATAATTGATTTTACTTTACCCTTATATATTTCACCGACTTCAGGAATAAATGCTATTGATCTAATTTTTTCAACTGCTAGGTCAATTTTTTGTTGATCTGTTCCTAATATTTCTACAACACCAATATCATCAACTTCTTGAATTGAAATATTTGTTTCAGTTGAAGCTTGTAACTCTTGAATGATTTTACCTCCAGGCCCAATAATTCCACCTATTGTTGATTTCGGAACTTTAAGAACGATTATTTTAGGAGTTTGTGGTTTTAATTGTACTCTTGGTTCAGAAATAGTCTCTATCAATTTATCTAAAATATGTAATCTTCCATCTTTAGCTTGCATTAATGCCTTTTCTAAAATTTCATACGAAAGTCCTTGAACTTTAATATCCATCTGACAAGCAGTAATACCATCAGCAGTACCACAAATTTTAAAATCCATATCACCTAAATGATCTTCATCACCTAAAATGTCAGATAATACAGCATAGTTATTTGGATTCTCTTCATCTGAAATTAATCCCATCGCAATCCCAGAAACAGGTTTCTGTATTTTAACTCCAGCATCCATTAGAGCTAGCGTGCCTGCACAAACAGTTGCCATTGATGAAGACCCATTTGATTCTAAAATATCAGAAACTATTCTAACTGTGTATGGATTGTCAGTAGGAATCATTTTTTTAAGAGCTCTTTGGGCTAAGTTTCCATGTCCTATTTCTCTTCTACTAACACTGAATTTCATTCTTGCTTCACCTGTTGAGAAAGGAGGAAAATTATAATGTAAATAGAAAGATTCGTGACCTTGATGTGTTACTCCATCTAAACGGTTTACATCTGTTGCTGACCCAAGTGTTACAGTTGTTAATGATTGAGTTTCTCCTCTTGTAAACACTGCAGATCCATGTGGGCTATGTAAGTAATCAATCTCACACCATATTGGTCTGATTTCACTTGTTTCTCTTCCGTCTAATCTTATTCCTTCAGATAAAACTAAATTTCTTACCGCTTCTTTTTCTACATCGTGATAGTAAACTCCAATTAATTTAGAATCGTATTTTTCTACTTCTTCTTCGTTTAGTTTTGAAATCCAATTTTCTTTTACAGCCTTAAATTTTTCTGACCTTTCAGTTTTTTCTAATCCTTCAGAAGCAACAGCATATACATCATTATAAGTATCTTTCTTTATTCTTGTTTTTAAGTCTTCGTCGTGTATTTCATGACAATATTCTCTTTTATTAGATGTTATTTCTGCTTTTGTTGCTAATTCTAATTGTGCTGCGCATTGTTCTTTTATTGCTTCATGACCTATTTTAATTGCTTCAATCATTTCACTTTCTGATACTTCATTCATCTCACCTTCAACCATTGCAACGCTATCTGCAGAAGCACCTATCATAAGATCCATGTCAGCATTTTCTAATTCAGTTGATGATGGGTTAATTTTGTATTTACCATCTATTCTCGCTACACGGCATTCAGAAATAGGACCATTAAATGGTATGTCAGAAACTGCAAGTGCAGATGATGCTGCAAGTGCTGCAAGTGCATCTGGTTTAACTTCTGGGTCATGTGAATTAAGTGATATCATTATTTGAACTTCAGCATGATAGTCACTTGGAAACATTGGTCTAAGAATTCTATCAACTAGTCTCATAATTAGTATTTCTTGATCTGTTGGTCTTGCTTCTCTTTTTAGAAATCCACCTGGAAATCTGCCATCTGCTGAAAATTTTTCTCTGTAATCAACTGTTAATGGTAGGAAATCTACACCTTCTCTTGCTTCAAAACTTGATACTACTGTAGCTAGTAAATGTGTATTACCCATTCTTACTTCTACTGAACCGTGGGCTTGTTTAGCTAATTTTCCCGTTGAGATAGAAATCTCTCTACCATCGTTTAACTTAATAATTTGTTTTTTTTCTTTTATCATCTTGTTTTCTTTGTTTATAAATTAAAAAAGGCAATAAATCTATTGCCTTTTTTTCTTTTTTAAATTTAAGTCTATCTTCTGAGACCTAAATCTTTTACTAATTCTCTGTATTTAATTATGTCCTTTCCTTGAAGATAGTCTAAAAGGTTTCTTCTTTTACCAACCATTAATTGTAATGACCTCTGAGTTCCAAAATCTTTACGATTCTCTTTTAAATGATCTGTTAATTCTGAAATCTTTTTAGTGAATAAAGCAACCTGAGAATACACTGAACCTGAATCTTTGTTGTCATTACCAAATTTCTTAAAAATACCTTCCTTTTCTTTTGAACTTAAACTCATATTAATATTTGTTATTTTCAACCTAATTTATGGTTTGCAAAAGTAGTAAACTTATTTAATTAATCTGTTTTTTTTGAAACAAATTATTTTTTCATTATTCTAAACAATTGCGATATCTTTTCTTTTAAATCTTTTCTGTCAATAATAATATCAATAAATCCTTTCTCTTTTAAAAATTCAGCAGTCTGAAAACCCTCAGGTAGGTCTTTTCCTATTGTTTCTTTAACTACTTTTGGTCCAGCAAATCCAATTAGTGCATTTGGTTCTGCAATATTTAAGTCACCTAGCATGGAAAATGATGCTGTAGCACCACCAAAAGTAGGGTCTGTACAAAGTGATATGTATGGTAACCCCTTTTCTGCTAATTGTGCAAGTTTTGCCGAAGTTTTAGCTAGTTGCATGAGCGAAATGCCAGCTTCCATCATTCTTGCTCCACCTGATTTTGAAATAATTAAAAGGGGATAATTTTTTACACGTGCAAAATCGATTGCTCTTGCTATTTTTTCACCTACTACTGAGCCTATTGAGCCACCAATAAATGAAAAATCCATACACGCTACTACAACTATATTGTTATTTATTTTGCCGTGAGCTGTTCTTACTGCATCTTTTAAGCCTGTATTTCTCTGCATTGAAGAAATTCTTTCAGTGTAAGCTTTTTTATCTTTAAATTTCAAAATATCTACAGAGACTATATTTTTATCTAATTCTGTAAATTTATTATTGTCAAAAAGTATTTTAAAATATTCTTTTGAACCAATTCTATGATGATAATTACAATTAAAACAAACATATAGATTCTCTTCTTGTTCTTTCGTAGTTACAATTGTTTTACATTTTGGACATTTACTCCATAGACCGTCTGGAGTTTCTTTCTTCTCATGTGTTGAAGTTGTAATTCCTTCTTTAATTCTTTTAAACCAATCCATATTTATTTGATTGTATTAATGTTATTTAAATCTTCGAATGATTTAATTAAACGTGACTTAAACGTCAATTCTCCTTCTCTTGTAAATTTTCTAGGGTCGTAATATTTTTTGTTAGGATTTTCAGAGCCCTCAGGGTTACCTATTTGTGATTGTAGATAATCATTAAACTTATTAAAATAATCTCTAACTCCTACAGTAAAACTCCATTGAAGATCAGTGTCAATATTCATTTTAATTACACCATAACTTATTGCTTCAGTGATTTCTTTCTTGCTTGAACCTGATCCACCATGAAATACAAAATCTACAGGAAGATTTTTGGTATTAAATTTTTCTTGTATGTATTTTTGTGAATTATCTAATATTTTTGGAGTAAGAACAACATTACCAGGTTTATAAACACCATGAACATTTCCAAAAGCTGCGGCAATAGTAAATTTGTCACTTATTTTTATAAGCTCTTCATAAGCGTAAGCAACTTCTTCAGGTTGTGTGTATAGTTTTGAAATATCTACATCAGAATTATCTACTCCATCTTCTTCTCCTCCTGTTATTCCTAGCTCAATTTCTAAGGTCATGTCAATTGCGCTCATTCGCTTAAGGTATTTCTTACATATTTCGATATTTTCTTTTAATGGTTCTTCAGAAAGATCTATCATATGTGAAGAGAATAAAGGCTTGTTGTGTTGATTATAAAATTTTTCACCAGCATCTAATAGTCCATCAATCCAAGGTAATAGTTTTAATGCTGCGTGATCAGTGTGAAGAATAATACTTGCGCCATAAAGTTCGGCCATTTGGTGTACATGCATTGCTCCAGAAATTCCACCAGCTATAGCTGCACTATGATTATCATTTGATAATGCTTTACCGGCATAAAATACACACCCTCCATTTGAGAATTGAATAATTGCTGGGGAATTTAACTCTGCAGCAGTTTCCATTACTGCATTTACCGTACTAGTGTTTGTTACATTTATAGCTGGTAGTGCATATTTATTTGTTTTGGCATCATTAAAAACTTCTTTTAACTGCGAGCCTGTTAGTACACCTTTTGGAAATTTTGACATTTTTTTAAAAACAAATCTACAAGATTGTATCGAATTAAAGTAAAAATTTATAATAAATTCATATTATTGATTTTTAATTTAGATAGCTATGATTAATAAAAATCAGATTAAGTTAATAAAGAGTTTATCTCTAAGAAAAAACAGATTGAAGCATAAGTTGTTTCTTGTTGAGGGTGATAAAAATGTTTTAGAATTGATAAAGTCTGATTTTGATGTGCATACTATTTTTGCAAATTCTAATTGGTCTAAATTAAATCCTACTATTAATGTTTCATTAGTATCAAACAAAGAGTTGTTAAAAATTAGCAATCAGAAAAATCCAAATAATGTTTTGGCTATTGCATGTATAAAAGAAAGCAAGATTTTAAATCAAAGAGGGCTGATTTTGGTTCTTGACGATATTAGTGATCCTGGAAATTTAGGTACTATTATTAGGACTTGTGATTGGTTTGGTATTAGTTCAATTGTTTGTTCTAATAATACAGTTGATGTATATAACCCCAAGGTTGTTCAATCTACTATGGGATCAATATTCAGAGTTAAAGTTATGTATACTGATTTAGCTAAATATTTAAAAAAAGTTAAATCTGATGTATATGGAACGCTTTTTGATGGTAATAATATCAAAGAAGTAGCCTTTAATGATGATGTTCATATAGTTATGGGTAATGAATCAAATGGTATAAGCAAAGAAATTTCAAATTTTATCACTAAAAAAATAAAAATTAACAGTAAATCAACGAAAGCAGAATCCTTAAATGTTGCAGTTGCAACTTCTATCATATTGTATGAAATAACTAATCGTTAATTTACCAGCGCAAACCTTCCCATGAACAAATAGTGCATTTATATCTTTTAAATTTATATAATTGTAATGTCATTATGTTCAGATACATATCATGATTTTTTCTTTTTATTCTTTTGATAACATTTTCTTTGCATCCTGGACATAGTAGTTGAAATCTTCTAGATGTTTTTTTTCTAAAAAGATTAAATGACTTAATTATTATTAAGATTAAAAAATATATTAATAAAAAAAGAAGTAATGATAAGTAAGGATCTTTAGACATTTTTTTCGTTCTTAATTAATTAAAAATCATACAATTATAATTTAATTATTTGTGATATGCAAATTTTATGTGTATTCTGTAATATACACGTGCATTGGCTGATTATTTATTCAAATGTAAATGACAACATCCAACCATTAGTTGATAACCTGTTAATTGAATTAGAATAAACAGAATCTTCACTTTTAAGAAGATTAATTAAACCATAAGATAATTTGATTTGTGGAGAAAATTTAAAATACTCAAGATAGAAATCTAATCCAAAACCAACTTCCCCCATTAAATCATTTTTCTTTAGCTTAACAAGTTTCTGTCCTTCATCGTCAATATCACTTTGAGAAGCTATATCTAAACTATATTTTATCCCACCAATTACAAATGCTCTAAAGTTGTTATATCTTTCTGATTTATACTTTATATAAATAGGAAAATCAATTAGTGTTGATTCTATTTTCTTTACTTCATTAGTATTTAAACTATCAGAAAAACTATATTCTAATTGTCTTTCACCAAAAATTAAAGCAGGTACGAAACGTAAATCTGTATATTTTCCAATTCTTAGGTTTGAAACAATACCAAGATTAAATCCTTTTTGACTTTTACTATATAAAGTTTTTAAAGAATCATTTGTAATTGTATTTGAATTTTTTTTTACGTTAAAATTCAGTTCATTAATACCTAAAGTAAATCCAAAATGTATTTTCTGAAAATCATATCTAGATAAATTTTGTGATTTCTTGTTGCGTTGAGCTAATGAATTTAAACCCATTAATAGGAATACAATAATTATATGATATTTTGTAATTTTTAACATCAATCACCTAACGTAATTAAATTTATTTTATTGCTAGATATAATACTACTATTCCAAAAGTAAGTGAAATAGATTTACAATCTTTAAATCCAACTTTTTCTAACTCTTTAATAAATTTTTCTCCTGATGGGAAGGCTGCAACTGATTCTGGTAAGTATGTATATGCACTTTTATCCTTAGAAATTAATGCACCTATAGTAGGTAATATATTATTAAAGTAAATATTATATAATTGTTTTAGTGGGAATTTTTTTGGAGAAGATGGTTCTAGTATTGCTATAACACCGTTTTTTTCTAGAACTCTATACATTTCTGATAATCCTTTATTTAAATTTTCAAAATTTCTTACTCCAAATCCAGCTGTAATTGCATCAAATGAATTTTCTTTAAATGGTAAGTCTTCACAATCAGTATTTTGTAGACTTATTCTTGAGCTTAGTTTTTTCTTCTTAATTTTTATTTCTCCAACATCAAGCATGCCCTGAGATATGTCTACACCAATAATTTTAGCATTTGTATGTTTTGCGCTACTTATTGCAAAATCTGCTGTACCAGTAGCTATGTCAAGAATTTTTTTTGGATTATTTTTTATGTTTTTGATAGCTATTTTTCTCCATAAATTGTCCATACCTAAAGATAAAGAGTGATTAAGAAAATCATAATTCTTAGCTATGTTATCAAACATACTTTTTATCTGTTCTTTTTTGCTTTCTGAGCTTTTGTATGGCGTAACTTTACTCATTCTTAAGAGTTTTAATTGCCTCATTTAGAAATTTCTCTTTGTTTATTGGAATAACTCCTAGAGCCTCACAAACTAACCCTCCTGCTAAATTTGATAAAATAGTGAGATTTGAATAATTTATATTTGTTGATAAGCACAATGCTGCAACAGAAATTACTGTGTCCCCTGCACCAGATACATCAACAAGTTTTCTTTTGTAACTCGGGAATTGATAGAAATTATTATGTGAGTCTAAACAAATGCCTCTTGAAGATAAAGTAAGTAATACAGCATCTGAATTTAATTGTTGTCTTAGTTTTGTTGTTACTTTATTTAGATCTTTTAAATTTCTAAGTTCATTATTAATATTCATTCCAATTTTAATTTCAGCTAAATTAGGTTTAAAAATTGTACAGTTTTTGTAGTTAAAAAAATTATCATTTTTTGGATCTACTATAGATGGGATATTATTATTATTCGCAATTTTAATAACTTCATTAATTACATTTGATGTTAACACGCCCTTGTTGTAATCTTGTAAAACAATAACGTCAATATTATATATGAGTTTTTGAATCAGATCTATAAGCTCTATTTCATTGTCTATAGGACTTGAATCTTCTTCGTCAATTCTTAGTTGATGTTTATTATTAGCTATAACTCTAGTTTTTAAAGTAGTCCTCTTGATTTTAGAAATTATCACGCCTTCTGTAATTAAATTTTCTTTTTTCATTAATTCAATAAAAAGCTTACCTTCTTTATCATCTCCAATTGCACTGCAAAGTATTGGGGTAGCACCAAGAGATTTAAGATTTAATGCTACATTAGCAGCTCCTCCTAATCTCATTTCATGTTTTTTTGTTTCTACAACGGGTACTGGCGCTTCAGGAGAGGTGCGATTTATTTCACCAAACAAATATGCATCAATCATTGAATCACCAATGACTAATATTTTTTTTGAATTAAACTCACTAAAAAGGTTTTTAACATTCATTATGTTAATTTAGCTAGGTGTGTCTTAATTCTACTAACTGCATCAGTGAGTTTTTTATCTGATGCAGCATAAGAGATTCTAATACATTCAGGATTTCCAAAAGCATCTCCAGCAACACAAGCTACGTGAGCGAAATTTAGCAAATACATACAAAAATCATTAGCATTATTTATAATCTCATTAGCATAACTTTTTCCAAAGTATGAACTTATATCAGGAAAAACATAAAAGGCTCCTTGAGGAATATTGCATTTAATTCCTGGTATATCTTTAAGTAAACTTACTAGCATATTCCTTCTTTTAAGAAATGTTTCTTTCATTTCTTTTGTTGTTGATCTTGGTTCTGCAAGCATTGCTCTTTCAGTGGCTTTTTGTGCTATTGCACAAGTAGCTGATGTTACCTGACCTTGAATTTTATTGCATGCTTTGGCAATCCATAGTGGGGCTCCAATAAAACCCACTCTCCATCCTGTCATAGCAAACCCTTTTGATACACCATTCACCGTTACGGTTCTATCTTTCATTGAGGGTATAGTGCCGATACTATAATGTTTATCAGTAAAGTTAATATGTTCATAGATTTCATCAGAAACAATATAAATATTTGGATATTTATCTAACATTTTAGCAATAGCTTCAAGTTCTGACTGGGTGTATACAGTGCCACTAGGATTACATGGAGAGCTAAACATTATCATTTTTGTTCTTGAAGTGATTGAAGCTTCAAGTTGGCTTGGTGTTATCTTGAAATCTGAGTCAATAGTTGATTTTATTTCAACAGGAACTCCTTCTGCAAGTTTGATTATCTCAGCATAACTAACCCAATATGGGCATGGTAGTAAAACTTCATCTTCCGGATCTAGTAAGCTTAAACATACATTAGCTAATGATTGTTTTGCTCCTGTTGACACAACAATCTGATCTGGTGTATATTCTAAGTGGTTATCTCTCTTGAATTTAGCTGAAATTGAACTTCTTAGCTCTGGTAATCCAGGAACAGGAGTATAATGAGAGAAATTGTCATCAATTGCTTTCTTTGCAGCTTCTTTAATAAATTCAGGAGTATCAAAATCAGGCTCTCCAAGACTAAGAGCAATAATATTAACTCCTTTTGCTTGTAATTCTCTACTCATTCTAGCCATAGCTAGAGTTGCTGATTCTGCAAGTCGGTTTAATCTTCCGGATACTTTGGTCATTACAATTATTTATTTACAAAGATAATATTAAGAATCTACATCATATACTAATGGTGACAAAAGTTTTATACATTTACAATATGAAAAATATATCAATACTCTTTTTAATTTTATTTATTTTTTTTGGATGTAATAATGTAAATGAAACTTTATCAAAGATTAAAAATAAGAATCTAAATAACAAAAATTTTGAATCTGTAAATGAGCAAAAAATAAAAAAATATAAATATCAAGATATTTGTGAGCTTTTTTTTGAAGATAGTAAAGCTATTTTACATCAAATCTCGAAAGGCAAGGTATTTTATATTTCTATTGATACATCAGATAATATAATATCTGAAGGGTATTTTTATTTTCCAGCAATATGGAGTGCCAAAAGAATGAACGCTCAAGCTCATGATTTTGATAATGATTTTTATTATGATGACGATTACTCTTTCGAAGATGAAGAAGACTACTCTTATGAAGACGAAAAAGATTATTCTTACGAAGATGAGGAAGACTACTATTATGAAGCTACTGAGGAGTTAGTTACTACCTATTCTTATAAGAATATACTTTCTGAATCAATATCAAATTATCTTGATAGTAGAGGTTCATTAGCAATATTTTTAATTCATACAAAGGGAACTAAAGTTGCTGAGAACAGTCTTATTTCTTTGTTAAACGAAGAATTTAGTAATAGATATATTTCTGAAAGAAATAGACGTATTTGTATAATGAGAGACAATGAAGTTGATACCTATGTTCAAAAAAATACATTTAAACCACCACCACCACCCGAAGTAATTGAAATTGTTAAGGATGAAGTTGAAATAGAGGATGAGATTGAGATAGAAGATACTGAATCAGATGAAGATGAGATGATTAAAATTGAAGAAGAGTCTGATGATGAATTCTTTATGGTTGTGGAAAATATGCCAGAATTTCCTGGAGGGGATCTAGGGCTTATGAAATACATTCAAAAAAATGTAAAATATCCTCCAATATCTAAGCAGTATAATATTACAGGAAAAGTTTATGTCAGTTTTATAGTTGAAAAATCAGGATATGTTAGTAACGTTAAAATTGTTAGAGGTGTTGACAAAAATCTTGATGCAGAGGCTGTAAGAGTAGTTAATTCATTGCCAAAATATAAGCCAGGAAAGCAAAGAGGAAAGCCAGCTAGAGTTATGTTTACAATTCCAATTAATTTTACTCTTAATTGATAATATATTAGAAATATTAATTATCAATCTTTAATAATATTTCGTACATATTTTCTCCATTTTTAATTTGTTTCTCAAATTCTTTAATACGTTTATGTTTAATTAAATTTTGGTATTTCTTTTTTCCAAATTCTTCTTTTATTGTTTGATGTAACCAGAATATTTTTTGTTTTTCTCTATTTTCATTTTTCCAGCCATTTGCTAGCATCTGAGAGTTAAATTTTTCAACTATATCATATATTTTAGTTATTCCTGAATTCTCAATCGCTGAGCATATACCAACTTGAGGAGTCCATCCATTGATTAGCTCTGGAAACATATGTAAAGCTCTTTTGTATTCTAAGCATGCATTCTTTGCATTTTGGATATTCTCACCATCTGATTTAGTAATAATAAGAGCATCAGCAAGTTCCATTATTCCTCTTTTAATACCTTGCAATTCATCGCCTGCTCCAGCTAACATTAATAAAAGAAAGAAATCAACTAAATTACTTACTGTTGTCTCACTTTGTCCTACTCCTACAGTTTCAATAAGAATAATATTAAATCCAGCGGCTTCACATAACACAATACTGTCTTGCGTTTTATTTGTGACTCCTCCAAGCGTTCCTTTATTAGGGCTTGGCCTAATAAAAGCATTCTTGTCAGTTGATAATTCATGCATTCTACTTTTGTCTCCTAAAATACTTCCGTGAGTTTTTTCAGATGTTGGATCAACTGCTAGAACAGCAACTTTTTTGCCTTTACTTGTAAGCAGTTTTCCAAATGTTTCAATGAATGTGCTTTTTCCAACCCCTGGTACTCCTGTAATACCAATTCTAATTGAATTACCACTTTCAGGAAGACAATCATTAACTAATTTTCTTGCCTTATTTTCATCACTTTCAAGCGTACTTTCTAATAATGTAATACCTTTACTTAAAGCAGTTATATTACCAGCAATTATTTGCTTAGAAAGATTCATTTATTTAACTGCAATGATAGAGATTTCAACATTTACATTTTTGGGTAATGCAGAAACTTGTATTACTTCTCGAGCAGGATATTCTGATTTGAAATACTGTGAATAGATCTCGTTTATTTCATCATAGTCATTCATATTTTTAATAAAAATTGAGCACTTGACAATATTTTGTGTATTCATTCCTGCTTCTTCTAAAACTGCACAAATGTTTTGCATAATTCGAGAAGTTTCATTTTTGATATTATCAATAATTAAACAACTTGTTTTTGGATCTATTGCTATTTGACCTGAACAATATAAAGTATTATTACTTAAAATAGCTTGACTGTATGGTCCGATTGCTTTTGGTGCTTTATTTGTTGATATAACTTTTTTCATATTAATTTCTATTTCCAAATATAGTACTTCCAATTCTAATCATTGTACTACCATTATTAATTGCAAGTTCATAATCTCCACTCATACCAATAGAGAGTGTACTAATTTTTTTGTTTTTTATTTTTTTAAATAAATTATTAATTTTAGTAAATTCTGAATTTAATTGTGATTTTTCCTCTGTAAATGTTGCCATACCCATAAGACCTTTAATGCAAATATTCTCTAATTTATTAGATTCATCTAAAATTTCATTAATTTCATTAATTTCAAAACCAAACTTTGTTCTTTCACTTGCAATATGCACTTGTAGTAAACAATTAATAATTCTATTATTTTGTTTTGCTCTTCTATTTATTTCTTTTAGTAGTTTTAATGAATCTACAGCATGAATTAAGCTAATAAATGGCGCAATATACTTCACTTTATTACTCTGTAAATGACCAATCATATGCCATTCTATATCTGATGGTAATTTTGTGTGTTTCATTTCTAATTCTTGGACTTTATTTTCTCCAAATATTCTCTGTCCAGACTCATATGCTACAAGGATATCTGAAATAGGTTTTGTTTTTGATACAGCAACAAGAGTTATCTCTTTTGGGATGCTGTTTCGTAATTTTTCAAGATTTTTTTTAATACCCATTATTTTAAAGGGTATATAGTTAATCCAGATCTAATTTTAGGTTCTACATATGTGCTTTTGGGAGGTAATATCTCATTGTTATCAGCAACTTTTTTAATAGAATTAAAAGGAATAGGTTTTAGAATAAATGCGACAGCATATTCTTTGCTGTCTACCTTTAGTTTAATATCATCTAACGTAATATTTCCATTGTAGAATCCAAGGTTTTCATCTGTTCTTTCATCTTTAATTTTTAAAATAGGCTTAAGTATATAATCAGTTAATATTGAAGGATCTAAGGATGATGAAATTGAAGAGTATTTCTTTTTTTTTGCAATTAATGAATACCATTTATTATTAATATACATACCTATTTCATTTTTTAAAGTAGGAGAGAAGGTATTATTTTTAATAGTTACTTTGAAAGAAACTTTGATTCTATCTATTAATTCATCAACAGATAAATTATTGGTATGTTTTATAAGTCTATTAAAATTTAAGATATTCAATTGATTTTCATTAATTAAAAAACTCATAAAATAATTGCTTTCTTCACTCAGTTTATCATTTGATAACAATGCGGAAGATGCACATCTATGATGACCATCTGCAATATAAAGGGTATCTATTTCTTTAAAAGAATTAGTTATATTTAATATATCTTTAGAATCATTAACTATCCATAATTTATGAAGACATTTATTTGTTGTAGTAAATTCATATTCTGATCTAAAGTCTACATATTTTTTCAGAATTATATTTATTTTTTCATTTGGAGTATGTGATAGTAATACAGGCTCTGCATTAAATTCAGTGATATCTAAATAATCTCTGAACATTTTTTCTCTTTTTGAAATTGTTTGTTCGTGTATTTTGATTTTATTATTCAAATAATCGTTAATTGAAGTTGCAGCTATTATTCCAGTGTAGGAGTAGTTTTTATCGCTTTTTTGGTAGATGTAGTAACTGCTAGAGTCTTCTTTAAAAAGAATTTGACTTTTAATAAAGCTTTTTATTTTCTGTTTTATTAGTTCGTATTTTGCTTTTCCTTCTGACCTTAAATTTTTGTTATAATCAGGATTTATTACATGTAAAAATGTGTAAGGATTATGATTTAATTTTTCTTTTATAGTTTCTTCATTGTACGAAAGATATGAACGTGTTGCAACGAGACTTGCTTTATCTCTTGTTGGTCTAATGGCTCTAAAAGGTTGAATATTTGCCATAATTATTTTTCAAAATAACTAGAAATTTGATTCGCAAGTTCAGTTCCAATTCTTTGTTGTGCCTCTTTAGTTGCTGCACCAATATGTGGAGTTAAACTTATAGCATTATGCATGCATATGTGAATACTTGGATTTGGCTCATTGTCATAAACATCTAAACCTGCATATGCTAATTTTTGTTTGTCAAGAGCAAACATTAATGCTGTTTCATCAACTACACCTCCTCGAGAAACATTTAAAATTCCTGCTCCAGTTTTCATTAATCCAATCTCTTCTGCACCAATTACTGCTTTATTTCCATCTTTTGGTACATGTAGTGTGACAAAATCTGATTTATTTAAAACATCTTTTAACTTTTGTGTGACTATCTTAAACGACTTCTTATCTCCATTAAAAAAATCTAACGTAATAACTTCTTCTTTAACAAATTTATCATTGGCTATTACATTCATTCCTAAACCAATGGCTTTTTTTGCAACTTCTTGTCCTATTCTGCCAAATCCAACGATTCCTAAAGTTTTTCCAGCTAATTCAGTTCCATTAGAATAAGATTTTTTAAGCGCTTTGAAATCAGCATCGCCGCTTAATGGCATTTGGCGATTACTATCAAAGAGGAAACGTACCATTCCAAATAAATGTGCAAAAACAAGTTCAGCAACTGATGAAGATGCTGCTGCTGGAGTATTAAAAACTGTAATTCCTTTTTTACGAGCATAAACAACATCAATATTATCCATTCCAACACCTCCTCTACCTATAATTTTTAACTTAGGACATGCATCAATTAAATCTTTTCTAACGGTAGTAGCACTTCTAACTAACAGCACTTCATAGTTTTGCGAGTTGATTTCTTGGGCTAACTGATCTTGAGGCACCTGCTCTGTATCAATTTTAAATCCTTTAGATTCTAAAGCACTAATTCCAGATTGAGATATTCCATCGTTTGCTAATATTTTTATCATTTTAATTTTTTTCTAGTTTTCTCATTAAATCAACTAATACTTTAATACTCTCAATTGGCATTGCATTATATACAGAAGCTCTATACCCACCTACTGAGCTGTGTCCTTTAATTCCATTAATTCCTGCATCTTCACACATTTTATCAAACATATCTTTTTTTGATTCATCATTAAGTAAAAAACAAATATTCATTAATGATCTATCTTCAATTAGTGCTGTTCCATTAAAAAGTGAATTTCTGTCAATTTCTGAGTATAGTAATTTAGCTTTTTTGATATTTCTTTTTTCAATTACACTTACACCACCTTGCTTTTTTATCCACTTTAGGGTAAGCATTGAAACGTATATAGGAAATACAGGAGGTGTATTAAACATACTTTCACCAGTTATATGAGTTTGGTAGTTTAACATTGTAGGAATTTTTCTATTTGTTTTTCCTAAGATTTCATTCTTTACTATCACAAGTGTAGCTCCTGCAGGTCCCATATTTTTTTGAGCGCCAGCATATATTAATGCGAATTTTCTAACATCAATTTTACGACTGAATATATCTGAACTCATATCACACACTAAATGTGTTTTGCAATTTGGAAAGTTTTTTATCTGAGTTCCGTATATTGTATTATTTGATGTACAGTGAAAGTAATCCATATTATCTGGAATTTCATAATTTTTTGGTATATAGTTGAAATTCTTATCAGATGAGTCACCACTTATAGTGACCTTACCAAAACCTTTCGCTTCTTGTATAGCTTTTTTTGACCAAATTCCAGTGTTTAGATATGAAGCATTTCCATTTATCTTCATTAAGTTAAAAGGAACCATTAGAAATTCTAAACTTGCACCACCTTGTAAAAATAATATTGAATAGTCTTGAGGAATATTAAGCAATTCTCTTACAAGGTTTTTTGCATTATTCATTACGTTAATAAAAGGTTTGCTTCTGTGAGAAATTTCAATAAGAGATAAATTATCATTATTAAAATTAATTACGGCTTTTGACGCTTCTTTTAATACTTCTTCAGGAAGTATACATGGTCCTGCTGAAAAATTATGTTTTTTCATTATTCTTTAATTCGTTCTATATAAGTTCCTTTCTCTGTGTCAATTTTAATTTTATCTCCCTCATTAATAAATAATGGAACATTAATTAAAGCACCAGATTCAGTTGTTGCTGGCTTTGTAGCATTAGTTGCAGTATTTCCTTTTACACCTGGTTCAGTAAAAGTTATTTCAAGAACTACATGAGATGGCACTTGTGCAGATAGTGGCATTCCTTCATCCGCATGAAAAAGTACTTCTATTATTCCACCTTCTTTTAAGAATTCAACACCTTCAATAAAATCTTTTTGCATCATTAGTTGCTCATAATCTTCATTATTCATTAAATGATAATCATTATTTTCTGAATATAAGAATTGATATTTTCTGTTTTCTACTCTAATGACATCAATTTTTATTCCGGAGGTAAAAGTGTTTTCTAAAAGCCTTCCCGTATTTAAATTTCTAATTTTAGTTCTAACAAAAGCAGGGCCTTTGCCAGGCTTAACATGTAAGAAAGATACTATTTTCCAAGGGTCACCATTGTAGTTAAAACATAATCCATTTCTAAAATCTGCTGTTGTTGCCATAATATTATTTTTGATTAAAACCTTTCATGATCCCTCGACCAGAATTTTGAATAAATGAAATTATTTCATCTCTCTCTGGTGAGGCATCAATTTCAGTTTCTATTTTTAGTATTGCTTGAGTGTTATTTAGATTTTTCTGATAAAGGATTCTGAAAATATCTTGAATTTCTTTAATTTTTGAGTCTGAAAATTCTCTTCTCCTTAAGCCTATTGAATTAATTCCTACAAAAGATAAAGGTTCTCGTGCTGCTTTTACATATGGTGGTACATCTTTTCTTACTAATGAACCTCCCGAAACCATTGAATGCTTACCAATGCTAGCAAATTGATGTACAGCTGATAGTCCACCTATAATTGCAAAATCACCTATTTTTACATGTCCTCCTAAAGATACACTATTTACTATTATGCAATTATTACCAATAATACAATCATGTGCTATATGTGCATATGCCATTATTAAACAATCATCTCCAACTATTGTTTTTCCACTTGCTGAAGTCCCTCTATTAATAGTTGCACATTCTCTAATTGTACAATTGTCACCTATAATAGTAAGTGAGTATTCACCATTAAATTTTAGATCTTGTGGAATAGCAGATATTACTGCTCCTGGAAAAATTCTACAGTTTTTTCCAATTTGAGCACCTTCCATTATTGTTACATTACTTCCAATCCATGTTCCTTCACCAATAGACACATTTTTTTCTATTGTAACAAATGGTTCAATTACAACATTTCTTGCAATATTTGTATCTGAATGAATATAAGCTAGAGGTTGATGCATAGTTTATTTTTTTGGTGCTATTTGAGCAAGTAGGTCTGCTTCTGCAACGATTTTACCATCTACAAAACCAACACCGTGCATATGACACAAACCTCTTCTTATAGGAGATATTAAACTTAATCTAAAAATAATAGTATCTCCTGGGACAACTTTGCGTTTAAATTTTGCATTGTCTATTTTCATGAAAAAAGTAAGATAATTTTGAGGGTCTTCTACAGTATTTAATATTAAAACACCACCAGTTTGAGCCATTGTCTCTAACTGCAAAACTCCGGGCATAACAGGTTCTTGTGGGAAATGACCTTTAAAATAGTCTTCAGAATCTTTTACAAACTTTACACCAACAATATAATCATCACCAATCTCTCTAATTTCATCAATAAATAAGAAAGGGTCTCTATGAGGCAATATTGATTTAATTTTTTCTTTATTGTAAAGGGGTTCTTTAGTAAAGTCTATTTTAGGAGCAGTTTTATTAAGTTCTTCTTTCATTATTTTTTTTAAATATTTTGCAAATTTAGTATTGTTTTTATGTCCGGGCTTATATGCAGTAATTTTTCCTTTAATTCTAATTCCTAAAAGTGAAAGATCTCCAATAACATCTAGAAGTTTATGTCGTGCCGGTTCATTAACATATCTTAGAGAAAGATTATTGAGGTAACCTTGTTCATTAACACTAATATCATTTTTATTAAATTCTTTCTTGAGATTTAGTAAAGCATCTTCAGAGATTTCTTTCTCAACAACTACAATGGCATTATTAATATCTCCACCCTTAACTAATTTTTTGCTAAGAAGATATTCTAATTCATGTAGAAAACAAAATGTTCTACTTGAGGCAATTTCTGTATTGAAATTTTTAATGCTAGATAGAGATGCATTTTGAATTCCTAAAATTTTTGATTCATAATCAATAGAAACATCTATAATATATGATTTTGCGGGTGAAGCTATTATTTCAGTTCCGCTTTCCTTATCAAAATATTTTAATTCTTTTTTGATTTCAAAGTATTTTCTTTTGCAGTCTTGAATTCGAACACCAGATTCAAGTATTTTTTCTGAAAATTCTTTTGCACTTCCATCAAGAATAGGAATTTCAATATTATCTACCTCAATAATTAAATTATCAATTCCATTGCCAATAATAGAGGCAAGAATATGTTCTACTGTATTTATTTCAGCAATTCCTTGTTTTAAACAAGTACTTCTATTTGTGCTTAATAAATTAGAAATGTCTGCTTGAATAATTGGCTTTCCTTCAAGATCTGTTCTTACAAATACAATACCAGTATCTTCTGTAGCAGGTAATAATCTCATATTAGTTTTAACTCCTGTGTGAATTCCTTTACCACTAAAGCAAATATCATTTTTTAATGTTTGTTGCATTTCAGACATTACTTGATATTTTTATTTGATTCTACTGCTTTAAATAGTTCAGGAAGCTTCTTAAATAATATGTAAGATCTTTGAAACCGTTTTATATCAAAAGCTAAAGGGCCTTGAACTACAGAACCTATTTTTGTTATACTGGATGCAACACCACTTTGTCCAGCTATTTTTACTTTATCAGCGATAACTAAATGTCCCGCTATAGCAACTTGTCCACCAATCATACAGTTTTTACCAATTTTTGTAGATCCTGCAATAGCAGTTTGTGAAGCAATAACAGTATTCTCTCCAATTTCAACATTGTGAGCTACTTGAATAAGATTGTCTAATTTTACTCCAGCACATATTTTTGTTGAGCCCATAGTAGCTCGATCAATGCATGTATTTGCTCCAATCTCCACGTTATTTTTAGTTACTACATTACCAATTTGCATTATTTTATTAAACTTATTATTATTTGCAGCAAAACCAAAACCATCAGATCCAAGTATTGATCCAGAGTGTATAATATTATGAGCACCTATTTTAGTATCATGATAGATTGAAACATTTGAAAATATAATAGAATTTTTTTCAATAATTACATTTTCTCCAATGTAGCAATTTGAGTGAATCTTGACATTTTCCCCAATTATTACATTATCTTCAATTTTCGTGAATGAACCTATGAAGCAGTTCTCTCCAATTTTACAATTTTCTGAAATATCAGAATGTTTAGAGATACCAGTCTTATCATATCTCTTTTTGTTATATATTTCAAGTAATTTGCTAAATGATGAATAAGGATCTTCAACTCTAATAAGAACTGGTGTTATAATTTTTGATATATCTAATTTAAATGATGTTCCAACTATTATTGCTGAAGCTTTAGTTGTGTAAGTGTACTTTATATATTTTTCATTAGCTAAGAAACAAATATCTCCAGACTTGCAGTCTTCAATCTTTCCAACCGAGTTTATTAATACTTGAGAATCTCCTTCTATTTTTCCATTAATAAAATCAGCTATTTCTTGAACTTTAAAAATCATAATGCAAATCTAAAAAATTATATTTATTTTAATTGATTTAGATTAAACTGTGGGGTAGCAGAGAAAATATTTATTTACAGTTTTGTTTAATACCTTAATATCAAATTGATCAGAGGCTAATGTTATATCTAAAATCTTCTCATCTTTCATTAAGATATTAATATTAGATTGCTGAATATTATATGTACTGTTACTTATTTTATTCGAAAAAATAAAATACTCTGCTTCTTTAGTAGAACATTTCTTAAGTTTGCAAAAATTATTAATAAGTTTTTCTTTATCATTTTTGCTAAAATCTTTTTTAGAAATCTTTGTTTTCAAGATGTTTCTATTCAACATCATTTTAGATAATTCTGAAAGTACAAAATCTTCATTTTTTTTCCAATATTTCAGACATGTATATATGTCATAATCATCAATTTCAGAAAATAAAAGTATTAATTCACTATTGTTTCTAAAATCTTTTTTGTTAAAATCTTGTTTTAAGAATATCTCTAATGAAGCAGTAACAAAGATTTTATTTTTAGATTTTAAAAGGAATTTAACACGCTCTATTATCTTAATTAACATTTGTTCTGCAGATACAACAGTTTTGTGTAAATAAACTTGCCAATACATTAGTCTTCTTGAAAAGAGAAACTTTTCAATAGAATAAATTCCTTTCTCTTCAACAACTAATTTACCATCTCTAACATTTAACATATTTATAATCCTTTCTGTTCCAATATTTCCTTCAGTTACTCCAGAAAAAAAACTATCTCTTTTTAGATAATCTAGCCTATCCATGTCTAGTTGAGAAGAGACAAGCTGATGAAGAAATTTTTTTGAATAACTATTTTTAAAAATTTGTATTGCAATTGATAGTTTTCCATTAAATTGGATGTTAAGATCTTGCATATATATCAATGACATATCTTCGTGACTTAATTCCTTGATTATTGTATTTTCTAAAGCATGAGAAAATGGACCATGCCCAATATCATGTAGAAGTATAGCAATTTTTAATCCCTCTGCTTCTTTATCAGTAATTATATGTCCTTTTTTTCTTAATTGGCTTATTGCTTTATTCATTAAGTGTAGACATCCAATAGCATGATGAAACCTACTGTGATGTGCGCCAGGATAAACTAAGTGTGAAAGTCCTAATTGTGATATTTTTCTTAGTCTTTGAAAATATTTATGATCAATTAAATCTTTAATAATTCCCTCATTAATTGTAATAAATCCATAAATTGGGTCGTTAATAATTTTATCTTTGTTATTTGAAAGCATACACAAATAACGTATTTTGTTTTCGTTTTCTATAATTAAAAGCTAATAAATATGATTAAAATTCTTTGGGCAGATGATGAGATTGAATTATTAAAACCACATATTATATATTTGGAAAGCAAGGGTTATAACTTAACTAGTGCTAAAAGTGGAGATGAAGCCCTTGAAATCCTTGATGTCAATACATTTGATTTAATCTTTTTAGATGAAAATATGCCAGGACTTAATGGACTTGAAACTTTGACTATTATTAAAGAAAAATATGCTAATGTTCCAGTAATAATGATAACAAAGAGTGAGGAAGAAAGTATTATGGAAGAGGCAATTGGCTCTAAAATTTCTGACTATTTAATTAAACCTGTAAATCCAAATCAGATACTATTAGCAATAAAAAAGAATATAGATTCAAACAGATTAGTTGATCAAAGAATAACCAGTAATTATCAACAGGATTTCAGAAACTTAAGTTTAAAAATATCTTCTAACTTGGATAAGGAAGAATGGTACAAGATTTATAAAAAATTAGTTTATTGGGAATTAGAACTTGAAAAAACAGGTGATAATAGTATTGAGCAAATATTAGAAATGCAGAAATCTGATGCTAATTCCCAATACTTTAAATTTGTAAAGAATAATTATAAAGATTGGTTATCTGGAATAAATTCTCCTTTGATGTCTCATAATCTAATTCGTAAAAAAGTTATTCCACTAGTTACTGATGCAACACCTACATATATGATTCTTATTGATAACTTAAGATACGATCAATGGAAAATTATTGAACCATATATTTTAGAAGATTTTAATTTAATAGATGATGATTTATATACAAGTATTCTACCTACTTCCACTCAATATTCTCGAAATTCTATTTTTTCAGGACTATTACCATCTGAATTAGAAAAGAAATATCCTAATAAATGGAAAAATGATGAAGATGAAGGAGGAAAAAATAATTATGAGAATGACTTCTTATTAGATAATTTTCAACGTTTAGGTAAGGGAAGGGATAAAATTAGTTATACTAAAATAACAAATATTGATTCTGGAAGAAAGACAATATCTAAAATAATGAATATGAAGTCTAATTTGTTAAATGTTATTGTATATAATTTTGTTGATATGCTTTCTCATGCAAGAACTGATATGAAAGTTATAAAAGAATTAGCTGATGATGATTCTGCATATAGATCCATAACAGCATCTTGGTTTTCTCACTCTCCCTTAAAAGACATAATGAACGAAATCGCAAAACAAAAGGCTAACTTAATCATAACAACTGATCACGGAACAATTAACGTTAATAAACCTTCACGGATAATAGGGGATAGAAGTGTCAATTCTAACCTAAGGTACAAGCAGGGTAAAAATTTAAACTTTAACAAAAATGATGTTTTTATTATAAATAATCCAAATGAATATTTCCTGCCATCTCAAAATTTAAGTAGTAAATATATCTTTGCGAAAGAAGATTTGTATTTTGTATATCAAAATAATTACAATAAGTTCGCTAATCTTTATAAGAACACATATCAACATGGGGGTATCTCTATGGAAGAAATGTTAATACCAGTTATTAGCTTAAAATCTAAATAATTATGTCTTTAAATCTGACATTAAACAATTTAAATGAACTCAGTCAAGTTGCAGGAAGAATTTTAGAATATACTAGTTCTTCAAAAAGGTATTTATTTTATGGTGAAATGGGTGTTGGAAAGACTACTCTAATAAAAGAGTTATCTTTGCAATTAGGTGCTGTTGATATTGTAAGTAGTCCTACCTTTTCAATAGTTAATGAATATGTAATTAATGATGCTAAGAAAATCTATCATTTTGATTTTTATAGATTAGAAAATGAAAGTGAAGCATTAGATATTGGTGTTAATGAATATTTTGCTAGTGATAATTATTGTTTTATTGAATGGCCACAGAGAATTCCGTCATTAGTTGAAGATGATATGATAGTTATAAAAATTAAATTAGAAGGAATACGTCGAATTATTGAAATAATTATTTAGCTATGGGAAATAAGAAAGTATTTAGTTCTATTGGTCTTCTACCAAAAGAAGAAATGTTAGAAGTTAAACCTGATTTTATGCAATTGATAATTGGAGTTCCAAAAGAATCTTCCTTTCAAGAAAATAGAGTTAGTTTAACGCCTGATTCTGTTGGTTTATTAGTTGCTAACGGTCATACTATAGTTATTGAGAAAGGTGCTGGAGAATCTTCTAGCTTTACAGATAAAGAATATTCAGAAAACGGTGCTGATATTGTGTATTCTAAGGAAGAAGTTTTTAAATCTGATTTGATTTTAAAGATTGAACCTCCTACAAAAAGTGAGATTAAATTAATGCGTTCTAATCAGACCTTAATTTCTGCAGTTCAAATGAGTACACAAAAAACTGAATATTTTAATGAGCTAAATAAAAAGCATATTTCCTCTTTAGGTTTTGAATTTATTAGAGATAAACAAGATAAATTACCAATAGTTCGAAGTATGAGTGAGATCGCTGGAAATACTTCACTATTAATTGCAAGTGAATATCTCTCAAATACTAAGAACGGAAAGGGTTTAATGTTAGGCGGTATAACTGGTTCAATTCCAACTAATGTCGTAGTTATAGGGGCTGGAACTGTAGCTGAATATGCTTGTAGAACTGCACTAGGTTTAGGAGCTTCAGTTATTGTTTTTGATGATTCTTTTTCTAAACTTAGAAGGGTTCAAAATAATATCAATCACAAAATAAGTACATCATCAATCCAGCCTAAAGCACTTGCAAAAGCTTTGAAAAGAGCAGATGTAGTTATTTCAGCTCAGCAAGTAGGTAATGGCAAAGTACCATGTATTGTAAGTGAGGAAATGGTTATTGACATGAAGAATGGAGCTATAGTTATTGATGTGAGTATTGATCAAGGTGGAAGTTTTGAAACATCTAAATTAACAACTCATATTAATCCTACATATATTGAGCATGATGTTGTTCATTATTGTGTTCCTAATATAACTTCTAGAGTATCAAGAACTGCTTCAATTGCAATAAGTAATATCTTAACACCTATTTTATTAATTATAGCTGAGGAGGGTGGTGTAGGTAATGCAATTAGAAGTTATGAATCTCTTAGGCAAGGAGTTTATACTTTTAATGGTTGTCTAACAAATAAAACATTAAGCAAGAACTTTAAAATTCCATTCAAAGATTTAAATTTAATAATGTCTACTCTATAATATGCTAAGAAGACTTTCTTTTTTTGGTTTTGGAGTCCTAATTTCAATTTTCTTTTTGTCAATGGGTCCAGAGAATAGGTTAAAGAATACCTTTTATGCTTATATAGATTACTTTAATATGGATAAAAGAGTTATATCACATTTAGTAAATGACAAAACACTTTTTACTGATGAGTCTGAGTGTCAACTAAGTTATTTTGATATTTCAAAAGATGAATTATTAGGTGTTCTAAATGATGGTAATGTTAATTTTGATTTATCTGATCAAAATTCAGAGCCATGTCAATATTTTGTAATTGAAAACATATTAAGAGGAGATAAAGTAACTGTTGAGTTTGAGTTGTGTTATTATAATGATAAGAGTGTTCGGGTTATGAAATTTTACTTTAATAATGAATTAAAAATATGTGATAATTAAAAATTACTGATAAAAGTAATTTTTTATGATTTATTAGATTTTCTTCTTCTTTTCTCAGTAACAATATTTTGTAGCTCTCTTCCCATTTGACCTGCTATAGATTTGTTTTCTTCAGCTCTCCTAATTAAATATGGAATAACATCTTTAACTGGACCGTATGGGACATATTTTGCAACATTGAATCCAGCTTTTGAAGTATTGTAAGAAATATTATCACTCATACCTAAAAGTTGAGAGAAGTAAATCCTATCATCATCTTTTCTAATATTGTGATTTTCAATTAAATTAATTAATTTTTTTGAGGAGTTTTCGTTATGAGTTCCTGCACAAACTGATACTAAATCAATATTTTTCATACATAGCTCAAGAGCATCGTCGTAATCTTTATCAGTATTTTCTTTTAAGGTATGCACAGGACAGGTTAGGTTTTTTTCTAATGCTCTATGTATTTCCTGTTCGTGATATGCACCTCTAACAAGTTTAACGCCAATATATATATCTTTACTTCTGCCTGCTTTAATAAGTTGTTCAAGATATTTATATCTATCAGTTCTGTATAGTTGAATAGTATTAAATATATATGCTTTATTTTTATTGAATTTCAGCATCATTTCAAAAGCAATTTTATCTATTGGATCCTGAATCCAACTTTCTTCAGCATCAATAAAAACAGGAACTTTATTTTCACTTGCATTTTTACATATTTTTTCTATTCTACTAATAAAGAATTTTTTTTCTTGTTTTTCTCTAATTGATAAAGTAGTATTTGAGCTCATTTTTTCAAGAAGTTTTAATCTTGTTAGTCCAGTGGGTTTAAAAACTGTAAAAGGAATTTTATTAGTGTCTTTTGCCTTGTTAATAGATTCTAATACTTGATGCATAACTATATTATAATCATCTTCAGTTTCCTTTCCTTCTGCTGAATAATCTAATATCGTTCCTATTTTAGATTTCCATAAATTATCAATAGTTTTCTGAGATTTATTAATATCAATACCACCACAGAAATGTTTATATACTGTAGCTTTAACTATTGAAGTGATTGGTAGTCTTAATGTCATTGCTACCTTTAGAAATGAAATCAATAGTTTAGAGATGATAGGTTTACTAATTGCCAAGAAAAGAAAATATGATCTATTTAAATCAAAGTCAGATTTATCTTGGAATGCGACTTTTAAATTGTCAAACATTTTTTATTACAAAAATAACACATTAATTTTTATAAAATATTTTTTGTAATTTATTTTAGCGTATTTTTCTTGATATCATTAAACCATCTCTTATAGGTAATAACATAGTTTCAACTCTTTCATCATTCATCATTTTCGTGTTATATTCGTCTAAAGCTCTGGTTTCATTATCAAGCTGATTATTTACTACTTTACCACTCCATAGAACATTATCAGCAATTATGTAACCATTTATATCCATTTTTTCAATAATTAAATCAAAATATGCTGAATAATTTTCTTTGTCGGCGTCTATAAATGCAAGTTGAAAATTACAGTCAATTTTGGGTATAATTTCTAATCCATTACCAATATGTTGATGAATCTTTTTAGAAAATTCTGATTTGTTGAAATACCTCATTGCAATGCTAGTTGTTTCTTCGTTTATATCAATAGTATGTAAAGATCCAGATTTAGTTAACCCCTCTGCCAAACATAATGCACTGTATCCGGTATATGTTCCGACTTCAATAATATTTTGAGGATTAATCATTTTGCTAAACATAGATAAAGCTCTTCCTTGTATGTGTCCTGAAAGCATTCTAGGAGTCATTACTTTCGCCCATGTTTCTCTGTTTAATTTTTTTAGGAGCGATGGTTCTTTTTCAGTATGATTTTCTGAGTATTTTTTAATTTCTTTCGGTAGGAATTCCATAATTTTTTTAAAAAAAAAGCCACACAATTGTGTGGCTTTAAATTAGCTGCTTTTCAATTATATTTTAGTCTCCTCAGTTGATTTTGATGGAGATGGTCCTTTTGTTTTTTTAGTACTTGAACATTCTTTCTTTTCTTTAGATTTACAACATTTAGATTTTTTATTTCCATAGCTGTTACTTTTATTGAAGTTGAATGACCCTTTTTTAGATTTTGAACATTTTGTTTTAGAATCTGTACAAGAAGATTTGGATTTCTTTCCTTCACAACATGTGCCTGTCTTCTTGTTCTCACAAGTAGTATTACATGCTTTTTCAGAGTTTTTAGCACATTTTTTTGATTCATCTTCGGCTAAAATAATTTTCTGATCCCCTTTTTCATAAATTACCTTGCCTTCTGGTTGATTTTCTGATTGTGCATATACGTTAGCTATACCTATGTAGAGTAAAGCTAGTAGTAAAATAGAGATTTTTTTCATGGTTTTATTTTTTATATTTTTTTCAAATATAGTAAATATTAATTAAATATAAAGTAAATTAATATGTTGCTAAAATACTTTGACCACCAATGACTTTATCTCCAATTTTGGTATTTATTTTAGTGCCTATTGGAAGAAATAAATCTACTCTTGATCCAAATTTTATAAACCCAAGTTCATCACTGCAATTATAAGTTTCTTTAATTTTTGAGTAGGTAACTATTCGTCTTGCAAGAGCACCTGCTATTTGTCTGCACAATATACTGATATTATTATTTTTTATAACTATAGTGCTTCTTTCATTATCTGTAGAAGCTTTAGGATTCCAAGCAAATAAAAATTTGCCTGGATGATACTTTTTATACATAATATCTCCAGAAATGGGGTATAGGTTGTTGTGTACATTTAATGGAGACATGAATACTGATACTTGAATTCTATTATCATTGAAATATTCTTTTTCTTTAGTTTCTTCTATTACAACAACTTTACCGTCGCATGGTGCATAAATAACACCTTCTTTTCTCTCAAAAGATCTTTTAGGTATTCTAAAGAAATTTAGAGTAATAATAAAGATAAATAACATAAACAATAAAAAAAATTCTAGTATAACTGATGAATTTGAAAATGTAAAATAAGCTAATACTAAGATGATAATTAGTTCATTAATTAATGTTTGATATCCTTCCTTGTGTAGTTTCATTTATAGAAAAGTTAAAAATATATATAATAGTGGTATAGTAAATAAAAAAGCATCCATTCTATCAAGCATTCCTCCGTGTCCAGGAATAAAGCTGCCAGAATCCTTTACCCCGGCTTGCCTTTTGTAATATGATTCAGTAAAATCTCCTAAGGTTGCTGTAAATGGAATAAATAAACTAATAATCATTGCATTTGATATATCAATTTCAAATAGATTAAGTGTTGTAATATATGAAGCTAGTAAAGTAAATATTAAGCCGCCAAGGAATCCTTCCCATGATTTTTTGGGTGATATTGAAGGAAGAATTTTTCTTTTTCCAAAATTAATTCCAAAAATATATGCGAAAGTATCAAATGTCCATGTTAGTATAAAAATAAATAAAATCATTCTATAATTTATAAGTTCATTTTGATTGCTTAAACTAAAAAAGCCAAAAAAATGTATCATAATAAATGGGACAGAAATAAATAAGAGTGCAATTAATTTGCTTTTTCCTTGTCTTAGTTTCAACATTTCATAAAATGAAATGATACCAATTACAAGAAATAATATGCTGAATGTTAACGTTGAGTAAGATGTGCAAAACCACATGACTGATATGTAAATTAATCCAGAAAAACCTCTTTTTATATTTTCATTCATATTAACTTCTTGTGATTAGAGATTTAGCAGTTTTTATATTTTTTTCTTCAACATATAATTCTATAGTTCCAAACATATTATAAGATGAATCTTGTTTGTTTAATAATACAACATTGATGTCATTTTCTTCTAGCATCTGTTTAATAATTTCAGCTTTATTTGGATTTTCAGTGCTATATAGCTTTATCATCTTTTTTAGAAGTTTTAGAAGTTTTAGAGATTTTAGATTTTTTTGCTTTATCCATTTCTAACAATTGATTTTCTTCAAATGATTTCCATTTTCTTTCTCCAAATATTTTTTCTAAGTCTGCTTTGAAAATCACTTCTTTTTCTAATAGTTCTGAACCCAGTTTCTCTACTTTGACTTTGTTTTCAGATAGCACTTTTTTTGCTCGTAAATACTGCTCTGCTAAAATTCTACTTACTTCCTTGTCTATTTGTTGAGCTCTTTCTTCCGAATATGGTTTGGTAAAACCATTTTGTTGTCCAGAGGAGTCATAATAAGATATATTTCCAACTTCTTTACTTAATCCATACATACTTACCATAGCATATGCCATTTTAGTTGTTTTTTCTAAATCTGAAAGTGCTCCTGTAGATATTTTGTTGAAAAAGAGATCTTCAGCGGCTCTACCTCCCATTGCTGAACATATTTCATCAAGCATTTGTTCTGTTGTTGTAAGCTGTCTTTCTTCAGGTAAATACCATGCTGCGCCTAAAGATTTTCCTCTAGGAACTATAGTTACTTTTACTAATGGAGATGCAAACTCTAACATCCAACTTACTGTTGCATGTCCTGCTTCATGAAAAGCAATAGTCTTTTTCTCTGTAGGTGAAATAATTTTCGACTTTTTTTCTAAACCACCAATAATTCTGTCAACAGCATCTAAGAAGTCTTGTTTAGTTACATTATGTTTAGACTTTCTTGCTGCTATTAAAGCTGCTTCATTACAAACATTTGCAATATCTGCACCACTAAAACCAGGAGTTTGTCTTGCAAGAAAATTAACATCAATTGCTTTATTTATCTTTATTGGTTTTAAATGAACTTCAAAAATTTCTTTTCTTTCAACCAAATCTGGTAAGTCTACAAAAATCTGTCTATCAAATCTTCCAGCTCTTGTCAACGCATTGTCAAGAACATCTGCTCTATTTGTTGCAGCCATAACAATTACACCTGAATTTGTTCCGAAACCATCCATTTCAGTTAATAACTGATTTAAGGTGTTTTCTCTTTCATCATTACTTCCAGTCATTGCGTTTTTACCTCTTGCTCTACCAATTGCATCAATTTCATCAATAAAAATAATTGCAGGAGATTTTTCTTTTGCTTGTTTAAATAGATCACGAACTCTGCTAGCTCCTACACCGACAAACATTTCAACAAAATCTGAGCCAGAAAGTGAAAAAAATGGAACTTTTGCTTCACCTGCTACTGCCTTTGCTAATAATGTTTTTCCTGTTCCAGGTGGCCCAACCAGCATGGCCCCTCTAGGGATTTTTCCACCAAGTTTTGTGTATTTTCCTGGAGATTTAAGGAAGTCAACTATTTCTGTTATTTCTTCTTTAGCTTCTTCTAAACCTGCTACATCTTTGAATGTTACTTTAACATCTTCTTTGTTTATTAATTTTCCTTGTGTTTTTCCAATATTAAAAATTTGGCCTCCGCCTCCGCTTCCGCCACTCATTCTTTTCATTATAAATATCCATATCAGAACAAAAAATGCTAGAGGAAGAATCCATCCAAGTATATCTCCAAATACATCACTTCTTGTTTCATAGAAAGGAGATAATTTTTCATCATTCTCAAATGAAGATTGAGCTTCTTTAAGATCATTTGCAAAGGTTTCTACTGATCCAATTTCAAAATAATAATGTGGACCATAATTTGGTGCATCTCCAAATCTTTTTTTACTTATTTCCTTGAATTTTTCTTCTGATAAAAAGTCTTTGTCAATGTAAATGTATGCTTTTTCTTTATTGACAACTACAATCTTATCAACTTTTTGAGGTTGAAGCATCTGTGAATTGAATTCTTGCCAATTTGTTGGTTTTGACATTTCAGTTCCCATAAAATTGAGGCCAATAAAGAAAATAAAAATAATAACATATATCCAGTAAATCTGAAACTTAAATCCTTTAAAACCTGATTTAAAAGTCTGTTTTTTTTTGTTTTTCATATATTTATTTAATCTGTATAATTAGTAAACTCTGCATCACCCCAGAACCCCTCAATATCATAAAAATTTCTTGTTGATTCTTGAAAGATATGTACAATAATATCATAATAGTCAATTAAAACCCACTCTCCAATATTATTTCCTTCTACATTAAATGGCTTTTCAGTTAACTTTTTAGAAATTGTTTTTCGAATATTACTTTCTATTGAATTTACATGTGTGTTTGATGTTCCTGTGCAAATAATAAAATGTTTACATATAGCCGATTCTATGTTCTTTAAATCTAATGAAATTATATTCTGAGCTTTAGTGTCTCGCATAACTTCGATTATACCATTTAACAGAATATTTTTACCTTCAAGTTTTTTAGCCATATATATTTATAAATTTGCGTTTGCAAAAATACATTTTTAAATAATAAAATCTGATTAATATCTCTGATTTGTTTTCTTATAATATCATTAAGCTCGATAATGTTAATTCTACAAATAGATATGCACTATCACTAAAGAAAAATACATTTTTTAAAGAAGGTTTAGTTATTACTGCAAATTCTCAATCTAATGGAGAAGGTCAAAGAGGTTCTAAATGGGAGAGTGAAACATCTAAAAATCTTTTAATTTCTATTGTTATAGAGCCTAAACTTAAAATATTCAAACAATTTGATTTAGTTAAGATTGTATCTCTTGGAATAACTGATTTTCTTTCAGAAAATTTAATCAAATCGTATATTAAATGGCCAAATGATATAATAATTAACAAAAAGAAACTAGCAGGTATTTTAATAAATAATGTAATATCATCAGATAATATTACTCATTCAGTTATTGGAATTGGAATGAATATCAATCAACTTTTTTTTAAAGATTACTCAATTAAAGCTACATCATTAGGACTATTACTAAAGAGAAAGTTAAGTATCGATGATGTAAAATTGAAATTATTAGATGCTATTTTTAAAAGATTACAATCATACAGAGTTAACAAAGATATACATGGTGATTATATTAAATGTTTATTTCGTCATGAAAAAATATCTACTTTTAAACTGAAAAATAATATTATTAAAGGTAAAATTACAGGTGTAAATGCCGATGGGCTTTTAATTGTTGCGTTCAAAAAGCAAATTAAAGAGTTTAACTTGAAGGAAATCCAAATTATTCTTTAGATAGCTTGTATTTTTCTAGAAAGAATATCAAGAAAATTATTTAAAGGTTTTTCTACCATCATCTTCATCATAATATTTAATTCAGCATTAATTTCTAATTGTGCTTGACAATTATTTTCATTTTCTTTGATGTGGCAAGTAAGTAACAAAGGGACCTGACTATCTATTGCTTTATATGTGATTTTAGAGTATTCAAATTTTTCAGAAATTTCAAATATTAGTTTAGGTAGACCTTTCATTTTAAATGAACAACTTGTCTCAGTGCTTTGAAATTCTTCTATTTCTTTTGGAAGGATTGCTCTTAGGTTGTTTAGATCTCCTAATTTGTTAAATAGGTATTTTGAACTTCTATTGACTAAAACTTCTGGTGATTTAAATGTTGACATAAAATTATTTTTTCCAAATAGATGGATTTTCTCGCCATTGCATTAATATTGATAAATCATCTGATTTTAATATATTTTGATTTATAGCTTCTGGCAATAAAGTTTCGTAATCGCAAAGAGATATATAATTTATTTCTGCATTTTTAAAGTTTATAAGTGTGTCATTAAATCCGTAAGTAAAAATTGATGCAATACCGCATATATTCATTCCTTCATCTCTTAGTGACTTTGCAGCTTCTATACTACTTTTCCCACTACTAATTAAATCTTCAATAAGAACCACTCTCTGTCCTTTTACAAAGTGACCCTCAATTTGATTTTGTTTACCATGTTTTTTAGCTGAAGACCTAACATAAATAAAAGGGAGACCTAATTCTTCTGCTATTAAAGCTCCATGTGGGATTCCAGCTGTTGCGACTCCTGCAATAACTTCTACATCAATAAAGTGATTTCTCACTAGTTCTGAAAGTTCTTTTTTAATAAAACTTCTTATTTTTGGATATGATAATGTTTTGCGATTGTCACAATATATTGGGGAGTTCCAGCCTGCAGCCCAAACAAAATGTTTTTTTGGTTGTAAAATAATTGCGTTAATTTGCAGAAGTAGTTTAGCAACTTGCTTTGCAACTTTTATATCATTTACCATATATGCAAAAATATAAAGTTTATATTAATAACGAAGCTAAATTTTTCACAGAAAATTGGGAAAGTTTTTGTTCTAATTATATGTTAATTATAGCTTGTGGTGGTGTCGTTTATAATACTGACAAACAGTTGCTTATGATTTATAGAAATGATAAGTGGGATTTGCCAAAAGGAAAGCTTGAAGTAAATGAGACATTGCGTGAATGTGCGATAAGAGAAGTTGAAGAAGAGTGCGGTGTAAACAATTTAAGTATTCTTAATGAACTTCAGATTACTTATCATGTTTATATGATTAATGGTAAAAAGGTTCTTAAGAAAACACATTGGTTTAGAATGGAAACAGAATATTCTGACAAATTAATACCCCAACACGAAGAAGGAATAACAAAAGTAGAGTGGATAAATAAACATGAAATCAAGTCAAAATTAAATAATACTTATCCGAATCTTATTGATATTTTAATAAATGAGACAGTATAATTATTTTTTTAGACTTTTCATTTTTTGGTTAATCTATTTTTTTATTAATAGGCTTTTTTTTATTAGTTGTTTTTTTGATGATTTTAAAGACAAATTGGGTTCTGATTTTTCTAACATTATTTTAAAATCATTACGTTTAGATATATCTTTTGTATCGTATTTATCAGTTATAATATTATTGCTTTTAGTTTTAAAATTCTTAATATCGTTAAATAGACCTATGCTTTTGATATTTAATTTAATTAAATATTTAAATATCTCTTTTATTCTATTATCAGCTTTTATTATCAGTGGAGAGATAGCAATTTACTCAGAGTGGGGTACAAAACTAAATTTTAAAGCTTTAAAACATTTTGAAAATCCCTCAGAAATCTTTTCTACAGCTACTCTAGATAACTATTTTTCAGTTTTACTCTCTTTTATTGTTTCAATTATTTTTATTAAAATATATTTAAATTTTGTTCATCATTATATTTTGATATTTGATAAGAAAGAAAATATATTTTTAAAATTTACAAAGACACTGTTTTCTGTACTAGTTTTTATTATACTTATTAGAGGAGGAATTCAAGAGATACCTATTAATACTAGTGATGCTTATTTTTCAGATAAGCTAATAGTTAATGATGTTACAGTTAATCCTAATTGGAATTTCTTTCAAAGTATATTGAAAAGCAAGAATAATCTTAATGGAAATCCATATGAGAAATATTCTAATGCTGAAGCAATTAATTTCATTAATAGTATGCATGAGAATAATTATGATACCTCATCTGTTTTGACAAATAGCAAGCCAAATATTATCTTTATTTTACTTGAAAGTTGGTCTGCTGATAATATCGAGAGTTTTGGTGGTCTTAAAGGTATTACACCTAATTTCAGTCAGCTGTGTAATCAAGGCTTATCATTTACAAATTTTTATTCAAATGGATGGACTTCTGATCAGGCAATGACTTCAATCTTCTCTTCATTCCCTGTTTTTCCATATGCTTCAATTATTAATCAAACTGATAAGTCAAGAAAACTTCCCTGTCTTAATAAATCGTTAGATTCATTAGGCTATAATTCATCTTTCTTTTTTGGTGGACAACTAACATATGGAAATATAAAAGGATTCTTACTTTCACAATCTTTTGATCTTGTAAAAGATGAAAATAACTATTCAAGTTTAAAATCAGGTAGGCTAGGAGTTCATGATGAATATATGTTTTCGCAATTTAAAAAAGAGTTAAGTTTATTGCCTCAACCATTCTTTTCTTCATTGTTTACAATAAGTTCTCATTCTCCATATGATTTCCCTGCAGAACATAAACTTTCTTTTAATAGTAAGCAGGATAAGTATGTTAATTCTGTAGCCTATACTGATAAATGTTTAGGTGATTTTATTAAAAGTGTTAAAAATGAAGTTTGGTATGAAAATACATTGTTTGTAATTTTAGCAGATCATAGTCATAAAACTCCTATTAATAGAAGAGTAGCTCAAAAAGAGAAATTTAGAATACCAATGCTTTGGTTTGGGGAAGTGTTAAATGATAAATATGTTGGTAAAACATGCGATACTTTAAGTTCACAAATTGATGTGACACCAACAATTTTAAGTCAGTTAAAAATCTCTTACAAAGAATATATATTTGGAGCAAATATTTTTAGTCGAAACTCAATTGGATTTGTACCTTATGCATTTCCTAAAGGCTATGGGTTAATAAGAAATAGTGAAAGCTATGCTTTCTCTGAAGCTTATAATAGAGTGCTAGAATCTGATACAATTAGTGGCAGTGATATTGTAAAAAATACAGAGCTATTCATGCAAGGTGCTTTTAATCATTTTTTAGCATATTAAAGTCTCTTGTAATATTTCCAGATATCTTTAGTAAAGATAACTTGCTTTCCATTAGATTGTACGCTGACTGCTGAGCATTTATTCCTGAAGTTATATAAGCAATTTCAATATCTCTAAGCATAAATGAATTTATAACACCTCTATTCTTTTTTTCTGTTGCAAGTTTAAAGTTCTCTTCAGCAATTTTAAAAGCTTTTTGATTTAAACTATATGCATTAATCCTACTATTATATTTATCATTATTAACTGATAATTGGTACAAAACTTCTTTTTTGATTTTTTCTAGTTCTAGTTCGAAAATTTGTTTTTGAATTTTAACTGATCTTAAATTTCTGTATAATTTCCCACCATCAAATATTCTGAAGTTTATAGAAAAGTTAGCAAAATAATTAATGTTTTCCCCTGTATTGTCTATTGTGCTTGAAAGGTTTCCAATATCATATGTACTCTCGTTAAAACTTGCTCCTGAATTGATAGAAATTATAGGGTAGAAAGGAGCAAGAGTAAGTTTGATGTCTTGCTTTGAAAGTTGAATGTTGTAGTATTGATTTTTTATATTAGTATTATCAGAGAGTGTATTTCTGGCTAGTTCCTTGTAATTAAAGATCTGAATAGTTGTGTCTATTTTGTCAATGAAATTCCATCTAGAATTAATATCTCTTCCAATTGTTAAATTTAGATTTTTAACAGCATTTTTAAAATTTAATTCTTGTAAAATTATATTTGAGCTGTCTGTTAACATTGCATTCTCAATTTGAAGAAGATCAATCTTATTAGTTACACCAATATCATACTTTGTTTGTTCATAATCTAATCTGTTCTTCGATAAATTAACAACTTTTTGTAGTAACTCTAATCTATCTTTTTGTAATATGCAATTGTAATATTGTAAAATTATTCCCTGAATTGTATTTTCTATTGTTAAGCTAGCATTATTATCACTAATCTTTTGAAGATTATCTAGTTTTTTCTTGTTAGCTCTAATTGCAAAACCATTAAAAAGCGTCCAACTTACATTTGCATTACCATTATACGAAGTAGAACGTAGTTTTTCTTGAATAAATGATGCTGGATTATTAGATTGGTCAGATAATGCCTCTTCTCTTTTAACTCCTATATTTAATGTAGGAAGTGCTCCGGCACTTGCCCAATTATTATTAACTCTATTTATATCTTGATTTCTAGAACTAATTTGAATATCGAAATTAGACCACATGCCAATTTCTATTGCTTGCAATAGACTTAAATCATTTTGAGCAAATAGTATATTTGGAATTAGTAATAATATAGCAATGTATTTTTTCATTAATTTTCTATTTCAATTTCTCTTTTGTTTAACTTTGTGTAAGGTTCAACTTGCATTCTTGTAGGTGGGACTTTTCCTCCTATCCAAAGCCACCATCTTGCTCTTCTTAAATCATTAAAATAAAGTATAAGAGATGGAAAGTAAAGTAGTAATATAATGGTGCTAAAAAGAACACCAAAAGCTACTGATATTGCCATAGGCACTAAAAATTGAGCTTGAAAACTTTTTTCTAGAATTAGAGGAGCCAAACCAACAAAAGTTGTGATTGTTGTTAAGATTATCGGTCTGAATCTACTTTTTCCAGCATTAATTACAGCTTCTTTCATAGTCATTCCTATCTTTAGATTTCTATTATATTTATCAAGCATAACGATTGCATCATTAACTAAGATACCAATTAAAGCTACAACACCCCATACACTCATAATTGAAAATGGTTTTCCAATAATACCATGACCTAATATTGCAGAAAATATCCCTAAAGGAACTACCATTAAAATTATTCTTGCTTGATAGAATGATTTAAAATTAAGGGATATTGTAATTGTTATGAGTATGATACTAATTAAGAAAGCAATACCAAGTCTTTTTCCACTATCAGCTGCTTTTTCCGCTTGTCCCATAATTTTATATTGAACGTTCGGATAGTTATTTGCTAATACACTAAGGTAATCTCGTTCTATTTGTTCATTAACATCTCCTGAAAATTCAGCATTAAATAGTGTCGCATCAACTCTAATTTCTTTAGTTCCGTTTATGTGATTTATTTTAACTCTTCCTCTTTTAAACTCGTAATTAGCTATCTCCTCAAGAGGATACATGGCACCATTCAAAGTCTTAATTTTCACTTTGTTTAAATCCTCTATACTATTTCTATCATTTTCAGGATATCTTAGCCAAATCTTAATTTCATCTCTTCCAAGAATTAGTCGCTGTGCTTCTTCTCCAAAGAATCCTTGGCGAATTTGTTTCATTACTGTAGCTTCATTCAATCCTAAAGCATATGCTTTTTCTTTTAAATCAATATGAATTTCTCTATTACCAATTCCACCATTATCAATAACCTCTTTTACCATGTTAATGGAACTTATTCCACTTTTAAGCCAATTAACCGCATCTTTTAACTCTTTGTCATCTTCGGATTGAAGTGAGATTGAAACTGCCTTGCCAAATTGCTGAACCCCACCAACTGATATTTTTTCCATCACAGCGATTGAATCAGGATGTATCCTTCTTTTAAGTTCATTTGATATTTCTATTGTTGAGATTAATTCATTTTCCTTTACTGCTACCCGAACTCCACCAACATGTGAGCCTGATATACCCAGGTTTTCTGTAAAACCTACAGTCAATGATACATCTGTAAAAATTGTATCATTATATTCTTCAATTAACTCTTTATTATAATTACTAATAATTGTATCTAAGTACCATAAAAAATTTTCAGTTCTAAATTCTCTTTCTCCAGGTTTGTATGAAAATTCAATTTTGACTTCATTAAATGGGACTGAGGGAAAGAATGTCCAGCGAATTATTCCTGTTGCCAATAAAATTATTACAAGAACCATCATTAAAACTGGTGTCCATACATGCTTTCTATAATTTTCAACAAAATTTATATTGATATTAGTGTACCAGTCTCTTAATTGCATCACTTTTTTCTCTACTTGTTGCTTAAACTTACTATATTTTGTATTCTTATCTTTTTGAAGAACCTCTTTTGACGCTAAATGAGAAGGAAGAATTAAAAATGCCTCTATTAGAGAAAATAATAAAGCAGCAATTACACTAAATGCCATTTCCTGCATCATTTCCATTTGTCCTCCAACAAACAAAAGTGTAGAAAAAACAAAGACAGTTGTAAGAACAGAAGTAAATACTGGTGTTATCACTTCCATTGTTCCATCTAGTGCAGCTTGCATAGGTGTCTTGCCTCTTTCAAAGTGAGAATATATATTCTCTGCAATAACAATACCATCATCTACTAAAATACCCACAACTAAAATCATTCCAAATAGAGAAATCATATTTATAGTCATACCATATATTAGACCAATAGAAATCATTCCAATAAATGAAAAGGGAATCCCAAATGCTACCCATAAAGAAAGCCTAAAAGATAAAAATAGTCCTAAAACTATTGATACAAGAAATAAACCAAGTAATAGGTTGTCACTTAATGTTTTAATTCTCTCATCAAGCATATCTGCAAATTGGAAAAGTGTTACTATTTCGAAGTCAGGATTTTCTGAATTGAATATTTCAATATATTCTTCAAGAACATTTGCTATCTTTTTAATGTCTTCCTCTGGTGTCTTTTTTATTATAAAATTAATAGCTCTATCTCCATTGACATATGATTTAACTGCAATGTCAGAAAAAACCAAAGATACTTTTGCTAAATCTTTTAGTCTGACAATATCTCCATTTCTATTCGAGAAAACAACAATATTTTCAACACCATATGTTGAAGTATTTCTATTATTTGATCTTATAATTATTTCATCTTTAGATGTTTTTATGCTTCCACCAGAAATATCTATATTGCTTAACTTAATTGCAGTGCTTATCAAATCAAAATTAATATTATGTCTAATTAAAGCAGACTCATCTATCTCTACAGAAATTATAATGGGAGCATAACCTATAACTTGTATCTGGCTTATTTCATCATCATTTAGAAGATCTTGTTCAATCTTGTCTGCTTTTTCTTTTAATTGCCATAAATCATTGGGGCCAGTTAGGCAGTAGAATCCTACTATATTACCCATTCCACCCATTCCTCTACTGTTTTGCTTTTGAATATTTGGTTTTTCCGCTCCTTGAGGAAAAGAATAAATTGCATCAACAGAATTTTTTACATTTTGTAGAATCTCATCAATGTTAAATCCTTCATAAATCTCTACAGTTACATTTGATATATTCTCGGATGATGTTGAGGTAATATTTTCAATTCCCTCAATACCATTTAATGACTCTTCAATTCTAGTTGTTATACCCTCTTCAATTTCTTCTGGAGATGCCCCTGGATAAGATACATTGACATATATTTTATTTGGTGAAAGTTCAGGAAAAAATGATTTTGGCATCAACGATAAACTCAAAATACCAGCAATTGCTGTAAGTATAATAATTGCATTTGAGTAAATAGGGTACTTAATAAAATATGCGATTAGCTTTTTCATATTATTTAATAATTGCTTTTACTTTAGTCCCTTTCGAAACATTTACAAGTGGCTCAATGACAACTTTTATGTTATTTGGAAGATTATCTACAATGACTTCATTTGCCTCTGTTGCGATAATATTAACTTTTTTAATTCTAAGCTTATCTTTAGAATCTAAAACAAATACTTTATTTTCATCAAAAACAGCTCTTCTTGCTAGCTTAAATACATTTGGAGTCCCCCTCGTCTTTATGCGAGCATCTAAGTACATTCCATCATAAACTGTACTTGCATCCGCATTTATTGTTGAGAATATAGATATATTCTGTGTGTTTTGATTTACAAAGCTACCTTTCCTAATAATCTTTCCAAAAAATAGTTGTCCATTTTCAATGAATTCAACTTTATCCCCGATATTTATAAACTTTAACTCTGAAGCATTTACTGTTAACTCAATTTCCATGTTACCTTTACGAATAAAATCAACAACAGGACTACCTGGATTAACATTGCCTCCAATATCTGTATATGATTTTGTGATTATTCCATCAAAAGGAGCAAGAACTGCATATTTTTTTAATTTTTCTTCATCTGATTTAATAGAAAGGTACTCTGCTAATATTGATCTAGAAATAATATAGTTTTTTTCTTTGGATGAGTTAGTTTTTGGAAAAAGTGGTAAGTTATTATCCATAGTAATAGCATTAAAGAAATCGTTCCATTTTTCGTATTCACTTTTAAAATCAAGTTTAATATCAGCAAGATTAGAAGATATTAAGCTCATAAACCTGCTTTTTTTAGAATTTATTAAAAGTAAAAGGTCATTATTTTCCACTTTAAAAATTATTTCACCCTTATTTATTTCACTACCCTTTTTAAACTTATTATTTCCAATTAATACTCCTTGTACTTCAGATAAAATTGTAATATTATTAGAGGTGACAACTCTTCCTGAACTACTAATATTATTTTTAACTAATGAATTATTTACTTTTGAAACAAGTACTGACTTTATCTGTTGTTCATGTGTTTCAGAAGATCTTGCATTAGCTGTTCTAATTGCCTCTGCATTTGATACGCCATAATTTTTCCCTGCATTATAGCTCAGTGAAGAAACTACTACAAAAAGAACAAGTAGAACGCCACTAGATATGATAATTAATGTTTTTCGAATATTCATATTTTTATTTTTTTATTAATGTTTCAAATGTTAACCATAATTTTTCACCATCCATTTGTAAGCTTGATTTAAAATTTGATAGCTTCCATGATAAAATTGTGGTTCTTATACCACCAAGAATGATTGTAGCGATCTGTTTTGAATCTATGTCATTTCTAATGCACCCTTCATGTTGACCGCTTTTTATAAGAGAATTTATTTTTTCTATTCTTTCTTCAAGTGCACTACTAACGCATGCAGATAATACAGAATCATATTGAAATGAAGTTTCAGAAAATATAATCATTACGAGCTCTGGATTATTTTCAATGTGCTTAAATTTAAACTTCAAAATTTCTTGAAATTTACAAACTGCATTATTATTTGATTCAATAATTTTCTTTACGCCTAGTTCCACTATTTCTCGATGATATAATAGAAGTGCTTTTATTATTTCAGTCTTATCTTTAAAATGTCTATAAAGAGCTGGCTCAGAAAACAACATTTTTTTGGCAAGATTTTTGATTGTAAGAGTTTGTATACCTTTTTCTCCAATCAATGATTTTGAAGCATCTAATATCTCAATTTGTCTACTTGTAAAATTCACATTGCAAAAATAAATAAAAGTTAGTAATTGCTAACAAGTTTATTATTAAAAAAAAGAAAAAAGCTTTTAAGGTTAAGATTAATTAACTTGGTCAATAATAAATAAAAGAGCTAATAGAATAAATACAGGAATTATAACCTCTAAAAGTCCTAAGATTAATCCTACAATTGCTAAAGCTTTAGGTTTCTTTTTCAATCCAATTGCACCAAATATTACAGCTAAGATTCCAAAGCTAAAAGCAATAATGTATAATTCTGTTGTAAAATATAGTATTGAACTGGTGATAGCAGATGCAAAAGAAAGATACCCA
>Ga0209374_1000466_pt1 | contig 44923 bp, 37 predicted proteins | sample SaaInlLV_DNA_10m_FD_184683 | JGI IMG/M metagenome (GOLD analysis project Ga0209374, IMG submission 184683) | Marine microbial communities from expanding oxygen minimum zones in the Saanich Inlet - SI075_LV_DNA_10m (SPAdes) (version 2) | ecosystem: Environmental > Aquatic > Marine > Unclassified ... | reverse complement strand
AAAGAGTACCCCCCAACCACGCTAGGCATTGAAACGGCGGGATAAGAATTAATAGGTATATATTTGAATTAACCATTGTGGAAGAGCAAAGAGAAGGTCCACCTCCAATCATATTAGCTGTAATATTTTTACTGGGTTTCTATATATTAGATATTGGAGGAACTAGTGTTGGAATTGATTTATGGTGGATAATAGGAATTCAGCTCCTTTACTTTATGAGCTATGTGCTATTTCTGTATCTTAAGGGGTGGGGTCGGTTTGGAACAGGAGCCGATGGGGGACCATTGAATAATTGAGATTCTATAATTCAAGAATTATTATTTTCTACCCATTTGAATAGATTTTTCAGAACAGGCCCTAATGACTTCCCTTTTTTAGACAGTGAATATTCAACTCTCGCTGGCACTTCTGCAAATACTTCTCTTGAGATCAGTTCTGTCTCAATAAAATCTTCTAATCTCCTACTTAATGTTGTAGCAGTAATTGATAATTCTCGCTTTAATTCATTAAATCTTACAGGCCGATTTTGGCTGCTCAAGAAATATAATAATTCTAATACATGGGATTTCCCTAGTAAATTAATTATTTCTTTACTGTTTGTTTGAAGACAAATTGGTTTCACTTTGCTCATTGGTTGCATAGTTGTACCAAGTAATTTAACTATATCAACTTACAAGTATCGTACACGATACTAAAGTTTCAAAATAGGAACTTTTCGATATTAATACTCTACCCCTCTGGGACAATCATGAGTAAATGTGGTTGTGGAAGATCTCCAACAGGAATGTGCAAGGGATGGCATGGATTAACCGAAGAAGAATATGTTGCAAAGAAAAAACTGTTTGATGAAGAAAATGGAGAATAATATGTCAAAAAATTGGAATAATATTCTACGTTGGATTCATCTAATGTTTGGGTTTTGTTTTTCAATTTATTTTGGAGCTATAACTTTCAATAATGATGTAAATTTTTGGGATGATGAACCATGGGTGACAATGGCAATGGGGACTGTAGTCTTGGGTATTGTATTCTGGACAGGGATAATTAAATGGCAACTACCACGAATTAAAAAATGGAATCGTAACCGAAATAAAAATACACAATAATGGGTCTATGCACATACCCATTGATTGATGAATTAATCGATTTATTAATACACTGAATCAATTACGGTAATTCATGGAGACTAGAAAACTGACTATTATCCTCATTTCAGTCCCAACAATAATTATTGGTTTTTTATCGATGTTATATTTTGAGAACGAACTCGATAAAATTGGAACTTATGAATCAATCAATTTACTCTATATGTTGTTATCTCAGGCTCTATGTGGAGTGGGGTTAATCGGATTGATAATAGGTTTAATATTGAAAAAATCAACCACTTAATTGGAATAATAGGGTACGGTTTCCATCACTAAACGCATGGGTACCCCATCCATCATGAATATCCCAATGGTGATTATTAGTAGAAACTTACTCATAAGATTAGAGTAATTAGGGAAGTAATACAAATTTTCTATAATGTCTCTTTTAAGGCAAATTTCGCATAGTTACACTGATGAAACTGAGTTAGTAACGTTGGTGTTACCAAGAAAACGGTTCTTTATATGTGGTAAGTAGATGAGATAGGTTATGATGTCCCAATTGAGAGTACTATTAATTTGCTTAATGATGATCGCTCTTCCTGCGTCCCAGGTATCTGCTGACGTAGATGAATCGAATTCAAACTCAGAGGTGACTATTGGTTTTGGTAATGTTACTAATGATACTATGGAATTCACCATGGATACCTCAGTAGATGTGTATTTATTCCAAGTAACATTGGCTTGGGAGACTGGTGCCGTATACTGTGGCATCTCAGGATCTGGTGGGCTTTCTGAAGAATATAGCTTGTACGTCAGCGTCATGTATGCTGGGTGTTTGACAACAGGATACTATTACGGTGCTCAGGGAAATTACTGGATCCCCTCAGGTAGTAATGATACTCTTACATCAATCTGGTATCAATCTAATAGCCCAGAGGTATGCATCGGGAATGCGACCTATACAGTCATGTTAGCTGATGGGGAGTTCGAAACTCGACAAGCAGACTTTGATTCCAATGATTGTCTGAGTTATACTATGTATGAAAGTGAATGGCCGTATGATTTATGGTATGAACTAAATGATGGTGAAAGCGAATCTGAGGTAGAAAACCCATATGCGAACTCAGAAGTAGTAGATGGCTCGGATTCAAACTCAGAAGTAATCATCGGTTTCGGTGATGTAACTAATGATACTATGGTACTAACCATCGATACATCTGTAGACATAACTGCTTTTGATATATCAGTACAATCAATGCTTTGTGATTCTGGATTTGGAGGTGCTGCAGGAGATGCTAGCTTTTTCGTATCCACAACTAATGACATAGGTATGGCTCAAAATTCGGGATGCAACATTCTAGGATATTACCAAGGAGAAGGTACATCATACATTCCGGCTGGAACCAATGAAGATCTCACTTCATGGTCTTACCTAGGCAGCTCAGAAGAGATTTGCATAATGCACGCATTCTACGCTACAGAAGTAGGAGGTGACTGGTTAGAAGCAAATTTAGACGCAAATTATTGCCTTGACTATACCTTTGTATACCCTGAAAACTCGTGGGAACATTGGTTTGAATTAAATGACGATCAGAGTAAATTAGAGATAGATGAATTTGGAATCAGTGAGCACGATACTGTTTTGTGGGCATTTCAAAATTCTCCCTACTTTAGCACGCTTTTACAAGCCCTAGAGATGACTAATCTAACAGAAGCACTTAGTCCAGAAAATACTCCTCAGATGGGATATACTATATTTGCTCCAACCAACGATGCTTTCAATGCAACTGGCATTTACCTAGATGATTTTGATTCTCCAGAGGGGATCGAGGTATTGACAGAAGTCTTACTCTATCATGTGAGTTTTGCAGGCGCATATGGCTTAGACATAGGCACGGCATACAACAGTTCGAGTGGCGAATACGAACCTTATTGCGAGCCTTATACATTTGACTGGATGCCAATGCAAAATGGAGAATATGCAGATCCATTCAATTACAGCTCTTGGACAGAGACAGTCATAATTTCAAATGACTGTCAAGGAAATATTACAGTCAATCAGGCTAATGTCATTGATACAGATAATCGAGTTTATGGGTTCTCCCAGACTATCGATTGGCCTTCTAGTTCTTCAGCTACAGATAACGGCATGATTCAAGTTATTGATAGTGTTCTAATTCCTTCAAGCTTCAATTTCACAGCACAGAATAACGATGAACCAAGGTTCAATCCCAGGTTTGATATTCCATCCAACCTAGAGAATGATGGAGAATTTGGAGATTTAATAGATGCATTGGGAATGACTATGTTGATGGACGATATTAATGTTGAGAATAGTCCCCAGATGGGAATGACAATATTTGCTCCAACAGATGAAGCATTTGCTGCGGCTGGAATTAATTTTGACGACTATGACAGTCTCCAAGAACTCGAAGGACTGTCAGAGATTCTTCTCAACCACATATCATTCGACTGGGTATTATCGTTTCCAGATGAATGTGTGCCTACAGAGTTTGATTTGGAAACTACAGATTCATTTTCGATAACAATTTCAAATGATTGTGAAGGCGATATTTTCGTTAATGAAGCAAAGATTCTCTATTCCCAAGGGGTAGAAAATGGGGTGATTTATGTTATTGATAAGATACTGATGCCAACAGAAGAAGGACCTGTAGAGGAGCCTGTAGAGGAGCCTGTGGAAGAACCTGTAGAGGAGCCTGTAGAGGAGCCTGTAGAGGAGCCTGTGGAAGAACCTGTAGAAGAGCCCGTGGAAGAACCTGTAGAGGATCCTGTGGATACAATCATAGAATCTCCAGAAGATGATATACCTTTACAGGATGATAGCACCAATGTTGAAGGCAGTGGGTCTTCAGAAATTTTAGGGCAAAGTAGCACAATTTTTGGAGTAGTGGTATTGTTCGCTATGGTATTGATTCTAGTCGGTACGGCTGCAGTAAGGTCTCCGAAGACACGACTAGATTCAGTCATGATGGAACATGAAGTTGAAGCAGATGAATTATTGATACTACTTTCTAGGTCAAAAATGGTTCCAATATTACATGCATTATATTCTGAAGAGAATCCAATGCGATTTACTGAATTAAAGAATAGAGTTGATACTTCATCCACCACATTAACTAGAAGGCTAGGTGAATTAGAAGATCATGGATTAGTTAAAAGAACTGTATACGAAACTGTCCCAGCTACAGTAGTGTATCAGTTAACAGACTCTGGTGCGGATCTTCTTCCTAGTTTAGAATCATTTTTTGAATGGGTAATTAATGATACAAATCAAACTCAATGAATGCATTTTTAAACAATGGAATTGGTTGATTTGAAAGATTTTGATATATTTTCATGTTCAAGGTCTTGGATATAGACTCATAAAGGGATGTCAAGTCGGCGACTCGCTACGAGGGATGAATATGGGAGTTACAAAGTACGTACGTTCGGCTTGGAAGAGTCCAAAGCAAAGCATGGAACCTCGTCATAGAACTGGTAGAATGGCTGTATGGCGCCACGAACCAGTGTTTCAGAGAATCGATAAACCTACTCGTATTGATGCGGCTCGTCGTGTTGGATACCGTGCAAAGCAAGGTGTAGTAATCTGCAGAACACGTGTTCGCCGTGGTGGACTACGTAAGGGTGTAGTAAACATGAAGCGTAAACCTTCAAAGTCAGGTGTAACAAAAATTACTATGGCTAAGTCAATTCAAAGAATTGCAGAAGAGCGTGTTTCTCGTAGATACCCAAATCTTAGGGTTCTAAACTCATATTGGGTTGGAGAAGATGGAAAGAACAAATTTTTCGAAGTTATTCTATTAGATCCTAATCATCCAGTTGTTAAAGCTGATAGTCAATGGTCTTGGGTTGCAGATAATCATCACAAGGGACGAGCTATGCGTGGTATGACAAGTGCTGGAAAGCGTGGTCGTGGTTTGTACAACAAAGGTAAGGGTGCAGAGAAACTTCGCCCAAGCTTGAAGGCTAACAAAAACCGTGGTAAATAAGTAATATTCAGCCGAAGGTTGATTTCACTTGAGCTCACCGGCTGTCTCAATGGTCGAGCGAGACATGAGTACTATTCGTGGTCTTCCCGTGATCATTCCCGATGGAAGAGTATTAGGAACAGTACATGATACTGTACTTTCAGCAGAGTCCGAGGCATGGTCTTGCACTCATTTATTCGTTTCAGATCCTCCTCCTAGTTTGGTTGAAGGACGAATTCATGTGGCCATACCTTGGAACTGGGTCCGTTCGATTGGTGATGTTGTAATTCTACGATGGTTTCCTCCAACTCCTATACCTAAAAAGCCATAATTTGTATGATGCATGAGCGAACGTAACCACAATACGATTCAAAAGGGAAAAGTTCACGCTAAGGTAATGCGTAGAGTCACGTCAGCCATTTTGCTTGTCCTTCTTCTTTCTATTGCTAGCCCTCTGGCATCTGCTGATTCCAAGGGAATTATCGGTTGTACTAGTGCGGATATAGGCATGATGCCTGCAAGTTGGGAGATATCCGATCAGTCTTGTGTAACTATAGATTTCCTCGAAGTATTGGCTCCTGGTACGACATTTTCATTTGAAATTGATAGCGATTCAGAAATTGACATACTCCTTTTTACATCCAATGCTAGGACTACTTATCAAAATGAGCAAAATTATCGAACAGATCTAATCTGGGAAGAAGATTCTGTCTTCGAATCATTCAGTGGCCAGGGATCTTGGCACTGGACAGTTCCAGATGAAGGCCAATCTACTCGTTGGTACATGGTGATAGATAATTTAGCCCATCCTCAAGATAGTGGTCAAGGTGCTCAAGGAGGTAGCACTGCCAATGTAATCATGGATGTTCAGCAGGTTGTAAGCCCTGATTTCTCAATTGCAGATACAATAGTCAGACTTGATAATGATGGATATGAAATCATAGCCGGTCCATTTACTTTAGATGAAGGAACTCAAGTATCTATTGATGTCACAACTATGGAAGGTGCCCCTGATATATTCTTGATGACAGAAGCACAGAAGAATTCGTATGAATCTGCAGCAGCGAATGGAACAGTAGCTGCCTCAAGAATCAATCAAGCAGATTTACTCTCGGTCACAAGTTCTGGAAGTACAGTTTGGTCTGCAATATCTCCATACACTGAAATTCCCCTTTACATGATTGTAGATAATCGCGCAGGGGCAGGAGGTGCAGGGACTACAGACGTTGCCACAACTGTCGTTTCTTCTTTGACACCAGTTGTCCAAGCAGTACTCTCAAACTCTGATTCTCTAACTTTAATTGATGTAGGAGAAATCATTACATTAAACGCAAGTGAAACACCAAATCTCTCAAACCAAATTGATAGTGTGAATTGGGATATTGATGGAGATGGATTCAATGATGTTAACGGATTCTCAACAGATGTTTCTTGGGACACTCCAACAAATTTCACACTCAAATTAACTGTTGTTTCTACAGATTCACGTAGTTCAACAGTTTTCAAGGATATAGAAGTTAGAGATATTTCTAATCCTGTTGCCAATATTGATATCACATCAGATATAACTCGTGGTTATGGAGAAAACATAGTACTTAGTGGGCAATTTTCAGATAATTATGGCGTCGCAACTGTTGAATGGTTAGTCGATGGTGTGGTTTCAGAAACATATTCTGGTACAGATTCATCAGCAACCTCATTTAGTCATATTTTTGACTCATCATATATTTCAGGAATGCATACTATAACTCTTCGAGTTACAGATAATTCAGGACTAATAACAGATGATGTTGCAAATATCAATCTATACGATCCAACTCCCCCTAGTATCGATTCAACATTTATGTCAGAGTTACAAGTCGTAGTTAACCAAGCTTACCCCTTTTCAGTTCCAGCAACTGATTCAGAATCAACCAATTTAATCTATACTTGGGATTTTGATAGAGACAAAGATTCTGATGGAGATGGTGTCACTTCTAATGACAATGAAGGTGTCGGCCCTCAAGTCAATCACGTATTTCCTAAAGCGGGAGTATTTTGGGTAGTCTGCACTATTGAGAATGATGAAGGCCTCACTACAGAGGCAGAAATATTAGTTACTGTAGTGTCGCCAACTGGAAGTTCAGAAGGTATTGATTGGTTATCAATCATTACAATAATAGTAGTTATAGCGGTAGTACTTGCAATACTCGGTTTTGTAACTTTTAGAATACTAGAGAATAGGAAAATAGCCGCAATATTAGCCGAACAGGCTGAAGAAGAAGTTACGAAAGATGTAGCACCTCCTTCTGTTGAAGAACAGAAAGCAATGTGGGGTAGCTCATCAAATCCAGTAAATCCTCTTTCACAACCGGGTATGCAAACGGACTTCGGTGGCTACTCTTCGGGGATGTCAGGACTTCCTACCCCTCCTCCTTCAGGTACACCAACGATTTCTTCATCAATTGAATTAGACCCAGATTTAGCGGAACTAATGGCTTCTTCTCCGCCTCCAACTTCCGCCCCAACGAACAGTCAAGCAAGTGAGTTACTTTCTGCTTTCTTGGAAGATGATGCAGTCGATATAGAAAATGTTGAACATGTATTTGATGATATAGCGAATTCAGGAGAGATATGGACTCCTTCAGAAGATCCTCTTGCAGGTATTTCTCTTCCTGGTTCTGAAGTTGTCGAGGCACCCGAACTTGAACCTGAACCTGAGCCAGAGCCAGAACCTGAGCCAGAACCTGAACCTGTTACACGTAACAGAACAGTCCGGAGCGCTTGTTCTAACTGTGAGAAATTGTTCGAAGTAGATATGCCCGAGGGCGTGGATGTAGCTCGAACGACTTGCCCACATTGTGAATCAATTGAGACAATTCGTTTTGAGTGATTATTATGATTAAGGTTTTATTGACAATATTGTCATTAATTCTTGGTCTACCATTAATTTGGATTGGAATTTTACATTTTCAAGATCCAGCATGGTTCGAACCAATAGTTCCTGATTTAATTGGCTATCCTACATTTTGGGTATACGCTAGTGGAGTATTTGAGATAGTCTTAGGAATCGGTTTGATTATTCCTAAAACTCGTGAAATTTCTGGTTATGGTATTGCTTTAATGTTGGTTGTTTTGTACGCAGCAAATTTCAATATGTGGGTAAATGATATTGCGATAGGAGGTTCAAAGTTTGGAACTAATTGGCACATATTTAGGGCAACAGTACAGATTTTATTAATCTCAGTTTGTATATGGATTGGAAGGAAATCATCTAAACAATATAATTTAGGTTAGTTTCCTCCATCTTTCAGAAATGAGAAAAAATTGATTTTATGTTGTATCAGGTAGGGGAATAACCTTTACCATGTATCTTAGAGGTATGTTCATGCAAGGAGGTGCTGTACGCATTATTCGCAGGTCCCCGGGCATCAATCATTCCCAGACAATACTCCTTGTCTTGATATTCTTACTTCCAATGTTTTCACCAATGACTTCAGTTACTGCTGAGACTAGAATTAGTGCGGATGACTTTGAGATTCTTGACGATTTAACTTCGGTTCTTTCTGAAAGAGAAAGCGTAATTTCATCAGAATTAGTTAAGAACATGGCAAATCCTTCGCTTGAAGGAGTAGCTAACTCAGTTGCAGACACAACAAGTAATGACCCTATTTTTGGAATTGAAGATATTTTTTCTGATGCCTCTATAGTTGATACTACTCCTCCTGAAGTTGCCCACCCTGGTCCATATGAACTTCTAGTTAACCCAGAAAAATCACCTCCTGGTGCCGTAGATACAGTTTGGCAAACAATTTTTAATTTGACAGATTATTTAATCTGGACCAAATACATGGATTTAGATGGCAATGAAGTTGAAAAATTTGAAGTCGTAACATTCACTACAAGTTTATTTTCATTACTCGACCCAGAGACTAATTCCTTCCTACATGCTATCGATATAGATGATGATGGAGATAATGATATTCAGGTCGGCTTAGAAATTTCCTTTGATTTAGGAGATGATTTCGGCATAGAAGGGGATACTCTTTGGATTAAGCCAACAATTTCTTTTACGGTTCTAGTTTTAGAAGATAGTCGAGATGATCCTGATTGGAACGAATTAGATACCTTACAAGTATCTTTACTGAAGGCTTTTGCATATTCTGAAGGAATACTCACTGGTGGAGAAAGTTATGTATGGGTTATTGATTCAAAGTTCACTACCCCCCCAAATGATTTTTCTATCAATATAGGTTTAGAACGTATCTTTTTTGATATATCTGATGCAGGTTCAAGCTTAGTCACAAGTTTACTATCTTTCATTAGTTTAGGAATAGCAATTCCAGGTGCCGATGAGTCAAATATTGTTTTCCTTGGTCTTTCTGCCCCATATGCTATTTCAATAAATAATAATGGACAAACATATTGTCCTGATCGTTATTCTCAAATTGAGTTGTCCACCCTCCCCTCCAATGAAATTTCTTGTGGAGTTGTAGCTGGATTTGGGTATGTTCACTTCTCGCCTGCAAATACTGACGGAGACAGAGAAGTCTGGGAAGTTGCTTACATAGAAGCAACAGTGCATCCTAATGGTGTATCTACTCGACTTCCATCTGAAGTTAATTTAGTGATTAGAACGGATACAACATTAGCTGAAGACCCTGGTGTCGTTGGAGAAAATGCACTTGATACAATAGAATACTATGCAGATCGTAGAGCCGACCTTCATGTTCATTTCCATGAAAATAAAGCAGGTGAACCCGTGGAAAACTCTGGCGACATGAGAGGAAATTCAACAGACAGTATTGGGTGGCTCAGAGGTATGCCAGCAGGTAGTTTATCAGCAGATGAAATTGATAGAGTATTTACTATGCTAGGCTCTAAATCATCACCAGAACTACCTGGTGGTCAGCCAGAAAAATTAGGTATGATAATTGCAATAAAGAACTTCTCTAGAGATACAACACAGAATGTTGATGATCCAACTTTACCTGTAAATCCTGCATATCCTCCAAAGACCCTCGTCCTTATTCGCTCTGTAGAGAGTATCCAATCTATAGAATATGATTCATGGCATAAACGTGGAGACATAATCACTGATCATAGTAAAATACACTTAGAATTGAAGAATATTCCAACCTCGATAGCATTGTATGGTTCATTTGAACTGGGCAGTTCATCTGCAACTGATACAAGCCTTGATAGTGGAGATAATCTTGACTTTTTGTCCAAAATTTTAGATTCAGTGATACTAAATCTAGTTAATTTGTTTTTAGATATTGGCGATATAATTAATTCAGTTCCAAGTGAAGTAGTCTCCGTTCTTACAGGAGATACGGGTAGTGGTGGGCTTAATTCATTTGCAGGGCGAGATGTAAATTTACTGATGACTGATAATTTACTTGCCGATAGAGTAAATATGCACATTGATGAACTTGCTGTGCAAATAGGTTCCAGCCCTCATCCAGTAACTCTCGATAATCATGTAATAATCTCTAAAGATCGAGGTCTAGATCAGGTAATGGGAGAATTTGGAGCACGAGATCCACTAGTTCCAGTAGCATCCAGTGTTAGGTTTAGTGGTCTTTCACAATTTACATTTAGTGATGATGAAGTATTAGGAACTCAATCAATTGGTCTAATTACAGATTCTAGTGAACCTTTCAGATTTTCTTTTATTGAACATGATAGTAATTCTATCGATAATCTTTCTTTCCAGAGCCTGCATTTATCAGATATTCCTAATAATATATCTGTTTTAATAGATGAAAGTTCTCTAAGTTATGTTGCTAATGAGGGTATTGAATTGATGACCTATGTAGGTCTTGATGGCAATCAGAAGCAGGGCGCAAATATCCATGACATGCCTGCAGAGTTTATTTTTGAGTTTGGCGAACAAACAAGTTTTATTGCTGAAACGCCAATATCTACAGTGGAAGTTCAGATTACCAATGCATCCGAACCAATAACAATGACCGGCGACCATTTCTTATTCCATCATGATTCAATAAATGAAACATCCACGATATCAACACGCCTTACCGGAATTAAAGAATTAGGATGGATATCCCCAATTGAAGAAGGTGCGTTAGGATCTTCTGGAAGAGGTACTGCTTTCTTGAAATCTGCAGGTGATAGACCTATGAGTATCAACATAGACAATGCTCCAACTGCTGATTCATCAGGCCTATCTGCATTAGCTTTGATAGATCCTCTCCCATCTCTCCTTTCAGTTGAAATACCAACAGGTAATGATGGTGGTTCTGAATTAGTACTTCCTGAATTTAATTCTACCAAGGGACTATCCGGCGCGGCCTTTTTCATTGGTGGATTTTCTGACTTCGGCCGTTCAATAAATTCTGTTCTTGCAGGGTTTACTAGTGATATCTCAACAGGTACAGAAGAAGTCGATGATTCGTTTTCATATGCTTTACAATTAGAATCAGATACTTCTTTTGATTTGATTGTAGAAGCAACCTATGGGGATCCGGTTACTAACGAACCTCCTTGGGTACATGGAATCTCTTTCCAGTCATCTCCTAACGGATTATCCGAAGGATTCCATATCAAAACTTGGTTACCTGGATTACCTCCATTAATTGACTTATCAATTTCTCGAAATACTCTCGTTAATGGTGAGGATTGGTATATTCAAGCCTCATTGGATAGTTGGGAACCTGGGCGTGAAGAATTTATGATTCATGCTTATGGTGTAAATGGTCAAGATATGTTGTTGACTATGCAAGGGCTTGAGCCAGGCAAACCAACGAATCTATTCCTTGATGCTGTTTTCGAGATTAGAGATTCAGGGGGTATAACACAGGTTTCAACAGGAACTCAATTCGTGTTATCTGAGAGGCTTGATTGGATTCATATGATGTTGATTAATCGAGAATCACAGAGCAGGACTGAGATGTTGATTAATGAGATTCCTAAATCTATTGCCTTACAGGCAAGCCTCGGTACAGCGATTTCTATAGATATGAGTGTCCCAGAAGAACAGAGAATAGAAGGTTTTGCAGTAGGCTCATTAATGTTACAACAAATGCAATGGATGGATGGTTTCTGGTGGCCCGCTACGGTATTTTTGAAAGATATACCTGGATATATTAATCTTACAACTGCTCCAGAAATGAATTTTGATATAACTAAAAATCTTGCATTCCAAGGTTTACCTAACCTTGACTTTACATCATCAGATGATGGAATGTCGCTATACATTGAGGCATTTGGCAGAGCTATAAATTCTCGAGGAGATATTATTTTGTTAGCTGAAGGTATGACTGACAAATTGATAATTAAGCCAACCAATGACTTTGGTTTAGAAATCCGTTCAGGAGGTAGTGGTGTTGAGAGAATTTATGTTAGAATGAATGATGTTCCTACGGGTTCCAGCCAAGTCGGAACACCGCCGGTTTTCCTTGAAGAGATGGAGGCAATGGGGGAAAATCTTCGAAGTGCAACATTGCACATTCGGGAATTAGTAGGGCCATACAGCGTTATCGAAGTTGATGATGTAGATGGTGGAAAAATCATTGTATCTGCTAGAGTTACAACAGAATTTTCAGGACACGATATACAAATTCGTGGTGTACTAATTGACGCACAAACTACAGGAGGTGTTCCTACTGGAACCACACTTGGTGTAAACGGTCTTTCTTCAGATCTTTCAATTCTTAATTTGGTACCAGGTTTGAGTGGTTCAACACACCATTTACTTGTTCCTGAGCCATTTACATCTGCGATACTCACAGTAATTGCAACACTAACTGAAGGAGGTAGTTGAATGGGATTACTTGAGAAATCTCGGAATCAAGAAGTAGAGGAAACTCTTGATGAAGAGCTTGCACATGAGTTGTTAGTTCGAATAGAAGATTCAGTGAGTCGTATATCTCCTTTGAGAGTTATTCTAGTTTCATTTGTGGCTTTAATGCTATTTTCTGCAACTTTTGTAGCTTTAACTTGGATAGTTCCATATGAAAAAGTAACAATTGATGTTGTTTATATCCAGAGTAGTTCTGGTCACGTGATATTAACTCAAATTGATAATGATGGAAGTAGAGATATCAGTGACTTAACCCTAATTATTCGATTTATAGATTCAGATAATATTGAGATAGATAGAACTTCGTTCAATAAATCTTCTTTACCTGCACATAGTTCTGTTTCTGGTGATGCCTTAGAACTAATAATAATCGGCGAATCAGTTTGGGAAAACTATACGATAGATATTGAGTTACAATATACTGATCATAATAAAGAGGATTCTAAAATAGAATTACAATACTTAGTTGGTGAATGGAAGATGGAACAATTCAGCCATGGTACTGGTATAGACTTCTTTTAGAGTGCATCTATTTTGTCCTTAACGTATGAACCCCTAAGGGTTCAACTCACCCATATGCTCAAAACTGTCTTCAGAAGGCGCAACCTTATGTCCAAGCGAACAGTATGTCTAATTTTGGGCGTTCTTCTTCTTTCTTACATACCTCTTAATGACGGTACTCATGAATCATCTGATTCATTTATAGAAAAATTGGATGAATCAATCCAAAGGATAGAGATATCCCCTGACCCAAATAGTATCTCAGATTTAGGCGCACCAAGAATATCTAATAGTTCCGAGATATTACGTTCCGAGAGTGCTGATTCTACTATCGGTGTTTACACTCATTCAGGGCTAATTCCTAGTATTTATCTTTCTCAGGACATATCATTCTCCCGAATAGATCTTGCTATTGTAATAATTGATGGAGACACAGGACTATGGGATGCTAGGATGGAAATAATGGAAATCTCAGGGATTGAAATCCGTTCTACAATTCCGCCATCAGGATATTTAGTTCAAGGTAATTCTGAGCAGTTGAAAAATCTACAATCGCTCACTTCAGTGGAATCAGTACATGAGGTGCCAGCAGGGCTTCTAATTCACCCAGCACTTCAAGATGCTCCTGACGATGAAATTTTAGTTGTTGAAATAGTCGGCTGGAAGAATTCAGAACTAGTACGCCAAACTTCGTCTCTAGATGATAATTTACAAGATGTTGCTAATTCATGGCTGTCCGATTCGTGGTCTCCAGATACGGGAATTATATGGGGTGAAATTCAAACAAATGATATTTCAGAGATAATAAAACATCCTTCTGTTTCTTACATTGCGCCAGTACCGATTCTTAAGTTAATGAATAATGAAGCAAGAAATCATATGGGCATAGATACAGTTGAAGATTTCTTCATTACTGGATTAAACGGTTCTGGGCAAAAAATTGCAGTAGGTGATTCGGGATTAGATGATGACCATGGCGATTTTAATGGCCGAATTTCAGGTCTTGATTCAGTTACACCCGGTGACTCTTCTACTGCCGATCCTTCTGATGGCCACGGCACTCACGTCGCCTGTACAGTACTCGGCGATGGAATGAGAAGTGGTGGGACATACCAGGGAATAGCCCCTGAAGCAAATCTTTACTTCCAAGCTATGGAAGATGATGACTCAGGTGCTCTGTATTCTATTGGAATTAATAGTATGCTTAATGAAGCATATAATGCAGGTGCTCGTTTGCATACCAATAGTTGGGGGTCACCAACTGGAGGAGAATATACAACCTCGTCCGAAGATGCTGACGATAGAGTCTCAACATGGGATCAATATTGGCAATATCAAGGAATGACTGTATTATTTGCCGCTGGTAATGAGAGAAATGATGGGATTTCATCTCCAGGGACTGCTAAGAATGTCATAACAGTAGGTGGTCATGTCAACAGATACAATGGCGCTCCAGATGATATGTATTACTGGAGTAGTCGTGGACCAACTGATGATGGTAGGATAAAACCTGATCTAGTAGGGCCAGGAGATTATGTTCGTTCTTGTAAATCTCAAGAAGCAAGCAGTGCATCAGGTTCTTGGAGTAATAATTGGTACCTAGAATATAGTGGAACTTCAATGGCAACTCCTGCGACAGCCGGGGCTGCAGTTTTAGTTCGAGAATATCTGATGGAAATTGCATCTAGGCCCGCACCTCAAGCAGCCCTAATCAAGGCATTATTGATATTAGGGGCTGAAGATATGGGTGTTCGCGATATACCAAACAATAACGAAGGTTGGGGGCGTGTTAATCTCGTTAATTCCCTAATCCCAGAAAGTGATGTAGGTATATTTGTAGACGATAGGTCTAGATTATCGTCTGGCCAAATTAGTGATTATTCATTTGATATTACAAGGGGTGGCGAAGAACTCAAAGTAGTTCTGGCTTGGTCGGATTATCCAGGTTCATCATCATCGTCAACCCAATTAAGAAATGACTTAGATTTAGAAATTACTAATCCAAATGGTCTACTATTCAAAGGTAATGTTTTCACTAATGGTGAATCAGTAGCAAATGGTCAGAAAGACTCGAAAAATAATGTTGAAGTCGTACTTGTTGACAATGCTGCGGTCGGTACCTGGACTGTTAGAGTTAGAGATTCATCTCATGGAGGTAGTAATTTCTACCAACCTTATTCTCTTGCGGTTAGAGGCGTAAATGTCAATGATTTAGACCCAGATCCAACATTTGTATCCGATTCTTTTGAATTGTCAGTACCAATTCCTCAAGTTGATGAAGAGGTGGAATTTTCAATTTCTTTGATTAATCAGGGTGCAGGAAGCATACCTGAGTTATCTGTATTAGCAGCAGTTAATAGTGCCACAATTAGTACAAAAACCCTCAGCCTTTCTCCTGGAGAATCTGCTGAACTGACATGGCAATGGACCCCCGGTGTAGAGGGTGAGAACACTGTATCTTTCTACATAGATCCTAACGATTTAGTTGACGAGGTGTCTGAGTCTAATAATCAATATAATCAGATTGTTATAGTTAGCGTCCCAGGAGTCAGAGTTACTAGCCAAGCTCCAATGCAATTAATTGAGGGGACTTCAGATAGTTCTACCACTTGGTCTCTTGATTTGACAAATACAGCATTATTTGAAACAAATGCAACAATTGAGGTATCTGAACCTATTAGAATGCAAGATGGAGTTGAATTTGATTGGTTTTCATCATTTTCTAATAATACGTTTAATTTAATGCCTGCCGAATCGACTACTGTAAGCCTATCAGTGGTGCATCCAGCACCTCCAGAACCAGGGCTTTACAGAATGTTAGTTACAGGAACAGATGTTGAAAATCAAATTGAATCAGAATTTGAGATATATCTCGAGGTACCACTATTGTCCGATGCCAATGTTCTAATCCCCACTAGTCAAATTAGAGTAAACCCTCTTGTTTCAACGCCACTACAAATTCAAATTCAGAATGACGGAAACGGTCCACAAACTTATGATGTCGAATTAATTTCACCCTCTGGTTGGAGTCTTGGGCTAGATTCGATAGGATCTTTCGCTGGTTCGTCTCATGGTTCTACAGGTTCCTTAGATAAGGGGGAATCACGAACAATAGACATCACCATCAACCCCCCAGGGGCTATGATTCCCGCCGGTACGGTATTTTCTGCAGCGGTCTCAGTTCATTCTAGAGTGAGTTCAGATTCTTGGTCTGAAGACATAACTTTAGTAGTAGATAATATCGATGTAGTCACTTTAACTCCAACTTCTGATGGAACAGAGCATGATGTTTCTGCTGATGATTTACTTGAATGGGAAATTAATTTCAATAATCAGGGTAACCGGGATCTAGAATTAACTCCGTATATTCTATCTAAGCCGAATGGTTGGTCATTTACTGGAACTCAGAACTCATTCATAGTATCATCAGGTTCTCAATTTGATTTACCAATTTCCATAACTGGTAATGGTCTTGCCAAGAGCGGTGAGTTGAAGCTAAGATTTGTTACAGAAGATGGATTCGTCATAGATTGGAACAGGACAATTGATGTTCTCTCAGGTGCGATTCCTAGAATAGAATTCTATCAAGTTGCATTACCAGACGGGACTTCAGCGGATACTCCACTAGGAGTAGATTCTCATCCTGTAGGGGGTATTGGCTTTGATTTACTTTGGAAAGTCACTAACGATGGTACAATGACTTGGAGGCCAATTGTCTCTATGCAGGTACCAAATGATGATTGGGAATACTCCTGCCAAAATAATAATCCTACTATCTCTACAGGATCAACTATAACAATAATTTGTAATCTTATAATTCCATTATCTGCAGAAGCTGGTTCCGAGCCAACGGTCTCTCTAATTCTCAGCGGAGAGGGATTAACTTCAGAGAATATAATATCTCTTTATGTTGATTCAGTGAATGAAGTTATTTGGAGTATAGTTGAGCAAAACCCTTCTCCTCAAGGATATCAAACAACTCTTTCTCTTGAATTACAGAATATAGGTAATTCAGATATATCAGAAATCTTGAAGTTGGAAGCTCCCAATGGTTGGAATGAATTAATACTAGATAGTTCATTTGTTAACTTGAGGCCTGGTGAAACTCGTTCAGTAGAAATTGCATATACTCCATCCAAAGGAGCAGATGGGATAGTTACGGTTTCGTTCTTAAATTCTGATGATATTACTGGGTCATCGTTAAATGTAGAAATTGATGTATTACCTGCTGCAACTTCTGATAGTATGGGGAGTATCAATTTAATACTTATAATTCTTATAATAATAATACTTGGAGGTGGAGTTGGTTTGACTATTTATTTACGCCGAGAAGGATTAATTAATTCATTAATTCCAGAAAAGAAAATTGAAAATATTTTACCGGAAGAAGTTCAAGAAGAATCCAGCGGAGTTCCTTGCTGGATATGTAGTGGTGACGTAATTATTGGTAAAGCTTGGGCTTGTCTCGAGTGTGGTGCTAGATATCATATGGCTGGCCAAGTACAAGGTTGTAATATCACCGAAAAAAGCCACTGTTTACACTGTGACGCTGGAATAGACCAACTTACTGAAGTGTGAAAAATATACGATTACAGTGCACGTCAAGCGCGAAGCCCTTAGAGGGAAGATTGCTCCCGACCAACCATGAAGAGAGCGGAATCCGCGCGTTTGGTCCTTGTTTTGCTTTTGTTATCTTTAATTTCTCCTCCTGTTTATGCAGCAGTAGATGTCTCAATATCAGCTTCTCCAAGTTCTCAAGAAGCAGATGCAGATAATCCAGCGGAATATGATATTACAGTAACTAATACTGGCGATGATGACATTACTGTGTCTCTAAGTACATCTCAAGCTGCTGATTGCAACGGCTTTACTTCTAATGTTGAACAGGTTAGTGGGACTATTGAATCAGGCCAAAGTGAAACTGTAACTTTGACGGTTTCAGTAAATGACCAGGCTAGTGGAGAATGTGAAACCACGGTTACAGTAACTGCAACAGGAACTCCTCCAGATCAACCCAAAACTGATGACGTCAAGGTTACAACAACTGCAGGTGACGGAGGATTATATTCCGTTACACTGACTGTTGATGAACAAACTGTTACTTATGATGGTGAGGATGACGAAGTAGTCTGGGAAGTCGACGTCGAAAACACCGGCGAGCAACAAGAAAATATTCAACTCGAGATGACTTCAGATAATGATTGTGAATCTGATGAATTAGACGCTTCTGTGAATCCAGCCACAGTTCAATTAGATTCCGGAGATTCTACTACAGTTGATGTAACTGTTGACCTTCCAGATGGCGCTTCAACAGAATCGGGGATTCATTGTTTTATCATCAAAGCAACCGTTACTAATGATCCGAATGCTGCTGATCCCGCTGAAGATAATTTGACACTAACAGTTAATATTCCAGAAGTTAAAGAATGCGACCCATCTCTTCAATTTACTTCTATGAATCTTAATCCGGGGGAAACTGGGTCAAATCGATTTACAGTAGAAAATATAGGTAATACAGAATGGACGGTCTCGGCCAAAGCAGTTGCTGATGATTTTGATGTTTCCGAATGGGTTGATTTTTCATCCCCTTCTAGTGCATTCCTGGGTGAGAAAAATACTGCTGATGATCAACATACCTTTGAGTTTCAAGTGACGCCAGATGATTCTGTAGAAGCCAGCACCCAAGTTCCAATAAAGATCCAAGGCCGTTCAGGTACAGAAGTTGGTTGTGAGAAAATAGTGACACTAAATGTCGGCCAATCTTATGACGCTTCAGCATCGCTAAGCCAGTCTTCATTATCTAATGTTGAACCAGGGACTTCTAAATCAGTATCCATGACAATCACAAACCAAGGTAATGGCGTCGACACTATTCAGATTAGTGCTGCAAATGTGCCGACAGGATGGCAAGTATCATTCTCACAATCTTCGGTAACACTGGCTAGTTCTCAGTCATCGAATAATCAAGGTACAGTCACTATTGATGTCTTAGTCCCAGAAGGTGCAGCAGCCGGTTCGGATAGTATTACTTTCAACATAGGTCATGGGGGTGGTTCAACTCCATATGCTACGAAAACACTGTCAGTATCTGTTGCTCAGGTTCATGATCTGAGCAGTTCTATAATTTCAGATTCACAAAAAGGTAAGTCGAATCAGATTCTAAGATTCCCTATTGACATAACAAATACAGGCAATGTCAATGACAATTTCAAACTTCAGGCCTGCGACCCGAATGATATTACTGGTTGTAATAGTCCACTTTGGGATTCATCATTTTCGAATTCTCAGGGGGCAACAATTACTCAAATTAGTATAGCCTCAGGAGTTACCAAGAAAGTATATCTTGATGTGACGATAGAGGGTGAAGAAAATGGAGACAGGGCTTCAGTATCAGCCGTTATAACGATTTTCGGCACTGATGTTTCATCATCACACGTCTTTAACATCGAAGTTTCTAATTTTAATTACGGTATGAGTGTCACTCCAGTTGAGCCAGGAGAGATACCTGACGAACTCCAAGTCCAATTGCCTCCCGGGGGTACAGGACAAGTTTCTTTTTGGGTTGAAAATACGGGGGATTTCCCAAATGGCGATAATGCGGTAATCACAATTACAGGGATGGAGTCTACAGTCCTCAGGACATTGAAAGTCAATGGTGTAGCTACTGATGAACCATTCCATGTCGATGTAGGTCCTGAGAATAGAGTCGTAATCACTTTAGATTTCGAAGTTTTAGATGGTGTGCAAAGTGGTGCTTCAGGACTCATTAGAGTATTAGCCGCTTCCGAACTTAATGCGATTGAAAGTACATCGGTGAGTCTCTTAATTGATGTTATTACTATACATGATCTTAGAATGGTAATTGAAGAAGAGACTTCTCAAACAGTTGATTATCCCGAAAAAGCAGTATTTACTATTTATGTCACTAATCATGGTAATGTCGAAGAGACAGTTGTGATTGAGTCTTCAGACCCACTTAGGTTCTGGTCAGTTAATGCAGTTGATGACGAGTTTAAACTAGCTCCTGGAGAAACAAGAGAAGTTGAGATAAGAGTAACTCCTCCCAATGATTTATTCCAAGATGACACTTACGATTTTACAATTATAGTAATGCCAAAGGGACTGCCTGTGGCGGGACAACCTCTTGACCTATCAGTTACAGCAGAAATGTCAATTGGGATTTCATTCCTTTCAGATGATGTCATCCAGATATTAGTTTGGTCGTCTATCATAATCGGGGTACTGCTAGTCATAATGTTGGTAATGAGGTCTCGTAATGAAAGCCAAAGAATCCTCGAAGCGTTAGAACTAGAATCTAAGCCTTAACTATCAAGTTGAAACTCGTTGTTAGGTTACACTTATTGCCCTAATTTTAGTGGCCGCACCTGACGGTCCCTCAGGGACCGGGTTGTGAGCCCCATGACGTCTGTTTCCGAAGCATATCTAGGACTAGCAGTGATGACTTTGGTCGGCATAGGATTTCCAGTAGGCAGTTTCATCGCATCTAGGCTTCTAAGGCCGGTTGTCGACCCAAATGATTCTACTAAAACACGCTCTTGGTTGTTACCTGGTTATGAGGTTGATCAGTCTTTGTATGTACGACGTGAAAGTACTTACGAATGTGGTTCTGCTCCTGTTGGAGACGCTCATATTAATTTTCATTTCCAATATTATTGGTACGCCATTATATTCTTGGTATTCGATATAGCTTTCATGTTCTTAGCATTTGGTGGTATAATTTCAATACAAGAAGAAATATCCAATTCTCAAATAATGGGTGCATTAACTACTATGTCCATATTCATTGCTCTAATGAGTCTCGGGGTTTGGCATGTATTCCGTAAGAGAGGAAGAATATACATTTGAGGTGTAAATATGGCGGATGATGGACAGAATTATTCTATGTTTAGTAGTCGATTACTGGTCGATACAGTAGGGGACGTAACCGATGAGGCATTGAAGGCAAGTCGTTTGAAAGATGTAATAGGTGTACTTGCAGGGCGTCTATTTAATTGGGGACAAAGAAAATCATTATTCCCTCTCCATCTTGGAATCAAGTGCTGTGCATTAGAAATGGCCGCAGCGGGTGCAAGCCGTTTCGATGCTGAACGTTTTGGAGTTTTCTTCCGTTCAAGCCCACGACAATGTGACGTTCTTTTGGTAAATGGCCCAATAAGTAAAAAATTCGCTGACCCAATAGTCCGTCTTTGGGAGCAAATGCCGGAGCCAAAATGGTGTATTGCAATGGGCGAATGTGCGATATCAGGTGGCCCTTATTTCCAGTCATACAATATTCTTGAAGGAGTAGATACCGTAATTCCAGTTGATGTATATATCCCTGGCTGTCCACCTCGCCCCGAGGCATTAATTGATGGATTTGGAAAATTAAGAGAGAAAATCATTCGTATAGGTGCAATGCCGAGTCATTCTAGGTTAGAAAGTGAAGCTCCGATAATTGTTGGAGATATTTGAGGAATTTTTATGTCAATCGTTTCTGAAAAAATACAACAAGCGGCGGCTGAGAAATTAGCAGAGGCTTTGGATAAGATGGACGGTGTTGAATCTTCAGTAGATGTCCGAACTAGCGGAACTCAAAACAGACCTATAGTCAACGCTTCCGTGTCGCCTGAAAACTGGCGTAAGGTCGCTGAAGATTTAAAAAATAAATATGAAGTAGATCATTGCTCAATGATTACTGGAATTCACTGGCCTGAATCCAGTGATAAAACATGGGAAGTGGTTTATCATTTCTTGAGAACGGGGATAAAAAATCCCGTTATTGAAGGGGGTTTAGTTATTCCAAATATAGTGGACTTTTCTAAAGTCAAAGGTAAGGACGTTCCTTTAGAAATTCAAATCAGTGTCAAGATTCAAGAAACTAGAACTCCTTCCGTTGCAAGTGTGCAAGACATTTGGGTAGGAGCTGATTGGAACGAAAAAGAAACGTGGGATTTAGTTGGAATTGATTTTGATGGCCATGAAGGAATGCGTAGAGTTCTCAATCCTCATGAATCGCCAGTAGGTTTCCATCCCCTACAAAAACAACACAAATTACGTTATCATGGATTTGAAGAAATGTATGACGATGCTCAAGGTTTTATGCGTAAACCAGTAGATTCTAACAGAGTAAAATGAGGTGGAAAAAATGGCAGAAATGTGGATTTCAATGGGGCCTCAACATCCGATGACTCATGGACTTTGGACACTTAAGGTGAAAGTTGACGGTGAAACAGTAGTGGATACTGAGCCTGATCTTGGATACATTCATCGAGGAGTAGAAAAAATCTGTGAATCTCGAGATTTTACTCAGATAACAACATATTGTGATAGGCTGTGTTATGCTTCTGCTAATACTTGGTCTCATGCTTACATATATGCGGCTGAAGATTTACTTGGTGTTGAAGTTCCAGAACGTGCAGAATATATTCGATTAATAGCAGTAGAAATTCAGAGAATAGCTAGTCACTTAATGTGGTTAGGTGCTTATGGTCCAGATATTGGTAATCTGAGCGTAATGGTTTGGTGCCTCCGTGAAAGAGAGATGATGATGGATTTATTGCAAGAACTTGGTGGTTCTAGAATGCATTATAATTTTCCTCGTATAGGGGGCGTCAAGAGAGATTTACCGCATGGTTTCGCTCTAAGAGCTCGGCATAAGTTGAAGTTGTTCCTAGATCGAATACAAGAATATGAAGCTCTTTTCGATGAATCTACTGTGTTTTTAATTCGCAGCCAAGGTGTAGGCTATGCTAAACCTGAAGAAATGATGAATCATGGAGTTTCAGGACCGAATATTCGTGCAGCAGGAGTGAATCATGATATTCGTACATCTCACCCATATTCAGTATATTCAGAGCTTGATTGGACACCTGCTGTAGAACGTTCTTCAATCAAGGGTGCTGACTGTTATGATCGCTACCGTATTAGAGTTGAAGAAATGAGGCAGAGTGCTAATTTAGTTCTCCAAGCATTAGATAAGATTCCAGGCGGAGCAGAAACATATCATGAGCCAGGAGATGCTAAGATTCTGGGCAAAGCACCAACAAGAGCGCCAGAAGGAACATCGGGATCCCATCATTTCGAGGACAGTCGCGGCGAATCAATGTTCTACATAGCAGGCGGCGGTGAAGGTCGCGGTAAGATGCCTTATCGGGTGTCTATTCGTTCACCGATGTTCATTACAATTCCTTATGCCTCAAAATGTATGATTGGATACAAGGTGGCAGATATTCCTGCAATTATGGGTTCATTTGATCCATGTATTGGTGAGACTGATAGGTGAGTTGAGATTATGGCAAGTAGCGATTGGTTGGACATTCGTGGTTGGACGGAATCAATTATTGGATGGTCTATGGACAAAACTCATGACACTCTGCCTTCAAGTGATATCGATTTAGAATTTTCAATTACTCGTCCAAGATGGTTTTTGGAAGAGCCAATCGTGATAGGTTCAGAAATAAATCTGCAATCAGGATTTGCAGATATTCAACCCTCTCTCGAAGCATTTTTCGTTTCTACAATAATGTGTACTGTAGTTTTTGCTACAATGATGTTGACTCTCATGGTAGTCCCATATATTGAGAGAAAATTCATAGGTCGTCTGATGGATAGAATCGGTGCCACTACTTCACTTCGAAGTTTATGGATCGGCGAAGGGCCTTCAACCGCAGGAGATTGGTGGAATAAGTTACCAATGGGGATGGGAGCCCCTATAGGTATGATTAATCGAACCCTCAATTCATCTTTTGGTAATGAGCATCATTTAGATACGATAAATAGAGTAGGGAATAGAGGTTATCATGGTATTTGGTTCCTATTTCCTGGCTTTTTCCAAGCATTAGCTGATTTTCTTAAATTCGCTACAAAGGAACATTTGATTCCTGAAAAGGCAGATAAATTAGTCTTCGAAGTTGCCCCTGTAATCATTATTGCAACCACAATTATGTGCTATACCTTCATACCCTTCGGGCCTCATATTTGGGCGGCAAATCCTGACTTATCTCTTCTTTTCTTGATGGCAATCTTTGGAATAGCACCTCTAGGTGTTTTCTTTGCTGGTTGGGCGTCTAATAACAAATATACTCTCATTGGTGGAATGCGATCTGCAGCGCAATTAACAGCATATGAGATACCACTGCTTATTACAGTTCTTTCAATAGCAGTAGTTAGTGGGTCATTCAATATTCTAGAAATAGTCGACTTCCAAATAGAAAATTCCGATACTTGGAATATATTCATATTGCCATTAGGCGCGGCACTTTTCTTGATCACAATGATAGCAGAAGTTGAAAGGATACCTTTCGATATGCCTGAAGCAGAGGCTGAACTTGTAGAAGGTTGGTGGACTGAGTATGGAGGTATAAGATGGGGCCTAATGTTTGCAGTTGAAATGATGCGTGCTTATGCTGCTTGTATTCTATTTGCTTTGTTCTTCCTTGGAGGATGGGAATTTCCATTCCAAGATTGGCTTTCAATCGCCCCAGGAGTAGGTTTTATCTTTGAAAACCTATTTTTAATTATACCTGGTATAGTTGTAGTTTTACTGAAAGCATGGCTATTATTTGCTTTCTTTGTTTGGGTTCGTGCTTCATTACATAGAATTAGAACTGATCAGATTCTTGAATTTGGTTGGAGATATTTATTACCTCTTTCTATAGTAAATTTAGCAATTGCAATGTACCTTCGTCTAGAGGTATGGTCTTCTTCAGGATGGCCGATTTGGGTTCCACCATTGATTAGTATAGTCGCAATTGCACTATTCGTCATATATGCTATAGATGAAGATAAAGATGCATTAGAATACTCTAGAAGACCATATAATACTCAAACATTGGATAAAGCATATCCAGGAAGTAGAAGAGAATAGGAGGTGAAAAAATGGATTATAATACAGGACACCCTCACGCAACACCAAATTTCAGGAACTTGGTAATTAAACCAATGTGGATTACCATGAAAACAGCCCTTAGAACCGTCCCTTACATTGGTAAAGCAAAATTTCTTAAGAATAATTATCACGGTCAGCAAACTAATTTGACCGATGAATATACTCTTGAGAGGATTGGAGATAATCATCCATCTTCAGGCCAAGTTTATGCAGCAGATCGTGAGTCATCACCTGCACTTCCTTTCTTAGAAAGACCTGTTACAATCATGTTCCCCTATGAAAGACTTGAGGATATGGAACCTTGGCTTTTCGTCCCAGGAAATTATAATGGAAGAATAGGGATTGTTTGGGAGACTTGTACGGCTTGCAAAGCATGCGTCAAAGCGTGCCCAAATGATTGTCTTCATATGACTTCAGAAACACGTGTAAATGTTCTCGATACGACCGAAGAAGATGATGAATGGCATGGTCTTGGAAGTGAGATTGAATCTGGCGGCTTAGCTGCACGAAAGAAAGATGATTTTGAAGAAATCGAGAATTTCGACTTAGTTTTAGAACACAAAGCCCCTCCTCAACAGTATGATTTTGCTGAAGTAATAGATATTAGTGGCGACAAAGCAACTGTTCGCTGGCAAGATGGTTCCGGTATTGAATCAGTTGAAATTTCGTCATTAAAGCCGGCTGAAGTTGATATTGTATCTGGCCGTATAGATATTGGAAGATGTATGTTCTGTGGTTTATGCGCAGAAGCCTGTCCTTTCGAATCATTCTTTATGTCAAATGAGTATGATGGTATGTCTGGCTATTCAAGAGAAGATCTTTGGTTTGATGCAGACCGTACAAGACTTCTACCTGTCGTTCATCAAGAAAGAGTAGATATGGAACTTGCTAAAAGAGCACAGAAAGAGAAGGCTAAGCGTGAGAAGAAAGCAGCTAAAGCAGCAGCAGCGGCTAAAGCGGAGGCATGATTTCCAATGAATATAGACTTCGAAGCCCTAGTATTCGTGATACTTTCAGCTGCCGCTATTATTGGGGCACTAGGTTGTGTATATGCTAGAAGAGTAGCCCACTCCCTTCTTTCACTCATGTTAACTTTCATGGCAGTTGCTGGAGTAATGGTGCTGGCAGCAGCAGAAATGTTGGCTGCTATACAAATCTTGGTTTATCTTGGTTCAGTAATGCTTGTTGTTCAATTCGGAGTTATGTTAACTCGTCGTCAAATTCAAGAAGGTGATGTTGAATGAAAGCAATTTCTGCGTTAACTAAGATCGGACTTTTTGGATTTATATTAGTGATGCTAAACGAAGTCATGTCACATCCTATGTGGGATAATTCGACAGCATCCCCTCCTAATACAGTAGATTTCGCTCTTGCTTTGTATGGTGATCAATGGGCTATTGCTACAGTAATTCTTGGAGCACTTCTTGCTATGGCAATGGTGGGCGCATCCTATCTTGTAAGGGATGAAAGATTGATTAATTTAATTTGGGATATGGGCGGTGAAGATTTATGATTGATCCAAGTTGGATTTCAGGTCTTGGTGTAATCTTATTTGGTATCGGCCTTCTTGGTGCATTCACTAGGAAAAATGCTATTATCGTTCTAATGTGTATTGAGGTTATGCTAAATGCAGCTAATCTAAATTTTGTAGCAGGTGCATCCCATTATGGCGATGTAGATGGTTGGGTATTCACTGCAATAGCTATAGCCATTGCAGCTGCAGAAGTTGCAATAGGCTTAGCAATTCTTCTTTCGCTATACAGTACACAAGAGACGATATCTCTTGATGAAGCTAGTATTTTGAGGAACTGAGGTGATATTTATGGGTGAAACAAAAAATGAATATCGTCTTCTACTTCCGTTATTGCCATTCTTAGCAATTGTCCCATTTCTTTCATTGCAATCAGATTCTTCCTCTACAGATTTTGCTTGGTTAATCGTCGTTGCTCCTTTTGTCATGTTTCCAATTATTCTAATAACCGGCCAGATTTATAATAAAAATGAAACATGGAAGAACACCTGGAAAGAAGGTGGAATTCTAGGTTTAGCCGCGCTTTCAGTATCTCTTAGTACTACTATTTGGATCGTTTATGACTATCTCATTGGTCATGCGGATATTCAAGAAAATACTGTGGCAAGTTGGTTAGAATGGATTTCCTTCGATGTTTTACAGTCTGATTATACAATCTCTCAGAATCGTATATTAGGAGTTGATGTATGGGTTGATTCTCTAACTTTGATGCTTCTTTTTGTTGCAACATTCTTGTGTTTCCTAATTTGCTGGTTTGCTATTGGTTACATGACTACTGATCCTATCAACGAAGATAGTAATCATCGCTTCTTTGCAGAGTTTGTTCTTTTCAGTTTAGGTATGTTTGGAATGGTTCTTGCTGACAATTTCTTGTGGCTGTTTATTTTCTGGGAAGTCATGGGATTATGTTCCTATCTCTTGATAGGTTTCTATTACTGGAAAGAAAGTGCAGCTGCGGCAGCAAAGAAAGCATTCCTAACTACCAGAGTTGGTGATGTATTTTTGATGATTGGTCTTCTAATTTTATACGATATTTATGGCTCTCTTGATTTTGCTGTAGTATTTGATGACCCATCAACAGGTATTGGCGGAGCAGTAGTCGAATCTAGTCAGTTATTTTGGGCTCTAATGATGCTATTCATTGGTGCAGTTGGCAAGAGTGCACAATTCCCATTACATGTCTGGTTACCCGATGCGATGGAAGGGCCAACTCCTGTATCTGCTCTAATACACGCTGCTACAATGGTTAACGCTGGTTTGTACTTGGTTGCTAGATTAATGCCATTTGTTGATGTCCATCATCATGGTGTTGCTGGGCTAGAAGATTTCGGCTTAATAGTTGCTTGGATAGGAGGAATTACTGCATTTATGGCAGCCTCAATCGCTTTCGTCCAAAATGACATCAAGAAAGTTCTCGCTTATTCCACGATGTCTCAGTTAGCATATATATTCACAGGTTTAGGTTCAGCGCTGTATTTCCTTAATACAGGCGACCATCATGCTGGTTACTTTGTTTTAGGTGCATCATTATTCCACTTGTTTAACCATGCTATGGCTAAAGGAATGTTATTCATGGCTAGTGGGTCTGTAATTCACGAAGTCCATCATGCCCATGATCACTTGCATCACGGGTCAGATCATGGAGATCATGATTTTGATCCACAAGATATGCGTAATATGGGAGGACTTGCCTCTAAGATGCCAGTTACTTCAACTGCAATGATGTTTGGCTCCATGTCAATTATTGGTATTCCTCTAATTGGAGGTTTTTGGTCTAAAGAAGGAATAATTGCAGAAACTTGGGCTGCTTATTTCCATGGTGAAACAATGATGCTTGGCCCTGCACTTCTAATTTTAGCCACTGCAGGAATGACTGGTTTTTATATGTCCAGAATGTGGTTTATGACATTTGCTGGACAGCCTAAGAGTGATGTCATAGATCATGTCCATGAGTCCACTCCTTGGATCAAAGAACCACTTCTTATCCTCACATTAATCACGGCAATCGGTGGTTTTGCATTAGCAACATTAGGCGTTGTCGATTTCTTATCTAATGAGAGTAATCATCTTTCTTTGCATGGACATTCTCTACTAGAGCAAATAATACATGAGTTAGAGCATGCATTTTTACCTGAAGATAGTAAGTTACGTTTGGTAGGTTGGACGACAATATTGCTATCATTCGTGATAGGGCCTGTAATGGCTGCTAGAATCCATGGTGGCCAACTTAAAGAGGGTCAGAATGCTAATATTTTCGTGGGTTGGTTAGTTAAACTATCAGGAAAGTTCGGAACTCAAGACGTTACTTGGTTGGCTGAATCACAATTAGCAGAGGCTTTGGATAAGAGACTATATTTCGATGATCTATATGAAGGAATTATTTCTAGAACTGTAATCCCATTTGCTGAATTTTCAGCTTGGTTTGACAAGAATGTGATTGATGGAATTATCAAACAAGTTGAATCGAATTCTGTTCTTGGCTCCGTTCAAATTCGTAAGGTCACAACTGGCAGTGCTCGTGACTATATTTTGATGGCTACTGTGGGTGCACTTTGTATATTTGCACTATTAGTGGGGGTGAACGCTTGAGCGATATGTTAACAATTCTAACTCTAACTCCTCTCGGAGTCGGTTTACTACTCTTGATACTTCCACAATTATTACCAGGAAGTTCTGCTGATAGTCTTCGTAAAGTAAATCGAAGTATTAGTTTTGGTGTGTCTTTAGCATTATTTGTTATTGCCTCATACATCTCTTTCGAAAATTTTGGTGGTATAGACTGGTTAAACATAAATATGGGGGAGTATCAGTTGATGAATGATGAACCTGTAACTCTAATTTCATCTATTGGTGTATCATGGATAGTAGGTGTTGACGCCCTTTCTCTACCAATGGTTTGGCTAACTGCTTTGTTAATTCCCCTCTCTATGTTAGTAGAATGGGATGCAAAGGAAGGGCATATTTTCCATCCACTAATCTTAGTTATGGAAGGCGCTTTAATCGGAGTCTTTGTTGCTCTAGATTTATTTGTTTTCTACGTATTTTGGGAAATGACTCTGATTCCGATGTTCTTCCTGATATTGGTCTGGGGTGGAGACGATCGAAAATACGCATCAATGAAATTCTTCATCTATACATTTACTGCAAGCGTAGTTATGCTTGTTGGAATTCTCATCATGTACTTCCATACTGGTGATATAGCGGGTGTATCTGGTACGATCACAGGCCATCATTTCAATCTTCTAGAAATGAATAGTGAGATGATACAATCTGAAGGCCTTAGGCATCTAGTATGGATACTCCTACTTATTGGATTCGCAACTAAGATGCCTAGCGTCCCTGTACATACATGGTTACCTGATGCCCACGTCCAGGCACCAACTGCTGGTTCAATGCTACTAGCTGGTGTAATGCTGAAGATGGGCGCATATGGTTTCTTGAGAGTTGCAGTATCTTTGTTCCCCGAGTCAACAGTTGTATTTGTCCCAATATTAGTCATTCTAGGTATGTCTAGTTTGGTTTATGGTGCATGGGTTTGCATGGGTCAAACAAATCTTAAGAGAATGGTTGCTTATTCGTCAGTATCTCATATGGGACTAATATTCTTGGGCATTGCTACTATGCAACCCCTAGGAATTGCAGGAGCACTTTTCATGATGTTCGCCCATGGGATTATCAGTCCCCTATTATTCGCGGTAGCAGGTGCCTTCAAACATCATTATCATACTCTTGAAATCGGTTCTATGAGAGGTATTGCTCACCATTCACCTTACTTGGCAGCTCACATGATGCTTGGTTGGATGGGTAGCCTTGGTCTCCCATTACTTGCAGGCTTCGTCGCAGAGGTTGCAATATTGATCGCTTTTTGGATGAGTTTCGGTTGGTTGGTAATTTTACCTGCATTAACGTTGATCATTACTGCTGTATATTATCTCAATTCTATGCAAAAGACAATCTTTGAATCTAATGATAGACATCATGGAATTCTCCCCGAATCACTACATGGTGAGGAACCTCGTGACATTACTTGGCATGAAAATACAAGTATGTTCATTCTTGGAATCCTCACGGTTTTATTTGGTATTTTCCCATTTATATTCTTCGATATGATGTCAGATTGGTCTACTAGTTTTATTCAAGATGTTTTACTTGAAGAAATAATTAATCAGGGGGTTAAACCATGAATTTACCTCTTAGTACTACAGAAGCGGAACTAATTATTCCTGAATTAATAATGTTAGCGGGACTAATTGCTATAATTTTAATCCCTAATTTTGGAGATGCAAGTTTCAGAATACCGTTGTCAAGGATGAAGGTGCCAATATTAATTGGAGGTAATCGATTTAAGCTTACAAGTAACCCTAAATTACCTAACAGAGTTTCATTAATTATCTTCTCAGCAGCATTTTTCTTCGCTCTAATGCAAACAACCTATGGTAAAGTAGGAGATACATTAGAAGTAACTCCATTTAGCCGTTTATTTACATTGATATTTACTGCTGCACTAATTTTAGCGACTATAGCAACAACTCATAGAATCCCAGCTAGGGCAAATCTCAAAGCCCCTAAAGAGAGTGATTCTGAAAATGTAGCTACAAAGAAAATCAATGCACTAATCGATAATCGTCGACAAGTAGATTTCCATATTATTCTGATAATGGTTGGGCTGGGGATGAGTCTTATGTCTATGGCAACTCATTTGTTTATGCTCTTCGTTTGTATTGAATTAGCTTCACTTTCATCATACATTCTTGTTGCCTTCCATAAGGAAAGTAAAATTGGTGGTGAAGCAGGAATGAAATATTTCATTGTGGGTTCAGTTGCTTCGGCAATCGGAATATATGGTATGTCAATGCTTTACTTATGGAATGGTGATCTTTCTCTAGACGCTCTTGCATCGGCGTGGGTTGAATCTGAAACAGTAGACCCTATTGCAGGAATTGCTGTAGGTTTAATGTTGGTTGCTTTCGGATTTAAGGTTGGTGCAGCACCTTTTCATCTTGCAGCACCTGATGCTTATTCGGGTGCATCGTCTCCTGTCGCAGGCCTCCTAGCAACAGCTTCGAAGGCGATGGGTTTTGTTGCTTTAATGCGAATTTTAATCACAGTAACTATGCCTGATTCTGGTGAGGCTTTCTGGTTTACTGCGATTGCAATAATTGCTGTTGTAACTATGACCTGGGGTAACTTAGCCGCTCTAACAAGTACTAATCCTAAACGTATTCTTGCTTATTCAAGTGTTTCTCATGCAGGATACATGTTAGCGGGATTGGCAGCAATTGGTAGTGGTTTAGCATCAGAAGAAGCCATGAAACTAGTCTTAACCGCTATAGTATTCCATCTTGCAGTTCTGGTAGTTTTCAAATTTGGAGCATTCCTTGTACTTTCTCTTCTTGAAACAGAAGGTCGTAGTCACGAATTAGAAGATCTTCATGGATTGGCTAGAAGAGAACCATTGATTGCAGGTTCAATGTTCTTGTTCATGCTCTCATTAGCAGGCGTCCCTCCATTATCTGGATTCTTGTCTAAATTCTTAATGATAAATGGAATAGTCAATATCTCTGCAGGTACTGGTGCATCTGATGTGTCTTCAGTTATGGATTGGATTACTAGTGTCGACCCAGTCTTTTGGTTAGCATTTGCTATAGTCCTGAATTCTGCTTTATCTATGTTCTATTATCTCAGAATTGGATTAGTGATGTTCTTCGAAGAACCAGAAAATAGTAAACCTATGAAAGACGCATTGAGTCTACGAATAGCAATAGTATTCTGCGCACTATTTACTGTAATTATCGGTATTGGTCCACTTAGCGATTCTATCTTACAAATGGTAGCAGATGCAATAGATTCGTTTATTTCTAACTGAGTTAGAAGGCTCAACTTCACATAGGTGACGCTAGACCGACAACTATGGCTCGTCGAGAGGAGAAGGTTGATGCTGAGCTTTTAGCAAGGTTAGAATCTGGTGGTGGAGACAAAATACGTGTACCTCTACCTAATCGTAAAGTAAACGAAATGTTCGCCATTGCTGACCAGATACTCGGTGGAAGAAGAGTCAGAGCAGTTTGTGAAGATGGAGATAGCCGTCTCGCTCGTATTCCTGGTAAAATGCGTCGTCGCCAGTGGGTTAGAGAGGGGGATCTGATTGTTCTACAGCCTTGGGACTTCCAAGATGAGAAAGCTAATGTTGTAATGAGATATACTAAAACTCAATCCTTATATTTGTCTAGAAAGGGAGTTCTTCCAGATATTGTAGATTTGTTTGGAATGTCGGAAGATGTTTCTGAAGTTAGTCAAGTATCGGCTAATGAGGAAGTTGTTGAAGATGAAATCAATACTGAAGAGGAAGTTGTTATTGATGAACAGCCAGAAAGGGTTGAGCCAACATCTAACGAAGATGACATAGATTCTTTCTTTGGGTGAAATTATGTCCGAATCAGAGGATTGGGATTTACCCGACCTCGATGCTATAATGCGCGGTGAAAAGAAACACGCATGGTTATCTGAGCCAAGATTTAAGCAAATGTTTTCAGATATTGAAGATGGACTTCAAGGTGTTCTAGGTAAAGGAACATATGATTGGGTTGATCGCAGAGTTTTTGATGCTGTTTTCGATAAATCTACTTTAATGGCCCTTCATAAGTTAATGCAAAAGGGAGAAATTGAAACAGTCGATTATCCTATTGCTAGAGGAAAAGAAGCTCATGTATTCCATGCAACTTCAAATCATGGGCCAGTAGCGGTTAAGATATTTCACACAACAAACGCAGTCTTCAAAGGATTAGCCAAATACATAGACGGCGATCCTAGATTTGGAGGCCTTTCTAGAAGACATCGTGAATTAGTTAACATCTGGGTTAGGAAAGAATTTAGAAATTTAAAGAGAATGAGAAAATATGGTCTTAGAGTACCTCGACCGATTACTAATCTGAAAAACGTCCTTATTATGGAATATTTAGGGGAAGGAGACGGAGTTAGTCCAAGACTGAAAGATATAACTATAGATGAACCATATGAAGTATTCGAAGACTTGTTAGATTTCTTAGCAATTAATTGGCAAACTGCAGGTTTAGTCCATGCGGATTTTTCTGAATATAATATTTTATGGAAAGATGGTGAACCTTGGGTAATTGATGTTGGTCAGAGCGTAACTAAACAACATCCACATTCTGAAGAGTTTCTTGTTAGAGATGTTACAAGATTGGTACAATGGATTAACAAACAAGGATATAATGTAGATTTAGGGGAAAGTTTACTTCGAGTTTTAGAGGATCCAGTACCCACCTTACCTTCTCTTTCAGGCGGAGATTAAAACAGGGACACTATTCCCATAAAACATGGAGCACTTAGCTCGGATCCCGAAAAATCGTATTGCGGTGCTCATAGGTAAGCACGGCTCTACTAGGAAAATGATCGAAGAGGCATGTGGTGCATCGATACATATTGAGTCAAATTCCGGTGATGTTAGCGTTATCTGGCCCGAAGGAGAAATTATTGACCCAATAATTAAGATGAAACTTCCAGATGTTATATTTGCTATAGGTAGGGGTTTAGCTCCAAAAAGAGCAGTCCAACTTATTGATGACGAAGTATTTCTGAGAATGTATGATATTCGAGAATGGGTTGGCCGACAACCGAATCAAACTAGGAGAATGCGTAGTAGACTGATAGGGACAAATGGCCGTATTAGAAGTCTTATTGAAGAACTAACTGGAACAGAAATGGCAATTTATGGTTCTACGGTCCTGGTAATTGGTGATCAGGAATCGCTAGCCTTGGCTACACCCGCTATTGAAGGAATACTACAGGGGTCTGAACACGGAACTGTCCTATTCGGCCTTGAGCAAGACCGGAAGCGTCAAAGAATTCGCTCTTACAGTCTAGAAACACATGAAGAAAAGGTAACTGAAGATTCATCCACATTTGAAACCTTAGTGCCAAGTCTGGCTGATGCTAGACGTCGTAGAGAGCGACGATTCACTAATTCTCAGGTCGATCCATTAGATGAAGATGCAATTAAAGAAATGATGAAACTTGCCGATGATGAGAAAATCATTTATGGAGAAGAATGATTTCTACTCTAACTGTAAATGCGTTATACCTAAGCGAGAAGTCTGTCTGCGAGTGTTATGTCTAATCTACTCGAAGAGTTAGAAGATTACGAACGTTGGTCAATAAATGTCCTTTATGCCGTTGGTTTTTTGCTTTTTTTTGGTTTAGCATTAGATCAAATGAGTATAGATAATATTCTTACCGACTCTATTTACAAATATTATTTAGATCCGATTACTGGTGAAGCAACTGGTGATTCAGGATATAATTTAGTTAATACAGCAACTTATGCAATTGTATTAGGAATGTTTGTTATTGCATTATCTGCATGGTTACGTAGACTTGGAATTGACGGTAGTGATAATACAATTATTGCACTATTCCCTTTCGTACTATGGGCAGCAACCGGAGAAGTAGTTGAAGACGCTCAAATGTTTAGTTCGGCATTATCATCATACTTCGTTAGTCCAGGAGTCCATTTCCAGACAGCTGCTTGGGTGATTATTTCGGGGGGTTTTGGTTATTCAATTTCTAAGAATACATCTATTGACGATGATGATGAAGGAGAGATAATAGATTTCATTGCTAGTATTCTTATTTTGAGTCAATTTTTATTGTATACCAACTCTATCTCAGACGGGACAGAAGGAAGTAATATTCAATTATCTATGCTAGTATTTTTCGGCCTAGTTGCAGTATTTCTCCCTGTAATATTACGCGGTTCATTAGATGTTTTTACTACTGTTCAGCGCTCAGTATATCTCACTGGTTTCGGAGGGACAATCATTTTCCTTGGGGCTATTTGTTGTTATGCAGTAAGTGTTGATTCTTCAGAACTAACACTTTGGCCACTTATTTTTGTTATAGGTGCCCCTGCTTTAATTTGCTGGCAAATGTATCTTTATGGTAAAGAATCAGCAGAAATTCTTGCCATAAATGGAATGGTTTCTGGTATTTTACCTATTGGAATGAACGAAGATCAGTATCTTAATTCAGAATCTCCAGAAAAAGATATGATGGAAAAACTTAGATCTAAAGCAGTATTTGCATCACCAGTAGTATTTCTTGCTGTAGCGGGTCAAATTCTTGATGGAATCGCTACTGCAATCGGGCTAGAATATCTTGGTTACAGCGAGAAGCACGTATTATCCGATAAAATTATTCAACTTTTCGGCAATGCTTTTGGTTTTACATTTATCAAGATAATACTTGCTGGAACAATTCTATATTTCTTTACAATCGCTAACTTTGAGCATAGACAACGACATCTTCGTTTACTAATAGGATTAGCAATGCTGGTTGTAGGAATGGCACCCGGATTACGAGACGTTGGTAGAGCGGCTCTCGGCGTGTAAAACAGATGAATCTATGAATGTGAATCCATTCAATTGAAAGTTCGAATGTACTCTGGAGAGATGAGAGATATGGATAGGCTACCAACTCGAGTCGACCGAAGTGCCGAAGATTTCGCTCGTAGAAGAGAATTTAATCTTAGTTTAATTGAAGATTTAAAGAAACGAATTGATGAGGTTAAGAGAGGTGGTGGTGAGAAATATGTCACCCGTCATCGAAGCCGTGGGAAAATGCTAGCAAGAGAACGCATCAACGAAATATGCGACCCAGGTACACCTTTCTTAGAGTTTTCAAGTCTTGCTGCAAATGGTCTTTATGACTCGCGTGCACATTCTGCAGGGATAATCACAGGGATCGGAGTGGTCCACGGTAAAGAATGTCTTTTTGTAGCAAATGATGCTACTGTCAAAGGGGGTTCATACTATCCTATGACAGTAAAGAAGCATATTCGTGCACAGGAAATTGCAGATGAAAATAATTTGACATGTATTTATCTTGTAGATAGTGGAGGTGCATTTCTTCCAATGCAAGATGAAGTATTTCCTGACAAAGGTCATTTTGGAAGAATATTTCGGAATCAGGCAATATTATCCAGTAAAGGAGTATCTCAAGTTGCGGCTGTACTTGGAAGTTGTACAGCGGGTGGAGCATATATTCCTGCCATGTCAGATGAATCAATAATAGTCAAAGGTAATGGTACAATTTTCTTAGCAGGACCACCTTTAGTTAAATCTGCAACCGGTGAAGAAGTTACCGCTGAGAATCTCGGCGGTGCGGATTTACACACTCGTGAATCTGGAGTAGCTGATCATTTTGCAGAAGATGAACCAGAAGCCCTGAGAATGGTGCGTAATGTTGTTGAGAATCTAAATGTAAAACCAAAGCATAGGTTAGATGTTAAAGATTCAGAAGACCCAAATCATGATATCGAAGATTTAATGGGAATTATTCCTGATGATAATCGCACCCCTTACGATGTTAGAGAAGTAATTTCTCGTATAGTAGATGGCAGCAGATTTCATGAATTTAAACAAAGATATGGTAATACATTAGTTTGCGGTTTTGCTAGAATTCACGGTTATCCAGTAGGTATTGTTGCCAATAACGGAATATTATTTTCAGAATCTTCTTTGAAAGGTGCTCATTTTGTCGAGTTATGCGGTCAACGTGGAATACCTCTAGTATTCTTACAGAACATTACTGGATTTATGGTAGGTAGAGATGCTGAATCAGGAGGTATAGCAAAAGATGGTGCGAAATTAGTAACTGCAGTATCTTGCGTACCAGTGCCTAAATTTACAGTAATCATTGGAGGCTCTCATGGTGCTGGGAATTATGGAATGTGTGGTAGAGCATATGATCCAAGATTTGTTTTTATGTGGCCAAATTCTAGAATTTCAGTTATGGGGGGACCCCAAGCGGCTGACGTTTTAGCGACGGTAAAACAAGATCAAAGGATGCGAGAAAATCTATCTCCTATGAGTGACTATGAACTTGATAATTTAAGGAAACCTATACTTGAGAAATATGAAACCGAAGGTTCTCCTTATTATTCAACAGCGAGGTTATGGGATGATGGAATAATTGACCCAAGAGATACAAGAGATATCCTAGGTTTATGTATTTCTGCAAGCTTAAACGCGCCATTCCCTGATCAGAAATATGGCGTATTCAGGATGTAAGGTGAGAAAATGGATACTATGAAAATGAGTGATAAACTTCCAGATACTGAATTATGCAGTCTTGAGATTAAAGGTAATGTGGCTACAATAAATATGAATCGTAGTGATGTTTTCAATGCTCTAAATACCCAATTAATAACAGAATTAATTCATAATATTAGATGGACCACTGATCGTAGCGTTTCAAAGAATTCATCTTTAGTAGATTCAGAAGATTCAGATTATCTTAGAGTTCTTGTCCTTATTGGTGAAGGAAAGCATTTCTGCGCAGGAGCAGATATCAATATGATGAGAGATGCTGGTGCTCGTTCCGTTGAGGAGAATAGAGAAGATTCTGAAAGATTAGATAGACTATTTTATGGATTATGGTCTCATCCTTGTTTCACAGTAGGGTGTATCCAAGGAGTGGCATTAGGTGGAGGTGCAGGATTAGTTTCATGTCTTGATTATGTGATAGCGGAACCAAGGACAAGGATTGCTTTGTCAGAAGCCAAACTAGGAATACTACCCGCAGTAATTGGTCCATATGTATACAGGAAAATAGGCAGTTCTAACTTTCGTCGTTTGTCAATGATGGCTAGTAAAATAGATTCCGAGGAAGCCAAGTCAATCGGATTAATTAATGCAATAGCCGAGTCATCGGATGAATTTTCTAACTCTTTAGAAAAAATTATTTCAGATGTACTTTCTACAGGGCCAATGGCTGTTGCTGAGGCTAAAAAGTTAACATTGACTTTTGATAGATGGGATGGTAGCGATGATGAACTACGTCAATGGACATTGGATAAAACAAGTCAAATGAGAGGGTCAGAAGAGGGACAAGAAGGTCTATCTTCATTCTTAGAGAGACGTAAGCCTAATTGGTCTTCCAAATAAGAAAATGAGGTTTGAAAATGTTTCCAGATTGGATGAACAATGCCCCTCAGCCTTTCGACTCAGTATTGGTTGCTAATCGTGGAGAGATTGCAGTTAGAATTCTTAGGGCGGCTAAAGAGTCAGGTTTGAGAGGCATCGCAGTATATTCAGATCCCGATAAAGGTTCACTTCATGTAGAAACATCTGATGATGCAATTCATTTACCAGGTGACAATCTTTCAGAAACGTATCTAAATATGGATGCTATAATTTCTGCAGCAAAACAATCCGGAGCCCAAGCCATACACCCAGGGTATGGATTTTTATCCGAAAGAGCTGATTTTGCTAAAGCGGTTCAATCAGCCGACCTAGTTTGGATTGGTCCGTCCCCAGAAGCAATCGAAACGATGGGAGATAAAATATCAGCACGTAGGAGGATGATTGAATCCGAAGTCCCTATAATTCCAGGAGAAGAACTCGCTATTGAGTCAGATTCCAACCCTCTCGGTGTCCTAGCATCATCCGCTGCAAGAGTTGGCTATCCATTATTGGTAAAGGCTAGTGCAGGAGGAGGCGGTAAAGGTATGCGTGCTGTATATGAACCAAAGATGCTCAGAACTGAGTACGAAGCCGCAGCACGCGAGGCTTCAGCAGCATTTGGTGATGGCACGGTATATGTCGAAAGACTCCTAACGGGTTCTCGACACGTTGAGATTCAGGTTCTTTGTGATAAATATGGGAATTCAATTCATCTTAATGAGAGAGATTGTTCATTACAACGAAGACACCAGAAAGTAATCGAAGAGGCTCCTTCACCTGCTGTTACTAGTGAGATTCGTAACGCAATGGGAATAGCAGCAATAAGAGCAGCAAAAGCTGTTAATTACGAAGGTGCTGGCACAGTAGAATTTCTTCTAACTTCAAAAGGAGAATTTTTCTTCTTAGAAATGAATACTCGTTTACAAGTTGAACATCCTGTTACTGAATTAATAACTGGAGTTGATTTAGTTCAGAAACAATTCGAAGTTGCCGCGGGACTTCCCCTAGGCCTCTCACAAGCCGATATTGGAATCACCGGTCATTCTATTGAAGCTAGAATTTATGCCGAAGATGTAAGTAAAGGATTTCTTCCTGCAATTGGTAAATTAGCTATGTGGAGGCCACCATCAACCCCTGGTGTCAGGATGGATTCAGGTTTTAGAGAAGGTGATGAGGTAACAGTAGATTTCGACCCCATGTTAGCGAAATTAATTGTTCATGCGCCAGATAGACCTGCTGCATTGAGAAGATTAGATTCAGCCTTATCTGAATTTATTGTGCTTGGTGTTACAACTAATGTTGGATTCTTACGTCAAATTGCTCGCAGTAATACATTCTCTGAAGGAATGGTGACTACAGATTTCTTGGACAATGTTTCTTTAGATGAATTTTCACAGCCGCAGATTGAAGACTCAATTTTAGTTTCAATATCTGCTGCATCGAATCGTCTTGGAATGGATAGATATTCAAGAAATACAAATCCAGACAGCAGCTTAATTGACGAATATAGTGGACATTCGGATGATCCATTTAGGACTTTAACGAGGTCTTTTCCCTAGGTGATATTATGGAATGGAGTATAGATAATTCTGGTTCTAGATACATTGCGTCTTTCTCAGAGACGGATGGCAAATTAAAATTATCAAAGATAGTTTCGGATAATAATGAGCAATTAATTCCCGATATTTCAATAAGTAGAGATGAAAAACCTGGAAGAATTCTTGTTGAGTTAGAGGGAGTTACTAGTTTCGCTCATGTTATACGTTCTGATGATAAATGGTGGATACATTTTCAAGGACATATTTATGTTACAAATATGCATGAACCTGGAAGCAAAGATTCCTCTTTATCGGAAGGAAGTCTCAGTGCCCCTATGCCTGGAACAATATTAGACGTATTAGTTAAATCTGGCCAACGAGTTAGGCAAGGTCAGACTCTTCTGATAATGGAAGCAATGAAAATGGAGCATCGAATTCAAGCTCCAAAAGCGGGTGAAGTTACGGTAGTTCATTTCCAGAAGGGAGATAGGGTCGATATGGGTCAAAATCTCGTTGAAATCGGAGAATAGCGTATAATTTCTTTTAAAAATTCAAAAAACTAGAATAATTATGCAGGCAATGAGTTAATTAATCCCTATATCTTAGCGTAATTATGGGAGTTGAAACAACAATAGTAGCTGCTTTAATGGGTCTGAGTTTAGCATCAGCATCAGGTTTCAGAGTTTTCTTACCACCATTTCTTCTTTCTATAGCAGTTAGAACTGATACCTTGGTTAGTTTAGATTTATCTGATACAGGATTCGCTGTTTTCGACAGTAATGCAGCGGTTTTGATATTAGGGATAGCATGTATTGCAGAGTTTGGAGCATATTATGTTCCTTGGCTGGATAATCTCCTTGATACAATAGCTTCACCAGCAGCAGTCCTATCTGGAATAGGTATGACTTCAATGGTTTTAGTAGGCTCAGATCCAATAATGCAGTGGTCTTTTGCTATCATTGCTGGCGGTGGTTCCGCAGGAATTATTCAAGCAACGACTGTCGCGGTGAGAGGTCTATCGTCGACACTAACGTTAGGATTTGGAAACAATATTGTTGCATCGGGTGAAAATATTGCTAGTCTTGTTCTTACATTAGCTGCACTTATAGCGCCATTATTAGCGGCAATATTCGCAATAATCTTGGTATTCTTATTATTTCGCCAAGCAACAAAAATTAAGAAAATCAAGTCAGTTTAATGGCTTAAGAAACTCTTGATTATCCATATATGGTTGTAGTACCTTCGGAATCATAATCCTACCGTCTTCAGTTTGGTATTGCTCTAATATTGCTACTAATGCCCTACTTGTAGCCACAGCGGTTGAATTAAGAGTATGAACTGCTGAATTTCCTTCCGCTGTTCTATATCTCATACGCAGTCTATTAGCTTGGTAATCGGTACAATTAGAACAAGAAACAACTTCTTTGTAATCTCCTACTCCTGGTAGCCACGCTTCGAGGTCATATTTCTTTGAAGCCACAGTACCCATGTCTCCTGTGCAAATATTTACAACCCTATAATGTAAATTTAGACTATCCCATAGTTCCGTAGCATTGGATAGTAAATCTTCATGATGTGACCAAGAATCTTCTGGATTACAAATTATTATCTGCTCTATTTTAGTAAATTGGTGTACCCTCCATATCCCTCTATCAGATAGTCCGTGTGCACCTACTTCTCTACGGAAGCATTGAGAAACTCCAACGAGTTTTATCGGAAGTTCTGATGGCTCAATTATTTCATCCATTCTCATAGCAGTTAATGGATGTTCACTGGTTGCGATTAGATAGAATTTATCTGGTTCTATACCGTACATAACCGTTTCAAAATCAGCTAAATCTGTAACTCCTTCATATGCCTCTTTATTCATCATAAGCGGTGGTTGAACGAGAGTATAATCACGCTTCACAAGAAAGTTAGTCGTATAACTCTGAAGTGCCATTTCAAGACGTGCTAAATCTCCTTGTAGGAAATAAAATCTGCTACCGGTTATTTTCGCAGCTCTCGCTAAATCAACCCACCCATTGGTTTCTATTATGTCATTATGATTTTTAGGTTCAAAATCCAAATCTTTTTTCTGTCCATGTAGGCTATGTAAAGTATTTTTTTGGTCGTCTTCCCCTACTGGGACACTTTCATGAAGGAGATTAGGAACTCTCATTCTGATAGTGTCTCTTTGTTTGAGAAAATCTTCCGATACTTTACTCAATTCTTCAATTTTAGAGCCAATACTAGAAACTTCTTCCATAATTTTCTTTACCGCTTCAGAATCACCTGACTTTTTTGCTGCTGCAATGCCTCTTGCTGCCTCGTTTCTTGATTTACGAAGTTGATCTGAATCATAACTTGCTTGTTTCCAAGCATTATCTAATCGAATAACTTCATCAATATTATCCTGAGGTATTTTTCTTTTATCATGATCAGCGCGTAAAACTTCCGCATTCTCACGGAACATCTTCATGTCTAGCATAACAAACAACCCTAGGGCTGGCCAATCTTCTTTCAATGAATCGGGCTTTTGGGGTCAGAATAGTGAAATTTGTTGAATTAAATCTGATGGGCCATATACTATTAATCCTGTAATAAAATAACCTAATATCGAGCCGCCATTGAGTAAAGGTAGTCCGGCTTGAGGTTTCCCCTTAGCAACTTGAGTCATTAGTCCTAGATAACCAACCAAACCTCCTAACAATGTACCCAAACCAACCAAAAGAGGGTCTAAATGTATCCACCCAAACTCTGATGATAGTGGTAAAGAACCCACAACAGCGCCAGTTTCAGGTAAGAATGTAATAGTTGAAATAACCAGCATTCCTGGGAAAATCACGTCACCTAGACCCATGAATAGTGCATCTCTACCTCCTTTTTCAACCTTAACTGGCCTAGTTTTAGGGTCATTCCAATCTTCTTGAGATGGTTGTTGAATTTTTTCTTTCATTACATCTCCCTTTTCTTCCAAGAATGTATACCCTTTATCTTTAGGTGCAACAAGCAATATTGGTAGTTTTAAGTCAATCATTGTATCAGCTAATTCTAGCATATGTTTACTTCCATTAACTGCCCAATGATCGTATATTGCTGCAAAAGTCATAAAAATTATAATTAGAATAGGAACAAAACTTATTCCTATCATTGTTATAACTCCTGAACCAACTAATATTCCGACGAGATTTACTATGTACCATTCTGGATATTTCCATAATGTAGCCATTAAAATAAAATTCAGTATAAATGTAATAAGAAATACATTTGTCGTTGTCCCAATTGTTGTTAACATTAATATCAATGCCACGTAGGGTGCTACTACATACATTAGCGAAAAATACAGTGAAAACATGATGAATCCTTTGATTATTATTTCAAGGTTCTTTCTTGCAAGCCATATAATTACAAACGTAAAAATCCCAATTAATGCTAATTCTAGGAATATATATCCTGTCTGAGTAGTTCCTTCTGCTCCAAATGCTCTAACTTCATCTTCATCCCAAACTGGTTGTATTGTAATACCTAGAAATATAGTCATTAGGAACATTCCAGCCATACTGGACATTGATTTCCATTGGTCTCTCATAGCCTCAATTGTCTCGTTCACTTTCACTCCCCAACCCCCACGAAGTTCAAAGCCCATATCACTTTGACTAATACAAGTGCGTAGTTGCAGTAGTGGGTGATTGTATTTCTGATATTAGGAAATGGCTTGAAGAAAGAAAATTAATTGGTGTCAAATTAGGCCTTGAAAATTGTGAAATTATTCTACAGAGATTGAATAATCCTCATCTTAATTTCCCTTCAATTCATGTAGCAGGCACAAATGGAAAGGGCTCTCTTTGTGTTCAATTATCTGCTTTAGCTCGTGCAAATAATCTAAATGTTGGACTTTTTACATCCCCTCATCTCATTACTATCGAGGAAAGGATTAGAATTAATGGCTCTCCGATTAAATCGGATGATTTTGATAAGTTTCTGAATGAAATAAGAGATGCCAGTTTAATTCCTCCCATTTGCAATCCTACTTTTTTTGAAGTGACATTTTTAGTTTCTATGTTAGCATTTAGAGAGAATAATATTGATAGAGCGATAATTGAGACAGGATTAGGTGGTAGATTAGATTCTACTAGATTAGTTGATGCTGATCTTTGTGTAATTACTACAATTTCCAAAGATCATACTGAGTTTTTAGGAGATACATTAGAAGAAATAGCTCTAGAAAAAGCAGGTATTCATCGTTCAGGAGTGCCTTTAATTATTTCAAAAAGTGATAAGTTAAGTCCATCCGTTTTCAAAGTAATTTCAGATAAGGTAGGAGATGACTTATGGATACATGAACCAAGTAATTCATTATCTCCTTGGGAAATCTGGATTCAATTATCAGAGAAAATTGCAGAGTTATATCAATGGAATAAACCAATGTTAGATTGTAATTGGCCTGGGCGCTCCCCTGGATATGGTTCTTCATGGTTTGATACAAAATCGAAAATATGCGCTGCCCATAATAAGGAAGGTTTCGAAGTAGAACTAAATTCTATTAATCAACCGTGTGTTATTGTAATAGGTGTTAGTGAAAAAGCAAATATTGAAGATACACTACATCCTTTAACAAATGA
>Ga0209374_1000457_pt1 | contig 45164 bp, 36 predicted proteins | sample SaaInlLV_DNA_10m_FD_184683 | JGI IMG/M metagenome (GOLD analysis project Ga0209374, IMG submission 184683) | Marine microbial communities from expanding oxygen minimum zones in the Saanich Inlet - SI075_LV_DNA_10m (SPAdes) (version 2) | ecosystem: Environmental > Aquatic > Marine > Unclassified ... | reverse complement strand
GATTCCAACTCCGGAGTCGAAATCTATTGATTGGCCTGCGCCAATGATTCGGACATTGAGCTGAACAGGCTTGAATACTCTGAATATTGCAAACTCTTCGAGAATATTCCGAAGAATTTCTGCTCGTATTTCCTTTGCGTCCGAGAGTGTGTTTTCAGTGTTCTTGTAGGCCACCATAATGTCAATGGACAGGTCCCTTGTCTCCACTTTGAATAGATCATGGTCGACCTCGACATTGAGGCGATTTGCAATCTCAGTGACGGTATCTTCTACCAGTCTAGCAATGTGATTGCGGGAAAGGATATCGTCGGTATCTTGGTGGTAGACCTTGTACATGAGCGGGTAAAGAACAAGCAATGAGATGATTGAAAGTGAGAGCGAAATGAATGCCATCCACCATGCAGGGATTCCGGCCGCACCTCCGGTAAGCATGGCGGTTTCACGTCCACCGCCTAATTCGGCACCCATCAGCAAGTAACCCCAATCTCCGAGGTCTTGGACTGTCCAGCAGGAACGCGAGCCAGCATCGGCGATACGAACGTCAGAATGCTCGGTGTCGTCAACGAACGGAAGGAAGGAGAGCGCCTCGCTTGATATAGTGAGTTCAAAACTAACGGCTTTGGTCATTGATTGCATGACCAGGGGAGAACTGATGTTGTTTTCTTCATACACCGTTAGTCGGAATTTTAGGTTGTATTCACCTTCGGCCAAGTCGGAGAACGGTGCTTTGAAATATGCTCTACCAGAGTTATTCACCTCTTCATCAACAACACGAGTTGTTTCATCGGTCATCGCAACATCATTTGCTCCACCTTTGTCTTCGATGGAATAGTTGAGGAACGCTACTCCATTCGGCAGATTATGGCCGGCAATAGAGAATAATTCTCGGTCTGGGTCTGGGAATATATTGAGCCAAGGTTCATCAGAGATTTCTTCACATTCATCGCCAATGTCCAAAAAAGTAGTGGACGCTTTATGGTCAAGAGCAGTCGTATTGCCAAAGACCCCCGAGGACATTGAAAAGAGGAGTAAAGCAAACAGCATCCCGTAAACGAGTCCTCCCATCAACACGAAATCTTCGATCTTTGACAAGAAACGTTTTCCACCGCCCATCCGCCGCTGGCGAATTTCTTGGAGTTCCTTTGTCTCCTTGTTTCGAGATTTTGTATGCTCTTCATGAGCGTCGAGAGGCGCCTCGTGGTCTGCCGCTTCCTTGCCCATAATGAGGGCAAGACGGAACTTCCTCATGAACCCTTTTCTCTTTATCGTTGAGGGTTTCGTTCACTAAGAGCCGTTCTATAGATATGTGCAGTTGGCCATCAATGCTTCAAATTAAGGAAAATGGGCGACTGATTTCTTATTTGGAGGCGACATTGTCCCAAAAATTTCCGCTGTTTTCGATCTCTGTTCGAGGGGCTGGTTCCGAGATTTTAGAAGGTGATGGGGCGGCATGGAATTCTTCTAGAAAGTCTCTAGACGTTGTTCGTTCACGTTCTTTTTGCAGCCGTTTAAGCGTAAATTTACTTTCTGGGAAGAGTGCCATTCGTATCGAAATACATCCGCCTAATTGGACCATTAGGCCTGCAAATAGAAACGGTAAAGAGAAGCAAATCATAAAGATGCTCAGCATCACACTTTCACCAAAACCGACAGGCAGTATCAAGAATGGAACAAGGGTAAACGGCATCCCAAAGCAAATCAAGAAAATGCCAGATAAGACAGCACCCAGTCGCTGTGGAGTCTGAAAATCAGTCATGTCGCTTTGGCCATTCATGATTCTTCCTCACGGTAATGAATGTTGGTGGGTTAGGCCGGACTTGAACCAGCGACCTCGGCATCTTCAGTGCCGCGCTCTCCCAACTAAGCTACTAACCCGTTTATTCTTGGCGAGTGCCCTCGCCATATCAAGCCTTCCGATGTAGCGTCTCCACCGGGCTGTTCAAAAAAAGCTCTAATGGGCCTCAAACTGCTCCGTTCAAGACATCAGTTTGCATCTTGAACAGTGTCTCCATTCCACCATCAGCCTGAGCCAATAGGGCGCTCAGTTCATCAGCAGAGAAGGTAGATTCTTCTCCAGTACCTTGAATTTCGACGTATTTTCCATCGCTCGTTTTGATCACGTTCATGTCAACATCTGCATTTGAGTCCAGGATATAATCGAGGTCAAGGTAAACATCACCATCAATCAATCCTACCGAAACAGCGGCGAGGTCATGAGGTATGACGTCCATTTCGTGATTTTTCTGTTCAATGTCTGACAGTGAAGGGGCAGTCCACCCCTCTTTGCGTTGTTCAAATGTCGGCCGGAGGTCAGAAGGTAGACAATCCCCGCTCGCTATCAATCGGCGAACAGCCAAACGAAGGGCGATGTTTGCTGCAGTGATGGATGCGCAACGAGTACCGCCGTCTGCGTTTAGCACATCACAATCGATGTTCAGGGCAACGGGCCCTAGTGCTTCTAGGTCTACAGCGGCTCGGAGTGAACGAGCGATAAGGCGTTCAATTTCTTGCGTCCGACCCTTTGCTCCATTTCGCTCTCGGCGAAACCTGGAATCTGTTGAACCTGGTAAAAGTGAGTACTCAGCATGGACCCAGCCTTTTGTTGCATCACGAGGGAACCAACGTGGGAGTTTGGATTCTTTGGTACAGCAGGCTAAGACAACGGTGTCGCCTTGTCGGTAAAGGACTGATGCAAGGGCATTTGGAGTGAAATCCAATTGCACTTCGACATTTCGCATTTCGTCCGCTTTTCTTGAGAGTTCCAAGTTGGTCTTGAATTTGGCCATGCATCTCCCAGCGGGTTCGCTTCATCAAGCCTTCTCACCTTCCAACTTGGGTGACGCGCACCTTCAAAGCGTTTCAGTGGGTGGAAGAATCATGTCCCAGCCTCAAGCAGTTATTTGCGGCGTTGCTCGCACCCCTATCGGAAAATTTCTCGGTACTCTTTCGCCGTTCACTGCGGTTGAACTCGGTGTATTCTCTGTGAAGGAGTTGCTAAATCGAGTCAACATTGACGCTCAGTCCGGTGTTATTGACGAGGTCCTTTTCGGTCAAGTTCTCCAAGCAGGAGCGGGACAGAACCCTGCTCGTCAAGTCGCTCTGGGTGCTGGACTACCGGTTTCAACCCCTTGTACAACCATCAACAAAGTATGCGGTTCATCGCTCAAGGCGGCCATGATGGCTGCGAACAGTATTCGTGCGGGCGAATACAAAGCCATTGTTGCAGGGGGCATGGAGAGTATGAGTAACGCCCCACAATTGCTCATGGGCCAACGAAAAGGTGCTAAAATGGGTTCATCTACACTCATTGATTCAATGATTCATGATGGCCTCTGGGATGTTTACAATGATGTTCACATGGGTCTCACCGGGGAAACGGTTGCAAAGGAATGCAATATCAGCCGTGAAGATGCTGACCATTTCGCATTACGAAGTCAACAACGGGCTGCCAATGCTTGGGAACAAGGTTGGTTTGACTGGGAAACTTTCTCCATAGAGGTTCCACAACGAAGAGCAGATTCAATCACCTTCAATTCTGACGAAGGAGTTCGGGGCCAAACGACCATTGAATCTCTTGGAAAATTACGTCCGGCATTTGACCGTGAAGGCATGGTCACTGCCGGTAATGCCAGTACGCTTAATGATGGAGCAAGTGCGATCTTAGTCGCAGAAGAATCCTTTGCTCGGGAACAAGGTTGGGAAATTATTGCATACATCCGCGACTATTGCACATCCGGAGTTGAACCTGCTCGTGTCATGAGCGCCCCTATCCCCGCAGTTAAGATGCTGCTTGAACGAAATGAACTTCAGGTATTGGACGTTGATGTCTACGAACATAACGAGGCATTTGCATCTGCATCATGTGCTGTGGCTCAAGAAGTCGGAATTCCTGACGATCGCTTCAATCTTCACGGTGGAGCAGTTAGTTTAGGCCACCCGCTCGGTGCGAGTGGAACGCGTTGTCTCATCACCATGTTAGGGGTCATGCGACGCATTGAAGCGTCTTCAGGAGTCGTTACTCTTTGCCTTGGCGGGGGTAATGCTGTGGCAATGTACGTCACACGAGATGTTTGAATCCAAGGCCCGATTTTTCCTGCTTTGAACGGTTCATGCTAAATAGGGAGCGGCGGGGGCTTCACATTGGGTGTACCAATGGGTTCCTTTCAAGACCTCGGCATAAGCGATGCACTTGCGGAAGTATTGTCTTCGCAAGGTATTAACGAGCCGTTCGAAGTTCAAGTAGAATCTATACCTCCTTCGATGGAAGGCAAAGATGTCTCATGCCGAGCGCCGACAGGGTCCGGTAAAACATTGGCTTTTGGCCTTCCTATGCTGGAAAAAGTCTCTTTTGCCGAGCCAAACCGTCCTCGCGCTCTTATTCTAACTCCAACCCGAGAGTTGGCTGAACAAATCTATGGTGTTCTCAAGCCACTTGCTCGGGTTATTGACAGAACTGTTGGGACCATCTATGGTGGAGTTTCTTACAAGAATCAATACCGAGCCCTTGAGCGCGGATTGGACATTGTCGTAGCTTGCCCAGGGCGTCTGCTTGATTTGATGGAACGAGGTGCAGTTGTCCTCAAGGATGTTGAAGTTGTTATCATTGACGAAGCCGACCGAATGGCTGACATGGGGTTCATGGAACCTGTCTGCGACATTCTTGACCGATGCCTTCCCGACCGGCAAACTGTACTCTTTAGTGCAACACTTGACGACGAAGTTGGGGATTTGATCAACCGCTATCAACGGGAACCTGTTCGTCTTGAGGTTGGTGCTGAAGAAGTATCAATTACAGATATGGAGCATCATTTCTGGCTTATGCCCCATGCCAAGAAATCTCCGATTTCTGCTGAATTAATTCGTAATTGTGGACGAACAATAATCTTTTGTCGCACCCGACTCGGTGTGGAGCGTGTGAATGATGAGTTGCTTGATGACGGCCTCGGTGTTCGAGGACTGCACGGTGGCCTTTCACAACGACAACGTGACCGGGCTATGCAGGCTTTCAAGCATGGAGAATGCATGGCTCTTGTCGCTACAGACGTTGCCGCAAGAGGCTTGGATGTTGAAGGAGTCAACTGTGTTATTCATTATGATCCTCCGGAAAATGGTAAGGCGTACAAGCATCGTAGTGGACGAACTGCTCGCGGTGGAGCAAGTGGTGTAGTCGTATCTCTTGTTCAGCGCCCTCAGAAGAAAATGTACCATCGTCTTCAGAAAAATGTTGGTGTTAACGTAGATTTTACTCCACCCGACTTTGGCTCCCTTCCTACTTTTGAAGTTGAATACATCCCTCCCGAGCCACGTTCTCGTGGACGTCGTGATGGTGGTCGCCGAGATGGTGGCCGTCGTGATGGCGGTCGTCGAGATGGCGGCGGCGGAGGCTATGGACGTCGAGATGGCGGCGGCGGAGGCTATGGACGTCGAGATGGCGGTCGTCGAGATGGCGGCGGCGGAGGCTATGGGCGTCGAGATGGCGGTCGCAGAGACGGCGGTCGTCGAGATGGCGGTGGCGGAAATTATGGACGCCGAGATGGCGGTAGACCCGATTACAATCGCAATGAACGTAACCAACGTGACGGCGGATACCGTCGTGGCGATGACCGAGGAAATGATGGTGGCTCACAAAATGACCGCCGTGATAACAGCGGTGAACGCGAAGGTGGAAACCGTCGCAACGACAATCAGCGTGGAAATGACCGCAATGACAACCGTGGAGGCCGCCAAGGTGGTCGAGATGGTGGTGGCGGTGGCTACAACCAGCGAGGTAACGACCGAGGCGAGAATCGGGGTGGCCGAGATGGTGGCCGTCGCGGCGAGCCTCGTGAAGACAGTGGATATCACGGTCGTTCTGCTCCAAGCCGAGAAAATAATTCTCGAAGTGAAGACACTGGGGAGAAGAAAGAGCATACGGGCAAGAGAGCACCTCCGCCCCGTCCACGTTCTGGACCCCGCCCATCAAGAGCAAACTTTTCCCGACGTAGAGGCTCTCCTCCTCGTTCATTTAAGCGAAAGAAGTGATGGTTCATCAAAGAACAGCAGTTCTTTCATGAGTATTGATTTGGCTGGTCTCTAAGGAATCGGTTATTTGCATCACGATGAATGTGATTGAAGTCTATCTTCGTTCAAGATTGCTTTTTTCTCATTGCAAAGAATATGAACAGCAGAAAAAGTAACGTCGCCCCTGTCCCTCCATAAATCAACATTTGTTGATCTGTAGAACTTGACAATTCATTCGCTTCTGTTAGTTCTTCTAACGTTTGGTTTTGAAAGAAAATAACCTTCTGAGTCAAACTCATCGACATGCACTCATTGGTATATTCGCAGCTGAATTGACTCTTGACAATCACTTCAACATCTACCGCCAGGGTGTGGACTCCATCTGCGTTTAACGGCCAATCGGAGCCATCTGCTGGCGTGTTTACTGTGATTCTAAAGAGTGCAGGGGGCCCATTGGGTTCGACTTCTATCCCAGTGAACGGGAGGGAAAATGCGCTCATTCCATTGACAACATCACCATTTGTGGAAAGGATGAATTGATCTATGCCATTGCCTTGATTGTAGATCTTATATTGTAAACTTTCAATTGTACCTGTCTCTATCATCGCAACAGGATTTGTCATTTCCAGGCTGAGTCCAGCATGCTGCAAGATGTTTGCCATCATGTTCACAGAACTCTCAGCAAGATTGGGAGGCGGCAAACCACTTGTTTCTTGAACAGATGCCGTGATGGTGAGTGACCTTGACTGTACGGCCATTTGACTGTCGGCCCTTATGGCGACTTGGAAGTCCGATTCATCACCCGATGCAAGATAGATTGATCCAGGAGCAGCGGTTGCTAGTCCATCTGCGGTTACTTCGATTGCGATTTTCTCAGTGTGAAGTGAAGGATTGCTAACCGTGCAGTCTGCATATCCAGTCAATGTTGCGCCAGGATGGACTGCGATTTCCACGCTACCGCTTGGGTAAGGTGCAGTACAGCTCAATTCTACAGCGGCCACTACACTCTGTGCGGCCGAATTGTTAACCAAAGGAGAGGCAAAACTTGACGTCAGCAAAATAAAAACCAGCCAAATTATGCGCATATGACAGGCTAAATTCTACTTCTACTTCATTTTGATGCCTGCAATAGGTTCTGTTTTCACTAAATGCAATCGAACAACTCGAGCCTCTCCACGATGTAAATCAGATTCATTGAGCACTGTGGTTTCAACCGATGCGTGTATAATTGACATTTCAGGTGCATGAGGACCGGTTAATTCGGCAAGAATGGTATCGAGGTCAAACAGTAAATCTAACGATTTCGGCCCGCCACTGGTTAAGGGAAATTGACTCTTGTGATAGCCTTCCATGACGAAGTGTCCGCCCGGCTTCAATGCGTGAAGCATGCGAGGCATGTGGCGCTGCCGAATCGGTGTAGGTGTGTGGAACCAAGAGCATGCAATGAGGTCATAATCTTCGGTTTCAAATGAACGAAGCACCAAATCATCGACATGATACTCTACGGTTACATTGTAACTCTCAGCAAGTTGCACGCACTTCTTTTTCCCTTCTTCGGAGAGGTCAAAGACTTCAGCATTCCATCCCTTCCCAGCAGCCCAAACGGCATTTCTTCCTTCGCCATCGGCTGGAAATAGGGCTTTGGAATTTGAATCAGGGTTCATGGATTCAATACGGTTTTTGAGCCACACATTAGGCTCTTTGCCGTATGCGAACGCCTCTAATCCGAATCTTCTGTCCCACATTTCAGGACTTGAGCGCGTATTCTCATCCATCATTCTTCCTCCTTAAGCGGGAGTGGGTGAGAAAATATTCCGTGCTCCTCAACAACCTCACAGGCGCCTGGCAGTACGCCAAGCAAGTCGTCTGTAGATAGCCCGGTAACCTTGTAGATTTGGTTCGCTATTCGTTCTTTTTTGGTAAGGCCTGGTCTTAAAATTGCGTAACGTGGACACATTGTACGAATTTCATCCGGAGCGGCAGTCATCATGAGGGGGACTCCATTGATAGCAACGATTCCAATTCCAATTTCAACATTCAAATCCTTGTACCAGGTTCGTTGGCCACGGACGATAAATGAACCCTTTCCAACGTACTCGCCCGTCTGTGCAGTCTTCGAAACTTGTGCTGGCTTGACGCTATAGACCGTTCCATGGGAGCCTCCACTGTTCCAAGCCCTGCTCCAAGAAAGTGCCAGCATAGCAGCTTGGTTCAACTTCTCTTCATTGATGCGCTCATCTCCAAGTTTGTCTACCAGCCGATAGGCTGGTATGTCTGCAGGAAGATGGGTTGGCCTTCGTTCTTCCAGTGCAAACCCTTGAGTTGCTCTTAGGCTACAGGAGGGCGCACCATGAAGGTCTGCGTGAAGGTACATGTCAGAGCCCGAAAGATGCTTTTTGACGACGGAATCATTTCCCTTTGCATCTTTGCCTCCAACCAAAAGGTGGCCTCCACTCACTGTACCCCATCGGTGTTGCTCAAACCACATTCGTTTGCTACGCTTCAACCGGTTGAGTTTACCACTTGCCTTTTGCTTCTCTTCTTTCTTCTTTGCTCGCTTCAATTGCCGCTCAGTTTCTTCTAGAGCATCAACGGCTCCGCTGGTCTTGTTCTTCTGTTTTCTTGCGGAGTCAAAGTATCGTTGTGCATTCTGGTAAACCGTGGCGTCGAGTTCAAGCAAAACTTGTGGGCCTTTCGGTTCGTTTTGTTCATCGGGTAAAATCACGTTGATTTCTCGTTTTGAAGGGTTAATTGAAGTGATCCACGGGATTGATTTGGATGCCTTTTTGACAGCATCCCATCCGTTTGCTTCTACCGCTTCTTTGGTTTGATTGAGAAGACTTTCTACGTGGGTCCAATGTTCTTGAATGAGATGACCTAGGCGTTGCTGTTTCTCGATTTTCACTCCAAATCCGGCTAGGGCCTTCTCCTGCTGGGTCTTTCTTCGGCCGAGGCGATCTGCATCTGTCGATTGTCCGCGACCGGGGCCCGCCTGCTCGAAGCGTTCTTCTTCTCTTCGTTGCAGTGCATGAGCATCATGGCTTCCTTTCCATGAATCCACTGCGAGGCGTAGTGAGGAGAAACTTACAACGGGCTTCCCTTTGTGTGAGGGCAAGAGAATAGGCGTAGCTTCTTTGGTCCTCTTCTCGAGCCATTGGTGTTGCTCGACCAAAGGCAAAGACTCGTACGTGGATAACCAGTTTTCACCATCATCATCGCTGAGTTGAACGATGAGGTGGCCATTTTTTGTTGAATCCAAATCTTCCAATAGTGATTTCAGTGCACCATATATGGCTTCAGCATCGGCTTCTAGAGGGTCCATATTGGGTTCATGTTGAGCAAGTTCACAAACTGCATTAGCGTGAGTTCCTCCGAGGTTCGCTTTTCCACCAAGTGTGGAAACCAGGTCGCGGTCCGATTCTTCAAGAAGAGATTTTACAGCATCTAAATCTAGGGAGTACGGGTCTAATGCGGCAGGTGGTGGGACATATTCAACGCCCTTCTTGAGTGTCCTTCCGGCATATGAGGCGTGGGTTAAGGGCTGAACGATAATTCCATTTTCATCTGCTAAGATGATGTTTCCGTCTCTAAATACTTCGACGTAAAGGGTTCGCTCTCCTCCTTTGGTGTCAAAATGAAAGGATAACACTCTGTCAAAACCAACTTGATTTACAGCCGTTAGACGAGCATTCCGTAGATGCTTTCGCAAAACCATGGCGAACGGGGGAGGCGTCATCGGCATCGGCCGGTCCCGTTGTGACGTGTATATTCGCTCACCACGTACCAATACCAAGTCCGATTGGTCGGCACCTTTCGGATTGAGGCGAAGCACGACTTGTTCATAGTGGGGCATGTATGCTTTTTTGACATAGGCACCGGCCAATTCGTTTAATTCACGAGCAATGGCCCGTAGATCAAAACCTGACATTGCTTTCTTCATTTTGCTACCCCTTGTTATCCTTGTGAAGTTGAGGTTTATTGAAGGTTCTTCATGCACCGTAGATGACAGAATATCCAGCATCCTTCCAGCCCACTATTCCACTTTCAAGGTCTCGCACATCGGTATACCCGAGGTCGAGGAGTGTTTCGGCGGCTGCTTGAGAACGGTTTCCACTGCGGCAATAGAGGAGAATAGTTGTGGATTTGTCATCTGGCAACTCACTGCTTCGTTCAGATAATTTATCGTGTGGGATAAGTGTCGCATTTTCAAGATGACCATCCGCTTCCCATTCATCTTGAGTGCGAGTATCAAGAAGGAAGGCACCTGCTTCCTCATCAATCGCAGTTGCGAATTCATCAGCATCAAGCCGTATCCAATTTTCCGATTCCGATGTACATCCAGCAAGGCTTACAAGAGGAAGTACGAGGAGAATAAGGGTCGTAATCTTCAATCGTCCAAAGCTCCGCTTCATTGTACCGCCCCTCCATCATCTTGTGAGAATTGCAGCAGGACTTTTCCGATGTTTTTAGCGTCGTGAATGTACTGATGCGCATCTTGAACCTTTTCAGCGGGGAATATACTGTCGACGGTAGGATTGAGATTCCCATCTTCTATTCCTTTGAGAATGCGGTCAAGCTGAGTTTGCATGACGCCCTCATCGCTCCATGTACCCATGTGTACCCCAAATACGGAACGGTTTCGCGTCATGAGCCGTAGAGGGTCAAATTTTGGTGTTTTTCTCATTGCAAAAAGTGCCTTGAGAAGGGAACGTTTTGAGGTGGGGGCTGCTGCTGAGAGTCCGTAGGTGTACAAACGCCCACCTTCTGCAACAACCGAGAGGCTTCGCTTGAGGTGCTCTCCCCCGATGGGGTCAAGAACATGGTCGACTCCACGGCCGTTGGTTTCTTTTCGAATAATGTCAACGAAATTCTCGTTATGTCGGTCAATGGCGCGTGCTCCGTATTGTTTGATGATCTCGTGCTTAGGAGCAGATGAGGTGGCCCAGACCTTCTCTACACCAGCCCATTTACACAGCTGAAGCGCTGCAATGCCAACGCCTCCTGCGCCTCCGTGAATGAGAACGGAATGGTCAGTATTCATGTGTCCAAGATAGTGAAGCATATGATGAGCAGTAAGGTAAACCACTGGAGTTGCAGCAGCAGATTCAAGTGAAATTGTGTCGGGAATTGTAATGATTCTGGAAGTTTCACACGTCACATGGCTTGCTTGCCCTCCATTACGCATTGCAGCCACAACGCGTTGTCCAATGGTGAATGAAGTGACTCCAGGGCCTAGGGCATCAACATAGCCACTGACTTCGTAACCCGGTGTGAACGGGTAAGGTGGGCGTGGATTGTAAAATCCCATCCGCATTAGTAAATCTGCAAAGTTAATCCCCGCAAATACGACTCTGATTCGGACTTCATCCTTTCCGGGTTCTGGCATGTCCATGGATTGGACGGCGATTGCGGAAACGCCCCCTGCTTTGTTGATAACAACTCTTCTTGGCATAATTTATCCTCCTTATTGTACGGTCCAAATACCGTTTTTCTGTGTGAGATTTCCTTCTTCTTGGTGAGCGAGAAGATGCGATAATGTTTGGTCAATTGCAAGGCCTGGATGGGCGTCAGGTGTATCTTCATATGCAGTTTTTGCAATTTCGTTAACGGATGATTGGCCGGCAATTACAGCATCTAAAACGCGCTGATGCCGAGCGCTCCGGTGATCTATGTACCGTTGAATGGTTTGTTCTGGTAGGGCAATCACTGGGCCGTGACTGGGGAATATCAGATGCGGCTTTGTTTCCTTGAGTCGCTTTAGTTGAGAGATGTACTCGTTCATATTACCTGTTTGAGGAGGGATGAGTATGGTTCCGATTCCGGCGACCATATCCCCTGCGATCAATCCAGCATCTCCGAGTAGACAAATATGGCCGGGATGATGGCCTGGAGTTATGAGTACCTCCCAGCATTGTTCTCCGAGTTGAAGTTCATCTCCATCACAGAGAATACGGTCACATGGGACGCTACGAGAAGTATATTCACTACCCCAAATAGGAGCATCAATCGCTTCGCGAAGTAAACCTATGTCGGCAAGATGGTCGCCGTGGCTGTGTGTGAAAATGACCGCCACAAGGGTGCCCTTGTGTCGGTCGATAGCCGTTGCCAAAGATTCCATGTCCTCTCGCATGCGAACAGCAGGGTCTACCAGGACATAATCTCCTTCGGGGTCACCTACCATGTAGGCGTTGGTATGGTCTGCTGGCGGTAACGTTGCAGTCTTGATCGGGATGACTTCGACACCGTGGGCAAACAGGATTGAGCGTCGTCCGGGAAGTCTCAAAGCAATGTCATCTGCTGCCTTTTCCATGTTGCGATCAAATCGGTCAAGTGTCCGTTCAATTTCCATCAGAAGCGTGACTACGGGTGGAGCCACTTTCATCTCGTAAGAACGCCATTTTGAAAGAATATCCAGAGGTCGTGCCCATTTGACTTCGGTAAATTCGGTTTGAGGTTCTAAATCAATTTCAGGCATCTGATTTGATGAACCAGCGTGGAAATGGAGGAATGCGTTGTCAAATTGGACAGGTCCAAAGGGAGGCGTAATCCGGTGGCTGAGTACCTTGATGTTCTCCCTTGACACAGGGAAGGCGGCGTTCATGGCCATTGGGAGCCAGTTCTTTTTGTCACTGACAATCGCTAATCTTGCTTCTAAAGGAACTGCGGTTAATCCATTTGTAGCAGGAACGAGGCCAAGTTCCTCACTCATCTCTCTCAATATACAAGCGATTGTTGTTGCTTCTCTTCCTTCGAGTTGTGGAAATGACTCAACTGCTTTCGTGTCTACAGATGATACGCCCCCACCTGGAAAAGCCCAGTAATTGGGAAAGGCTCTCATGGTTATGGAACGCTTACCCAGGAGTACTTCAACGCCTTCGGGGCCATCTCGGGTGAGGGTCATTGTCGCCGTTGGACGCGCAGAGCGACGAGAGGCGGGAGCAAAGTTGACACCTTCAGGTACTTCACTCATGAAGGGGCCTTGAGCGGCTTACCTTCAAGGCTTGCGTATCGTTCATGCTTCTTGGCGGCGAATGAAAGCTGCACCAAGCAATGAAAGCGTGGCGAGCATACCCGTGAATCCTGGCAGAGATGGATTTTCGTCGCTGTAGGCGTCGGCTGAGGAAGAGTAGAGCCGAACGGTGTTCCATGATTCTTCAACTCCACCGTTGTTGGTAATGTAGATCATATCGCCCTCAGAGAGTGTTCCCGAATCATCTGCATCAACAAAGAAAATGTATTGGCCATCTTCAGCCATAGCATCCATGTAATCCTCATCACGCAAATCCGTTTCAGAGGTCATGGCATCTTTGAGACCGAATCCAACATCATCTACCTCTTCACAGGTACGAATTTCAGTTCCATCTTCATCATAGTCGGTATCACAGTATGAAAGAACGATTGAATAGTCCTCAGCGGCTCCTTCAAACAAAAACGGAGCATCTCCTGCCATGATGGTATAAACTGACATATCGCCGTTGTTTCCATTTTCATCATAGAAGCAAACATACTCGCTGTAACTTCCGGTCATGGTGTCGCTGGAATCATAGGCCATGGCGATAATAACGTGACATTGGTCTTCATAGGAATAGCCTTCAAGATCAGCCTGTTCTTCGAGCATGGTAATGCCGTAAAATACACTAAATACACCATTCTCATCATACGAGAAGGTTTCTTCTCCCATTGAATGGAGAAACTTAACATTCGGGTTTTCGTTTGTGTAGTATTCCTCTTCAGCAACAATACCAAACTCAACTTTCTTGAATGATTCAATGTCCTCATAGACGGAGAACTTGAATCCTGTGGTTTCCCAAGTGGTTTCGTCGTAAACAGAGGAGAAACTGTGATCCTCCCAACCCCAATCGGATTCGTCACTACCATCCTCACAATCTTCGTTTCCATTTTCATAAAATTCTGAATCAATAAACTCGCCCGAATCGCATTCAAACATTGGTAGGACATGCATGAATACCCCCGAGCCAGATTCTCCATCATATTGGTAGAATATAATTTGAGTTTCATTTAATGGATCACTGAATTCAAAGGCTTCTTCATCTCCGTTGACGAGAGGAGGGTGTTCGATGCAGATGTCGGTTGTTTGGTTGTAATCACCCATACATTCCTCTCCAATATTGCTCCAATTGGTGTAAGGAATAGAGAGGTGAGTTCCGTTAAACTGGAGATTCCAAATCTCATTATCGTCCACCCCAGCATCTTGGAGCATAATGGAGATATTATTGGGGATGGTAACATTTGTCGTATTCATTGGCCCATTCCATTCCTTGTTGCTCAAGTCGTCGATGCCCAGGTCAGTATCACACATGCTCATGTTGAGATTGGTATTGTTCCATACGCTCAAAAACTCATTCTCTGCGAGAACATTGGTGTCCATGAAAGCATCGCAATACCACATGTCCACAAATTGAGAGTCTTCTGTTGCGGGTTCATCTGAACCGTCAGAACAATCCACTATTCCATCGTTCCACTGTTCGCTACTAATCAACTCGCCGGTTGTTTCACATTCAAACATGTCTTCGGTAGTGATGAGAAGTATTGAACCTGTAACGTCGTCATACTGATAGAGCATCCCTTCACCGTCTTCAAAACCGAGGTCGAGTTCGAACGCTTGAGAGTCGGATTGGGTGATCATTCCAATGGATTCCGTGCAAAGGGAGGTGTTCATGGTGCTGTCGTAAGTTCCACCGTTTTCGGTACAATCCTCGGCCGATTCTGAATCCAGTGCGTATGTTACGGTCATGTTCATTCCGTCATGAGCCACCGATGAAGCGACACCATTGAAAATGTCGTTGATGAAGAATTCCAGAGGCAGATTAAATGTCTCGTTCTCCGCGAAAATGTGTCCATCCATCACTTCAGTATCACACAGCGATGTGTCAAGAGATGTATCGTTCCAAACTTCCATTACGCTGCTGTTTCCAATCATTGTAGCGTCAACACCTTCCATGCAAACATAGAGGGTGAGGAATACTGGACTGCCATCTTCGTCGTGTGTCATTGATTCAAAGTTGTTTCCGGACCAATCCTGTTCAACCGTGAATGGAAGTGCTTCAGTTGAAGCATAACTCGACATGTCGGCTTCAAGAATTGCAGTCATTTCATCGAGTGTGTGGAGTGTGAATGTGCCGGATTCATCGTTGGAATCAATTTCAACCTGAATGCTTCTCATCTCGAAAAGGGCGTTGACGGTAATGGTCACCGTGTGGATTTCGCTGTCAAATACCGTCATTTCGGCACTGAATACGAACGTGGAAACAGCGTCCATGGGTTTCATGAGTAGAGAGAAGTTAGCCGACGAAAAGTCGTATGCGGACAGGTCAATGCCTGTCTCAGCGCCTTCATTGCTGCTGTCTTCTCTACCGGAAGTTTCGTCATCTTGCATGTCATCGTCGTCCATGATGCTCTTCATCACATCTTCATAGGAAGTTGCGCTGGTCATGGAAAATTTCTCCCCGTTGTAATCAACGTAGATCATGGTGCCGTCCGAGGTTGGTTGCGCCCACCATTTTTCTTCAAGAGTCATCATTGGGCCGAGGTCAACAGATGATTCAAAATAGACTCCTTCAGGACTAAAGATGACCGTTTCTAATACGTCTGCATCCATCATCTCACCCTCTAAGTTCATTGGTCCTGACCATGTATCGGTGTAACCTGCTGTTTCTCCCGCAGCGGGGCCTTCATCCATGAGCTTGATGAAGTCGTTGACCGCCTGAATTAAGATTTCTTCAGATAAACAAGCGAGATCATTTCCTGCACTTTCGTTGTAGTTGTATGCCGTTTCATCATTACAACCGGGGATGATTTCTTCAATTACATCGGCCACTGAATCTTCGGTAGGTTCTGTGCACCCTGCTAGGAGGAGTAGAGCGGTCATCAAGAAAGCAAGTGTTTTCTGCATAAACAATCCTACGACCATGGGTATATCAACATTTTACCTGCGCTAACTTTTCACTCTTGGCCTCCGAGGGTAAAAATAGGGCGGATGGTACCGAGAGGTCATGAGTCATGAATCGGTAGAGGAGCATTTGGCTGAGATGGCTGACCTCATCGAGCAAGCAGAAGCGATGGGAATTGACCTATGGCCAGAAACCAAACCCTCACGCCCATGGGCCAAATATGCATTGGCGTCATTCATGACCATCATGATGCTTTCTTGGGTTTCAAAAGTTCTTTTCCGCTTCGTTTGAGTTGAGGACATCCTCACCGTTGATTTCAAGAAGGACTCGTTCTTGGCCAAGAATACAGTCCCTTAGTGTAGCGGTCCATCATGGAGGATTCTGGTTCCTCCGACCTCGGTTCAAATCCGAGAGGGACTATCCGCAAAAGTTGTTTTAAGGTCGTGAAGGGTACTTTTGCCCATTTTTAGGGCATACGAAAACCTATAAGGGGGGGGCTTTTAGGGTGGCCTAAACCGGTGGGTCATAACATGAAAACACGAACTTTGAAATCAACGATACTTGTATTTTTAATCGCCACAGCATCCCTTGCGGGTTGTCTTGGTTCAGAAGACGAGAATGAAAGCTCAAATTTAGAAGATTTTGTCATTGCTTACAGCATCAAAGATGACTATACAAACGTCGATGAAAACCCCCAACGTCTTGCTGATTACATGAGAGAAGAACTCAACATGGATGTCTCTCTTTATCCTATTGATTCTGAAGGAGCAGCGCTCCAAGCACTCCGTTTTGGCAATGCTGACATTGCCTTCATGGATGGCGGTGCAGCTTGGGTTGGCTGGCAACAATATGGATTGGATGCTATTGCAGCCGACCAAAAATCGGATGGACGAACGTATTACAGTGCTCATGCAGTAGTTCTCAAGGACTCTGAAATCGCTGCCGCACACCTTGACGATGACCCTGCAACAGATCCTTTTTCCCTCATGGCCGGTAAGAATTCCTGCCATACTGGGTGGCTCAAATCCGCAGGCATGCTTCTTCCAATGGGCTTCCTCATCGGAAACGGTTACGCCAATGTCATCGGCGATGCTAATGATGTAGAATCTCTACGTTCGACCATTACAAATTTCTTCAGTGAAGATTCAAGTATTCCTGATTCAGGAACACCTTACTACTCTTACAGTGGGGCTGTTAAGTGCCTTTCTGAAGGGGCCGGAGACGTTGCGTTCGTCAAGGATTCAACCGTCCCATCCTACTGTGGAAACGACGATGCGAGCACGAACGAGGCATGGTGCCTTCCGGAATCCGATTACATCTTGTTGCCATCGTACGGCAACGCTCCATCCCATCCTGTGATGTACAATCCTGCAACCAGTGACGCAGCCACCATGACCCTTGTTCAAGAGGCTCTTGTTGCTATGAAGGATACACCCGAAGGTCTCTCTATTCTTACAGATGTTCTCAATACTCCAGCGATTTCCTCAACAAATGCTTCACAACACCTTGCTTCATACGGCAATTTGATTGAAGATGTTCCAGGAATTTCGGCATACTACGACACCAAGTTCACCATCAACGACTCTGTCGAGCCTACAATTTCTAACATCCGCATCGCTTTTGAGATGAAGGACGATTACGAAAACCCTGCTGAGAACCCTCAAGTCTTGGCTGACTTCATCGCCGAACAAACGGGAGTCACTGTGACGCTTTACCCCGTTACTTCTGAAGGAGCGATTATCGAGGCATTACGATTTGGTAACGCAGACATCGCCTTCATGGACGGTGGAGCTGCTTGGGTAGGATGGAAAGAATACGGGCTGGCAGCCATGGCTGCGGACTTAAAGTCTGACGGCCGCACTCATTATGATGCACATGCCGTAGTTCTCAACGGTTCAGACATCGCCAATGCTTACCTGGACGATGATGCATCAACCGATCCTTTCGCTATGATGGAAGGTAAGACTTCATGTCACACAGGTTGGCTCAAGTCAGCAGGTATGCTTCTGCCCATGGGTCATCTGATTTCACAAGGCTACGCACCTGTTGTTGGGCCACAAGACGACATTGAATCTCTTCGCAACACCATTACTTCGTTCTTTAATGAGAATGCGAGCATACCAGAATCAGGTACCCCATACTATTCCTACTCCGGAGCAGTGAAGTGCTTGACTGAAGGTGTCGGCGATGTTGCATTTGCTAAGGATTCAACCGTTGCTTCATACTGTGGTAACGAAGAGGTTAGCGATAACGCAGATTGGTGCCTTCCTGAATCGGAATACATCCTTCTGCCCTCCTATGGCTCTGCACCGTCCCATCCGGTTATGTACAATCCAGCAACGCTTGACGTTCAAACTCGGACGGCAATTCTCAATGCTATGCTGGCATTGAACACGGAGATGTATGTGGAAGATTACCCAATGCAAGGGCAAAATTTCACAGGTTGTTACTCAATGGTTTCTCACCAAGTGGATTCGACTTCACCTCAGTCGGCGTGTGGCGATCAAATCTTGTCAAATGTGCTCAACACACCTGGTTTGGTTGAAGTGAATTCCCAAGAGCATCTTGGTAGTTACAGCAGCCTCATCAGTGCAATCCCGGGGATCTCGACGTACTTCGATTCAAAGTACGACATTGAGGAGTGAACTTCACCAAGTCTTCCTGACTGAAACCGCTGGCGGAGTGATTCGTTCACCACACCCAACAGAAAGGGTCACTCCGTTAGCACCCAGGAGTTAACATGGCCGTCACAGTAGTTTCTAGACTTGGAGATGTCGTAAATTGAAGTTCCAACCGTTTGAAAAAGACCCGCTCGCAGGGTTGGCCGAGGGGATGCTATGAGCGACACTGCCATCTTATCCCTGGAGGGGCTCATCATCGGGTACGATGACCCGCTTGTAGAGCCCATTTCTCTTGAAGTAAAACCAGGTGAAATCGTAGCAATTCTCGGCCCATCCGGAATTGGGAAAACCACATTGATTCGCACTATTGCCGGCCTTGTTCGACCTCTTGGGGGCTCATTTGAATTGAATGTTGAACCCCGAGGAGGTCTCGGGTACATCCCTCAGCGCCTCGGCTTGATTCGACATGCAACCGTTGCTCACAATGTTTCGCTGGGTGCCCGAATGCGGGTCAAATGGTCACTTGACATGTTCAAAGAACGGAAGGAGCGAACATTCGAAGCAATTCGTACCCTCGGAATTGAAGATAAGGCCTCAGAACCTGTTCGGCGCCTCTCTGGAGGTCAACAACGTAGAGTGGCTACGGCAAGAACGCTGGCTCAGCGTCCAGAATTAATGCTTGCAGATGAGTTTCTTGGAGAGTTGGACCAAACGAATGTCGACATTGTCCTTGGGGCGGTACGAGATTTGGTCCAGATTGGAACGGCCGTGATCATGGTTGAACACCACGAAGACAATGCCAAAAATTTCGCAACACGGATTTGGGAAATCAAGGATCAACGTTTCATTGATCTACCGATTGATGAGTGGGTCAAGTATCATTCTGAGAAGGAGGAAGAGGAATGAAATATCGTTTATTTGGTATTATTCTGTTTCTTCTCTTCATAGCTTGGCGAACGCTTGATGGCCTTGTTGAGGGGGATTGGGGCAGGCTTGAAGGCGGTCTTTCGAATCTGGTGGTGTTTTTCGAGGAAAGCATGTGGCCTCCGAATTGGAGTGTCCTTGAGGCCAGGTCTTACCCAGTATGTGAGGAGGAGGTCGGATTCTTTTGCTCAGTGGGCTACCTTGGTATGATGGAGACACTGAAAATCGCCTTTGTGTCCACAGTTCTAGGATTCATTGGTGCCATCAGTCTTTCTTCTTTAGCAGCAAGAAACCTAACGCCCCTCTTCGTCTCCATCCCCGTGCGAGTTTTTCTTTCTGCTGTTCGGAGCCTTCCCAGTTTAATCTGGGCCATTCTATTCGTGATTGTGATTGGTTTTGGTCCCCTTTCAGGTGTATTGGCGATGACCTTCTACACCGTAGGATACCTCGGTAAATTGCAATATGAAGTGTTTGAGGGAATGGGAAACGACCCACTGGAAGCAGGACGGGCTATGGGGCTCAGTCGGCCAAGTATTTTCTTTAACATCGTGATTCCAGAAAACGGAAATCACTTGCTGAGTCAACTGATGTTTATGTTTGAATACAACGTTCGCCATGGAACTGTGATTGGAATTGTTGGTGCTGGAGGCATTGGGTACTACATCAGCACTTATCTCAAATTTCTCCAGTACGACAAGGTCTTTGCTTTGCTGATTCTCATCTTCATCGTTGTGGTTTTGATCGACTTGCTTTCGCTGATGGTTCGTTCCTTTGTTAACGAAGAAGGGGACGTACGTAAGCCAACATGGCTCACTCTTCTCATGAAAGCGAGAAAGCGTAAACAGACCTCTGTTGAAGAGGCTTGATTAATCTGCAGCAATATGCAAGGAACCGTCCTTGTAAAACACTTGAATACGGTCAGATGCCTTTTTGCTTAACGACGCAATAGCCTCGTAAATTTCGTCTTCAGACACTTTGAATGTCTTTGCTGCGTCTTTGGTTGACCACGGCACGATGTGGAATTCACTCTTAGCCAGCCATTTCAATAACTTGGCTTCAAACTCAGAGAGTTCATCGGACATGATACGCTCACGAAGCCTTCCCTCAAAACTGCACCGATGGCTCTCGTCAGCCAAGTACAACCATGCGTCTGCAACATTCCTCGGCGTCAATATCCCCGTCAAGGAGTGTATTCAATGCCTTAGTGAAAGGAACCTTGAGTCCACTGTCCTCTGCTCGTTCAATGAACATACGAGTTGCTCGAACACCTTCTGCGACCATGTGCATCTCATCCAATGCCTGCTCAAGGGAGAGCCCCGTCCCGAGTTTCTCCCCCATGCTTCGGTTTCTTCCATGCGGCGAAGTAGCGGTCACATACATGTCTCCAAGACCCGCGGGTCCGAAAGCAACCTCTGCACGCGCTCCAAGTTCGGCAAGAAGAAGGCATCCTTCTTTGAATCCGGACATGAAGATGGCAGCTTTGAGATTGTCACCTCCGAGGTCACCAACCTGTTTGAGGCCGTCAACCAAACCACAAGCAAGGGCTACCACATTCTTGTATGCACCCCAGAGTTCAGCCCCGACGGGGTCACTTGCTGGATGAAGGATGAAACTTGGCGTACCAAGTGTGCTTGCTAGGCGATTTGCAACAGCATCATCTTCACTTGCAACCAAGGCCGTAGTCATGACTCCACCTGCTGCTTCTGGAGCGATGGTTGGACCGGTAAGTACTGCGAGAGGGTTTGTTTTTCCCGCTTCTTTGAGCATCCCGTGGATGGCTTGAGAGATGAGTCGCTTTCCAGGGGCCAAACCTTTTGCTAAATCGAGCAAAACGTGACGCGGTTGTAGGTGAGGGATGATATCTTGGACGACATCAAGGATGACCGACGAGGGTACCGCAAGGACAATAATCTCACTTCCTTCAAGGGCCTCTGAAAGGTGCATCGTTGCATCCAACCCTTTGACAGGATGGTCAGGGAGATATTTCGAATTGATTCCATCAAGAGTAATTGATCGGTAAACCTCTTCTTCAATCGTCCAACCCTTCACCTTGTGACCATCTAAAAGCCACAGACGGGCGATAGCCGTTCCCCAGTTTCCGAGACCTAGTACAGAGATGTGTGCCATAGCAATCGTCTGCTTCGCCACTTCTTTGGTTTATACCATTTCCCGATGAAAACACCGGCTTGGTGCGGTTTTCAATAGCGTGAGTACGACGCCATCAGAACAAGTCGTCATCGGCATCTTCGAAGTCAAAGACATCATCCTTGGTTTCCTTGGCTTTTGAAGCGGCTTTCGCCTTGGTTTCCTTGGCAGCATCCTTTTTCTTCGTTTCAGGCTCGGGCACAGGGGCCTCTTCCTTGACTTCGGTTGCATCTTCTCTAGCCTGAGCCTGTTGGTTCTCGTTGGTCTTGAGTTCATCTTCAGTCTTACCGGTTTGAAGAGCGAGCGCTCTCCTGCGGTCTTCCCGAGCTTTACGCTCAAGTTGCCTGTGTCGGGATTTTTCGATGTTTTGCATCATGTACATGGCGTCGTGTTCCAACAATGGCGAGTCGGAAATGAGGGTGATGTCAAGCCATCCGCCGTCCTCAACAATAAATTCTGCCAACGGTTCAAAGTTGAGGTCAGACTTCTTGATTTGAGTGTAATGCATGGCGTTACCGGTGCGGTGTTCTACACCAGAGAAGTGGCAGTAAAACTCCTTTGTTCCAATGGATTCACGAACCATGTCGAACAACTCTCCGTAGTCCTCAGAGGTACGCATTCGTCCATGGCCTCGGGCGTGTATGTGAGCAATGTTGAGGACGGGAATGGTGCCTTCTACGTGGTTAACGACTTCGAGGACTTCCTCGAGACTGCCCCAAAGCTCTTGACGACCAGATGTTTCAACTCCAATTTTTGACGGAGTGCCGTCTTTTATCCATGGGAACACCGGGAATTCATCCTCTTCATCTTCCCAAATTTCATGGATGCGGTCTACAATTCCTGAATACACATTGGCAACTTGTTCGTTTGCTTCATGGCCTCGGCCAAATTCACCATAATTTCCTGCATGGAGGGTGATGTGGCGGGCGTTGATGGTTCGAGCAGCTTGCAGTGTTGCCTCAATCTTTGCCAGAGAGCGCCCTCGCTCAACTTTGTTGCCCAACAATTCGGAATAATATGGGCCGTGGATGTTCATTTCGAAATCAGTTTTGTTCGCAAGCACCCCAGCCTGCCAGTATTGTTCAAAGTGTTGAGGGGCAACCATGCGCACGGTTTGGACTTCCATGGTCTCAAGGCCGAGGGAAATAATGTCGTCCATTCCTTCAACAATTGTGCGTCCCTTGCATGACAATGGAACGCCTGCTGGTCCGAGTTTAACTGGCATATTTTTCCCCCCGCGAAACCAAGCCAAGGTCCCCCCTATGATAACCTCTTTCAGTTGGCTGTCCGCTATCATCGGGTCGCTGTTGTGGTTTCAATGGTGATTGTATACGACTCTTCATGAAGGTGGGGCTACAGCCACCCCCATGGACGCTCGACTAGAAAAGGCAGTTAACGCCTTCAAAAATGGAGACCCAGTCTGTCTTTTTGACTCTGAAAAGCGAGAAGGGGAGACCGACCTCTTGTTTCCAGCAGAGCATGCAAAGCCAGAAACCATGCGCCAACTCCGCCAAGACTGTGGTGGATTGCTTTTTCTTGCCATCGGGGATGACGTCGGAACATGTTTTGGACTTCCGTTTTTACAGGATCTCCACACCGATGCTGCAGCAGTTGCCAACTTCCCTGTTCTCGGTCACCTGGTAACCAATGACCTCCGATACGATGCACGTTCGGCCTTCACCCTCTCCATCAACCACCGAGACACCTACACTGGAATTACCGACCATGACCGTTCGCTCACGACCCGCCGGTTTGCGGAGTTGGCGAAATCATCCATGGATTCAGCAGATTCGTTGGAGGTTGCTATCGAAAAGCTTGGAGCCGAGTTCAGAACTCCAGGACACATTCCCGTCTGCCGTGAAGCAGAGGGCGGCCTGGCGCGACGCCAAGGCCACACGGAACTGGCCGTAGGCCTTGCTCGTTTGGCTGGAATGACGCCTGTCGTCATCGGCGCGGAAATGCTTCAACCCAACGGCGATTTTGCCTTGTCAGTTGATGACGCAAGAGAATGGGCGGCAGAACGTGAAATTCCCTTCCTTGAAGGAGCGGATTTGCTCCGAGCTTTTGGCGAGATGACACCGTCATCCTCTTGAAGAACAAACCCTTCGTTACCAAAGGTGATACCGTGAAGCGAATCATGGCAGTTGGAGTTTTTGACCTGCTTCATGCAGGACACCTCCACTATCTTGAGCAAGCCAAAGCCCTAGGCGGCCATCTGACCGTCGTGGTTGCACACGACGACACGGTTCGCAAAAGAAAACACAATCCAATAACCAGCCATGACCTTCGCAGGCGCATGGTAGAGGGATTGAAGCCCGTGGACGATGTGTTGATTGGAAATCCTCCGGAAGTACCGATTTTTGATATTCTTCCGAGAGTTAAGCCGGATATCATTGCTCTGGGATATGACCAAGAACATGCAGAGGAGAACATCCGTTCTGCACTCACCTTACGTGGATACAGCACTATTGAAGTCGTCCGTGTAGAGGGGTTAACCGACGATTTAGACGGGACGAGAAAAATCATTGCACGGATCCTTGAACGCGCAGCCAAAAAAGAGGAATGAATATGTTCACTGGAATCGTTCAAGGTAAAGGAAAACTGATTGGCCTTGAAAAAGGGCAAGAGGTACAAACACTCACGGTCCAACTGCCCGACGCCACTGGGCTAGAGCGTGGAGCAAGCGTTGCTCTCAACGGTGTTTGCCTTACGGCGACGGACATCGCCGGAAATCACGTTGCTTTTGATGTCATTCCAGAGACGCTTGAACGAACGATTTTGGGACGGCTCAATGTTGGGGATGAGATGAACGTTGAACGGTCACTGAAAATGGGGGATGAACTCGGCGGCCACCTTCTCTCTGGTCATGTCATGGACAAAGCTACTGTCGTAGAAGTTACAAAGAAAGGCGAAGGCATGGATTTCAAACTAAAAGCACCTTCATCGCTCATGAAGTACATTCACGAAAAGGGATACATCGGTCTTAATGGCGCATCCCTTACCATTGGAGAAGTCAAGGAAGACGTCTTCTCCATCCATTTGATTCCTGAGACGCTGAGACTCACCACATTTGGAGCACTATCATTGGACGATGAAATCAATGTTGAAATTGATTCTATGACGCAAACAATAGTCGCAACGGTAGAGCGAATGATGAAACAGGAGATGTGAGGTGGCGTAACATGGTCAAGAAAGTCGAGACAATCGGTATTGTTTGCGGTTCCTATCACCGCGTAGAGGTTGAACGCATGCTCGCATGGGCAACCGAGGAAGCTGAAAAGAACGATTTAGAAATCATTCACATCGTATGGGTGCCCGGTTCCATGGAAGTTCCTTTAGCCCTTGATAGAATGTTGAGCCAATGTGATGCAGCAGCATGCTTGGGAATCATCGAGAAAGGAGAAACACAACACGGCCTTGCAATGGGCCAAGCCGTCATCAAAACGATTCTTGAATTACAGCTCAAGCATAACAAGCCAATTGGCCTTGGAATTATTGGTCCTGGTGCCGAGCATCACCATATCGAACCCCGACTTGAACCACATGCCCGTGCGGCAGTGTTGGCCCTCATCTGATGGATGTAAACAGGTCTTAGTCCAGACTCTTGGAAGGATTGCTAACACACCTTGCGTACGGGCACAGCGCGGAATACAACGTGCGAACCTTCAAACACCTCCTTCCTCCAAAGTTGAGATGGAGAACAACATGTCAGAAGTACGAAATGTCATCATCATTGGGTCCGGTCCAGCAGGATATACCGCAGGGTTATACGCGGGACGAGCCATGCTCAACCCTCTCATGTTTGCAGGTTATATGTCCGGTGGGCAATTGATGCTTACCAGTGATATCGAGAATTTCCCGGGTTACCCAAACGGTATTGGAGGCCCTGAAATGATGATGGAATTACGCGAACAGGCAGAACGATTTGGTCTGGAAGTTCAAGACCGCAATGTCGATTCAGTGGACACATCTGAACGCCCGTTCAAGGTTGAAGTTGAAGGCGAGACATTCCTCACTCACTCGATTATTGTCTGTACTGGTGCAGAATCCATTTGGCTAAATGCGCCTGGGGAAGAGGCGCAAAAAGGGCGAGGTATTTCCACGTGTGCTACGTGTGACGGGGCCTTTTTCCGAGACGAAGAAGTCATTGTAATCGGTGGTGGGGATTCTGCTTGTGAGGAAGCGACCTTCCTCACTCGTTTTGCAAGCAAGGTTACGCTAATTCATCGCAGAGATGTGTTCAAAGCATCAACCATCATGTATGAACGCGCCGCAAATCATGACAAAATTGAGATTCGCACGTTCCGCCAGGTCAAAGAGTGGTTATCGGACGATAAAGGGCTCACTGGTGCAGTGCTTGAAAACACGCAAGATGGAACCACGGAAACCATCAACGCAACGGGTGCCTTCATTGCAATCGGTCACACACCGATCACTGGATTTTTAGACGGTCAAGTTGAAACCGACGAAAACGGTTACATCATCAATAAAGAATACACAATGACCTCTGTGCCTGGTATATTTGCTGCAGGTGACGTCGTAGATACTCGTTACAAGCAGGCTATTACCGCTGCTGGAATGGGTTGCTCGGCTGCAATCGATGTAGAAAAGTGGCTTGAAGAGAACGTCCATTGATGGCGGTGCCTTCATCAAAGCGGCTCTTCTGGCAGGTTCATGGTTGACCTCCAGCGTCATGCACGGCACCTTTCTCTACCCAATGTTGGGATTGAGGGTCAACAAAAGTTGGTTGATGCCAGTATCCTCATCATTGGTGCAGGAGGTTTGGGCTCCCCTGCAGCCCTTTACCTCGCTGCAGCTGGCGTTGGTCATCTTGGCTTAGTGGATGATGATGTCGTTGACCTTTCAAACCTTCAACGTCAAATTCTTCATACCTCGCAAAGCGTTGGGACTCCAAAAGTTGAATCTGCTAAAAAACGCTTACATGCATTGGATGCAGGTGTTAAAGTCACAGCATTCCAAACACGTTTCAATCCAGGAAATGCCATGCAATTGCTTGAGATGGGATGGGACCTTGTCATCGACGGTACCGATAACATTCCAACGCGATACCTCATCGATGATGCATGTGCGTTGAAAGGAATACCTTGGGTCTACGGTTCCATCTTCCAATTTGAAGGGCAAGTTTCTGTATTCGGATATCAAGGTGGGCCGTCTTATCGGGATCTTTTCCCCGAGCCTCCACCCCCCAACGCAGTTCCAAGTTGTGAAGAAGCAGGTGTGTTTGGTGTTCTTCCAGGAGTGATCGGATTGCTGCAAGCAACAGAGGCCATCAAACTCTTGCTTGGACTCAATGTAGCCCTCTCGGGTCGGTTGCTGATTTATGATGCAACAGCGATGTCGTTCACTCAATTATCGTTTGAGCAAGATAAAGAACGTGAGGAAATCATTGATTTGAGCATTGCATCTGCTATGTTTGCAGATTCGGAGTGGTGTTCCCTGGAAGACGGTTCAATCCAAGGAGACATTGAAAAACAGGAAGCCCACCTGAGCAAGAACATGTTCAACCACATTTCCATCTCCGATGCGCTGCAACGACGCTCAACCGGATGGTCTCCGTTTATTCTTGATGTTCGCTCGGATGGTGAATACAACGAAGCACATGCTGCATCATGCGACTTGCAAGTACCCCACGACCAAGTCGGTAGTGCTCTAGAACAAATCCCTCACGACAGAGACATACTTGTCTACTGCCGCAGTGGGATGCGTTCTCAAATCGCTGCAATGAGCATGATCCAGTCTGGATACGATGCGACACGATTGTACAACCTTGACGGTGGAATCATTGCTTGGAAGTCAGCAGCACCTGATGAAATCATCAAGTGACTCGTAGCACAGCTCCACAGAACTTGCAATGCTTTGCATTTCTGTCATGCCCGTCCCTTGAACATGAACTACAAGCACGGGTGTCAACCTCACCCAATTTCATCAATTCTGATGAAACGATTCCTGTTGGGACGATAATGAGGCTGTATCCTAGTACCATGATCACAACAGCCAATAATTTACCCATGGGTGTTGAAGGGACCGTATCTCCATATCCTGTTCCAGTAATTGTTGTTAGCGACCAGTACACGCTTTGAGGTATTGAGGTGAAGCCGTTCGTAGGCCCTTCCAAAAGATACATCATTGCTCCAGAAATGAATCCAAGAATCGTTACTGTGAAGAGGAATATGATGATTCTTGTTCTTGATTGTAAAAGGGCTTCAAACAAAACCTCTCCTTCTCCAATGTATCTGCTTAATTTCAGAACTCTGAACATTCTAAGTAAACGCAGTGCGCGAACGATGAGGAGGCTTTGGGCACCAGGAATAATCAAACTGAGATATGTGGGTATTATTGCAATTAAGTCAATGATTCCAAAAAAGGAGGTGGCATATTTCTGAGACTTTTTTGTTGAATAGAGGCGAAGGAGGTATTCCAAGGTAAAGAGGACGGTAATTGCCCACTCAAAAAGTCGTAACTCCGAGTGATACGCTTGATCAATAGAATCGACGCTTTCTAAAGAAACCGTCAGGATTGATGCTAGAATGGCTAGGAGCAAAGCGATGTCAAAAAATTTCCCTGAGGGGGTATCCGCCTCGAAGATGACCTGATGGATTCGCTCTTTTCTAGAGGCTTGTGATACGGATTCCACCTTGGCCATAATGCGGGACTTTACCAATGGTTTAAGGAAGATTTCGCTCAATAGAGTTACATCAACGAGTTTTGAGACCAGTTGGCAAAACACGGACTACATTTCAAATTTAGAGGGTGATATTGAAAGGCGCGCCTCCCTTCCTCAAATCAAGGAGGGGGAAACGATAGCAAGAATCATAGTGGCCGATGAAAATCAAGGACGCCGAGACCTCCTCGCTAATACCTTCCAGCGGGAAGGTTTTGATGTTACCAGAACACCAACATTGAGGCAAACAGAAGCGACAGCAATCGCAACGTTTCCCGATGTTATCTTGCTTGAAAGTGAATGGAGCCAGGGGAGCGTTCTTGATGTCTGTCAAAAGATGAACAGCAATCCTAAATTCCGTAACAGCACTCGTATCGTTGTCCTCTCTAGATCGATCACGCCGGATTTTCTTTCTTCTGCTGCAATGGCTGGTGTAGCCGAAGTAATCGGCAAACCCATCGACATGAACCAACTCATCAGTCAAATGCAACGCCACGCCTCAAAACAATTCGTTGCCCCACCGGCAGAAATAGCTCCCACTCAAGGAGGCGGGCTTGGCGGTCAACGTTTTGATGTCTCAATGACCATGAATGACAGCCAATGGGCACTTCCCATGCTGAGGAGATTGGTAGAGGCAGGGAACATTGATGATGATTTTGTTCGTGATATCCAGGTAGAAATGGGGGTGGTGGAAGAGGAACCACTTCTTTCATCTGAAGACCTAACGACGATGGTTCGTCTTGCTCTTAATCGCCTCGTTGGCACTGAAGGTCTGCAAGAGCAATCATCAAAAGAAGCTGTCAAAGGTCCATCGTTTCGTTCCGTTAGTAAAGGGGCAAGTCTCTCGGCAGGGGCAAAGCCCAAGCTCTCTTCAGAGGGTGGTCTTGGCGGGTCAATGGAAGATATTCTCGATAAACAAGCACGAGAGATTGCTGCACAGGTAGAAGGAAAAATGGACGGTATCCTCGACGAAGAGCCGGAATTTATTTCTCTCCTAACACAGGATTCTCAATCTTACATCGACCCAGAAGCACTTGTGATGACTCAACTCACAACAGAACTCGTTCATGACTTGCTTAAATTGCTTAAGCGCCCTGGTGCCGTTTCTGACATAACGCTCCTTACGCAAATTGAGGATGCTCTCACTTTGACTGGTGATGTGTTGGAGGCTCTTCCTGCTAGGGAGGAAGAGGAATGAAGACTTCTATAGAGAAGGGGCAGAAGGTTGCATTTCGTGCTTTAATCGCTGCGTTTTTCGTCAACTTTCTCGGCTATGCTTTCATCGTACCCATTCTTCCTTCCTGGCAGAATCAGTTTGACATCAATGCTACACAAGCCACACTTCTCGTCTCCTTGTGGGCAGTTCCTATGTTTCTGATGGGCCCTCTCTCTGGGAGGATTACGGACCGATTCGGTGCGGGGACGACAATTTTGACCAGCCTCATCTTGCTGACCCTTTCAAGCGGAGTCTACTTGCTGGCAACCAACGAATGGTTGCCTCATCCTTTCCTTGCCCTGTGCTTTGCTCGTTTACTTCACGGTGCTTCTGGGGCGACAATCATGACGGCAGGGTTAGCCGCAGCCTCCCAACTTTGGCCAACACGATTTGGAGAACAAGCGGGGAAGTTGCTCGGAATCGCCGCAATTGGAGGACTGCTAGGCCCGGTTTTCGGCGGTGTTCTCTTTGCTTGGGGAGAAGCGTCAGCATTCGGTTTCCTTGCTCTCGTGACGTTTTCAGTAGTTCCTGTAATCCTTTACGCAGGTCCATCCATCGGAAAAGCACAGGAGCCTTCCGTTGGAGGTGCTTCAGTCAAGGTTTTTTTCACGGATCCAGTCTTGCTTAGAGTTGGGATATTATTGGCTATCACGACCATCGCCACAGGGGCACTTGAGGCGGGAGTTCCATTGTTTTTGGACGATACACTGGGATTAGGTTCAGCCGAAATTGGCGGTGTGCTCTTGGTCATGGTATTGATGCAAGGCCTTGGCTCTCTCATTTGGGGCAAACTTGTTGACCGGAACGGACCCACTCGTTACATGATTCTCGGGTGGTCCGTTGTTGTTGCTTCATTACTCGGAGTAGGCTTTGTAGGCTGGAAGTTTTCAGGCAACAATGCTGTTTTCGGAATGATTGTGCTTCTCGGAGCCTTCCAATTTTCAATTGCTGCTGCCCAAATCCCTATGCTTCCAATCATTGACACTGCAACAAACAGAGCACTTGGAGAAGGGAATCCTGGTTTGGCTTTTGGTGCATTTGGAACAGCTTGGGCGGCAGGCACCATCCTTGGGCCTCTTATGGTGGGTCCAGTTTTCGACATATTCCAATCATGGGCCCTTGCCCTCGGCGTGCTTGCCCTACCAGCCACTGTGGCATTGTTTATCACGCTCAAAAACAGAGAAATGCTTCATGAGTGCTACGATTCAGAGATGCAGCGACGCCTAGGGACAGATTGATTTCCGGTTTCTTCTGGAAAGTTAACCAAACATAGTATTGAAACGAAACGCTCCATGGCAGGGGTGAGGTGGCGCTATGACTCAAGGTGAACTACCACAAATTTTTGGTGCCGTTTGGACTCCAGAAGAACCGCTCAATTTCGTTCAGCCACTCGTCCAAGATGCTGCTCGTTCGGAAGTTCTCTCTTTTGTCGCACAACGTCATGATGCACATCTTTTCCTTGTTGCTAACGTTTGGGACCACATGGTCAGCAACGAACCGAATCAGTTTGAAGGACCATCCTGGCATACCTTTTCGGAACGATTCTTGAGCGGCCTTGAACGAGGCATGAAGAAGCAAGCAACAACTACCCTAAAAGAGGAACTTGAGCGAGAAGTCATCCCTCGACGCAGCATGGAACTTATGCTTGAACGACGCCGAACACATTTTCTCATCGACATGCGTTTGATGCTTCGCCGTCTAGCTCATTACATGGCAATTACAGTCAATCATCGCATGGAATGGCAGCGATACATGACCCGAACACGCTACCTTGACACCTCTCTCAAAGACCTCTTCACAGAAGGAGTTGAAACACCTGATGGAGGAACATTTGGTGGCAAAGGATTCCGGTCAACATGGCAAGAAGGCGTTGTAGCGGTTGCTACTGCCCTCAATCGACAGCCCGATGCACCTCGTGATGCTCGCCCGGGACAGGGGTATGAGGGTGACTTGGTGGCTCCGATGATCCGAGATATCGGTCTTGGCCTTGCAATGGGTGATACAGCCCTAGACGTGATGGCTGCAAATCTAGGTAAAGCAGGCTCGAATCAAAACGGGGGTTGGGATAATGCAGGCGGACGTGACCTCCATGTCGGTGCATGGCATGTTGGTGTTCTTCCACCGACCGCACCACTTCCAATCGCTAGCGTCACGATGACCGGGCTTGCTTTTGCCGCATGGCGGAAGGGGCTCAAGAGGTTTCATGTCGCTTGCATAGGCGAAGGTTCCTCGTCCAGCGGAGAGTTTTGGGAAGCCATGAATCTAGCAGGTGCCCGAGGTCTTCCCATCACCTACATCCTTCAAAACAATCAGATAGCCCTTGATACACCACCTGCGAAACAGTCGGGCGTTGAACTATGGGCGGATAAAGCTGAAGCAATGGGCTTTCCTTCGTGGACAATTGACGGCTCAGACCCCGCTGCCTGGCATGCATCAACTGCTGTCGCACGCGAGTTTTCTCTTGCCGGTGGCGGTCCAACTCTAATTCATGTGGAAACCATGCGTGGCTGCGGTCACGCTCATCACCACGATGATTTGTATTTAGGAAACCCTAGCGGAACTCCTCCCGGTTACGTAGACCGTGACCTCCTGTCATATTGGGAAGCAAAAGACCCGATACCAAACCATCGTAATTTACTCTTGGATTTAGGTGTTGAAGAACATGCCCTCGCCTCTATGGAGGTGGAAGAACTTGAGCGCGTCAACAGTGCACGAACAGCTCTTGATGAAATGGATTGGCCTCAGCCAGAAACCGTTACGAAAGGTGTAACTTCGATTCATGATGCAGACACCCATTTGGACCGTCAACACCGATACCAAGGAACGACGCGTCAACCCTCGGTCGCAGGTCCTTTGGAACTTGGTAAAACCCAACTCGTTTACGCGGAAAAAGGGGGATGGACCTACGCCCGAGCCATCCAACAAGCGATGGCGGATATTGCGACAACCTTCGGGGATGACTGTGTCTTTATTGGAGAAGACATGGAAGTCGCTGGTGCTTTTGGAATGAATATGGCTTTGAAAAATGCTGGACATGAAGACAAACTGGTCGACATGCCGTTGTGTGAAGCCGTGATTGTTCACACTGGAGTCGGCGCTGCATTGTCAGGAATGCGTCCAATGGTTGAAATTCAATTTGGAGGATTCGCAGCATTAGGATTCAATGCCCTCATCAATAATGCCTCAATGCTTCGCTGGCGTTGGGGAGCTGATTGTCCAATGACCGTGCGCATCCCTCTCGGTGCTCGAACACGTTCGGGTCCGTTTCATGCAAACATGATTGAATCTTGGTTTGCAAATGACCCGGGTCTCATCGTTCTTGCTCCAGGAACTCCTCAAGATGCTTACGACCTTCTTGTTGAAGCCTCCCACCTTCCTGACCCTGTATTGATGCTCGAACATATCGGACTTTACGGTCTGCGAGGTGGGCTGACCGGTTGGGGCATGAACATCAACCAACATGTGGACACTGAATCAGTCAAGAAGCGTATTGAATCCGGAGAAGACTTGGCCATCGGTCAAGCAAATGTCGTTAGAGGTGGCCGTGATGTTACTCTCGTCACATGGGGAGCCATGGTTCACATTGCCTTGCAGGCTGCAGAAGCCCTTGCAAAGGAAGACATTGAAGTTGAGATTGTAGATTTGAGAACGCTCATTCCTTTTGATGCAGCAACGTGCATACAATCAGTCCAGCGAACGAACCGACTGGTGATCCTCCAAGAGGGTCAGTGGTCAGGCGGACTCGGTCATACCGTACAATCCCGGATTATGGAAGAGTGCTTTTACGACCTTGAGTCTGCTCCTTGCGTTATTGGAGCCTTGGATACTCCTGTCCCGTTTTCACCTCCGTTGGAAAACCATACCGTACCCTCTCTTGAGTACGTCATCACCATGCTTCGGGCATCGTTTCAATCCTGAAGTTCCTTGTTCTCTGGGAAGGTAAGTCGCTTGATGTCACAGGCAAACCAGGCTCCAAGCACAGTAGAAGTTCCGTAAAATAGCAGACTCGCCCACAAACCAGAAACAACGTTAGGGCCAAAGGTCCGTGCTGGATTCATACTCGCACCGGTGGCTGGCCCTGTGAGGTATGCAAGAAGTCCAACGGTAACTCCGACCCATACGGCGAGAAGAACGATGGAAGGCTCAGTCCTTACAACCACAAAGATACTGAGCATCAGTACCATGGTGATGGATACCTCAATAGCAAACGCTTCCAGGAGTGAGAGGTGTGATGCGACAACTGTTGGGCCCGCTCCGTCAAGTATCATTGCCGCAGTAAGTGCCCCGGTCATCTGTCCAGCGATGTAGAGCAGAAGCTGTCCATTTTCGAGTTCCCCTTCTCTCCAAAAAGCAATAGACACTGCGGGATTGATATGGGCTCCGCTTAGGTTTCCAAACAAGAGAATAGCGACCGTCACAGCGACTGCGAAAGTAAGTGAAATCCATCCATGGCTTGCTCCATTGTAAATGCTGCCACAGCCAAGCCCAACCATCAACGCAGTGCCAAGAAATTCAAAGAACGCTTGGCGGCTCATGCTCTTGGCGAGTTGCCCTCGTCTTGAAACCATTATGCATCAATACAATGAGTACAACCATGCGAACGGTCAAGAAGGGTATTCGCTTGGAAGGCACATGGGGGGTGAGAAGAATGTCATGGGCATTCCACAGTTGGTCCTCAGTAACACCCTTCTCATCAATGGAGCCTTATTTCTCGGCCTTGTAGGGATTCATACCGGTATTGATGAGGTCCATTTGGACAGCATTCCAGTATCAATTACTCTTCTTGTATTGGCCATGGCATTGTTGATCAAATCTGCTGACTTTTTTATTGAAGGCGCCAAAGGCCTTGCTTTTCGGGCAGGCCTTCCAGAGGTCGTTATCGGTCTGACTATCGTTTCGATAGGCACATCGCTTCCTGAGATACTGGTGACAACCACTTCTGCGGCTGACATGCGTTTCCGAGCGGGTGCCCCTCAATTTGCTGACTTTGCTTTGGGTGGAATCTTTGGCTCCATTCTCGTTCAAATCACGTTTATTCTCGGCGTCGTTGTAACGTTCCGAGGTGTGAAGATCCGTCCATCTTGGCTCAAAAGAGATGGAGTCATCATGCTCGGTTCCATTCTTCTCCTCACCTTTTTCCTGAATACAGGGGGTGTACTCAGCAGTATTGAAGGATTCATTCTCGTGAGCCTTTACATCGTTTACATCTATTGGTTATTATCGAATCGTGAAGAAATTATGCGAGAGGAAATGACAGAAGAGAGCGTCGTAGAACGGGTGTCAAACTGGACTACTGCATCATATATCGTAATGGTGACGCTCGGCCTTCTCTTGGCTCTCTTTGCCGCTCATCACCTGGTTGAAATTGCTAGTGATATGGCTTATGAACTCAATGTGCCACATGCAGTTGTCGGTACCACGGTTTCAGGATTAGGAACATCTCTGCCTGAACTAACCATCGCCTTCATGGCTGCAAAGCGAAGTGAGGGCGTTGCCATCGGAGCTCTCATCGGTTCTAACATCACAGACCCGCTGCTTTCAGTTGGACTTGCCGCCATGGTTTTCCCGCTTTCATTGACTTCCGAAGGATATCCGTTGACCATGCACCTCATCATCCCCGCAACCATTCTTGGAACCATGGTTGCACTCGGTATGATGCGTTCCCAATACGAATTCAAGCGCTGGGAAGGCATTGTTCTCATCTCCTTTTACCTTATCTTTTTGGGACTACTTGTCGCACAACAGCAGGGTATTCTTGTCCTTTGACAGGAGTAATCTCGGGCAGTGAATCCTAATCGCCTTAAGGGAGCGGCTCGTGGGAACATCATGGTCGACTTCCAACTTGATGAGATGCAAACCATGCTCAAAGAACTCGCTCATGAGTTCGCAGTGGATGAAATTCGTCCAAAGGCAGAACATTGGGATGAAGAATCTGTCTATCCGATTGATACGATCCGTCAAGCCCATGAGATGGGACTGCTCAACCTTCACATCCCTGAAGCCTATGGCGGGGCGGGTCTTGGTTCCCTAGAGGAAGTACTTGTTAACGAAGAATTGGCTTGGGGCGACCCAGGTTTTGCGACTGCAGCATATGCTACTGCCCTTGCTTGTGCTCCTATCATCACTGGAGCAACTGAGGAGCAGAAGAACATCTGGCTTCGTAAAGTTACTGAAGAAGGAGCACTGGCTTCCTACGCAATCACGGAACCTGGAGCAGGTTCCGATGTGGCAGCGCTCAAAACTACTGCTATTCGTGATGGAGATGAATACGTCTTGAACGGTTCAAAGATGTGGATCACTGGGGCAGGATATGCAGATTTCTTCTTCGTTCTTGCCAAGACAGACCCAGACGCTGGCTACCGCGGCATGTCTGGCTTTATTGTGGAAAAGGATACTCCCGGATTTTCTCTTGGAAAGAAAGAAACCAACATGGGGCAGCGATGCTCAGACACTCGTTCTCTTTCTTTTGACAATGTGCGGATCCCAGCAAGTCACTTGATTGGAGGCTCTGAATCCGGCGGATGGATGAACGCAATGAAAGCATTTGACATGAGCAGGCCCAACATCGCCGCACATGCAACGGGACTCGGAAGGGCTGCATACGAACATGCGCTCAATTATTCGAACGAGCGTAAAACATTCGGTAAACCTCTCCACCAACATCAAGCCATCCAATTCATGCTTGCGGACATGAAAACCAGCATTGAGGCATCAAGAATGCTCACATGGAAATCTGCCTCGGAGTTTGATAATGGAATTCGGAATACCGAGTCTGCTGCACACGCTAAACGCTTTGCTGCCGACATGGCCATGAAAGTCACTACCGACGCAGTTCAAGTGTACGGTGGCTACGGCTACTCAGAGGAGTACCCTGTTGCCCGATTGATGCGTGGGGCAAAGGTCATGCAAATCTACGAAGGTTCCTCTCAAGTCCAACGGATGATTATCGGACGAGAAATCACAAAGGACTTTTGATTAATCTAAGCCTCGAAGAAAAGCCTCTTCGATGTCCCAAATCTGATTCTCATCATGGTGCCAGGGCGTATTTTGCTTGTTGTACGCAACCTCCTCTTTTCCATCAAACCACTCTTGGAAAATCATATGTTCATGTTCGTTTGCGGGAGCTTGGTCATCCTGCGCAAACATTTGTGTGATGCGGTCAGCATCGTGAGTCATGTCGAGAAGCCGCTGATAAGGTGTTCGAGGAGGATTAGGCTCATACTCTAATTCCTCATAATAGCCCATCTCCTCGTTGTATATCACGCCTTCTTCAGTGAATTTGTACACGTCGAGGAGAGCGTCCCTTGGAGCGATGACGAATTGTGCTACCAAACCAATGCGTACTGCGGTTCTGCGGTCGTCCCTCAACCCGAGTGCAATCGTTGCGATTTGATCTCCGATGGGAAGTTCTTTACTCCCCCGTTCGGGATAAATGCAAAGTCGGACAGAATATTCGTTCAGAGCCAATAAATCTGTTTTTCGAGGGGCTGCACGAATATCAAAGGCCCAAACAACTGCTGACTCCATTTCGCCTGTCAAATTCTCAAAAATAGTTTTTTCAGGCACTGCTTTTAGAGAATACCACCGCCTTGATCTTCCTTTGATTCGTACCGATGGTAATCCGTTAGGGAGAGGAATCACCTCCATGTGTGGCGATGAATCGCATATGGACTTGAGAAATTCAAGTCCACGTTCATGAGCAGTCCGTTGGTGGACAGACCATGAGGGGGGCATCTTCCATACTTTCATACCGGATTTTGTGGTTGACTCTATTTGAAGAAAAAGAGGAAAAGCAATCTGTTAGCAGCGGCTGGAACCTTCATGGCTCGCGCTGTACCCGGAGTAATCCTTGCCGCAGGTGCAAGTTCTCGACTAGGTGAACCGAAATCATTGGTTGACATTGAGGACTCTCCATTGGTCTGGTGGGCATATGAACATCTAAAGAACGCAGGGTGTGAACCCATCGTCGTCGTTACTCGTGCTGAATTATCAGTTGATGTACTATTAGCGGTTCCAGATGCGATTGTGAGCATTAACGCTCATCCTGAAACGGGAAGAACAGGTAGCCTCCAAAACGGAATCTCGTCGCTTCATTCTGAACTTGGTCGGTTACCTCGGAAGTTGGTCATGGCGCCTGTAGACCGGCCCGGTTGGAACGCAACGCTCGTGAAGGCTCTGATGGAACATGATGCACCGGTATGCCCCATTCATCAAGGAAGGAAAGGCCACCCAGTAGTCCTCTCTACAGCTGACTTGGAGCGCATTCTTTCTGCTCCAAGCACTACGCCTCTACGGGACATTGTTTCGTTTCAAGAAGTGCCTGTTGATGGACCGTGGCTCCACTTGAACATCGATACGCCTGAATCCCTTCGCAACTTACACGAAGAGGCGACAGAACTGCACGCCTATTTCCAACAATGACAAGGGATATGAGGGCAAGCCGAGAGGGAGGAACATGACGGCTCGTGTGCTCCAATGGGCCTTGAGCCAGTTGAATGGACAGCGTAGGGTCGTTCTTGCAACCGTGTTGAATACATCAGGTAGTGTTCCCGGTAAAACGGGCGCTCGTCTTGCTATGACGTATCCTGGTTTCAGTTGGGAGGGGACAGTTGGAGGTGCAGGTTTGGAACTTAAGGTCCTCAATCGTTGTAAGACCCTGCTCAAAGAATCAACATCACCTGCCGCTGAAGTGGTGACTTACGGCCTAAATAAAGGGGCGAAGGGCTATGAAGTACAACCCCTTGATTCACTATGCGGTGGGCAAGTTACCCTCTCGCTGGAAGTGATGATTCCCATGCCACATATCTTCATCATGGGCGGAGGTCATTGCGGTCAAGCCATTGCAACACTGCTTGACCAAGTTGGCTGGACATACTCCGTACATGATACACGGCCAGATTTTGCTTCTACCGAATTGTATCCCTCCGCAGCATCTCTTTCATCCAAAACGATTGCAGACCTCCTCTCTCATGAATCTCTCAGTAGCCTGAAGCGGTTTTCAGACATCATACTCTTAGGCCATGACTGGAGTGAAGACCAAGAACGACTTCTAGGTCTGTTGACTTTATTCAATCAAGACGGAGTGGCATTGGATGGTTCCTCAGCCCCTCGGATTGGGGTGATTGGAAGCCGGTCAAAATGGCAGGCGTTCCGTGCAGAATGTGAGCGTCAGGGTCTGCCAGGTTCATTATTGGAACAAGTGATTTGTCCTATTGGATTGAACATCGGTGCTGAATCTCCTGAAGAGATTGCTGTTGCGGTGGTTGCTCAAATTATGTCAGCCTTCAAGAGAACAGATCCAAGCGAACCAACGTGGCGTCAAGATTGAGGCACAAACACGTTTGCTCTGAAGTGCTTTAATTCTTCAATTGATTCGAGAATATCGTCAAGGGCCAAATGTGCTCCTTTTTTTGCATAAAACGGTGCTTTAGGGTACCATCTGCGAGCGAGTTCTTTGATGGTTGACACATCTATCATCCGATAATGCAACATCTCCAAAACAGCGGGCATCTCCTTTGCGAGGAACTGTCGGTCGTTCCAAACGCTGTTCCCGCATAGAGGGGCAGTTCCAGGTTCAATCCATTCTTTGAGGAACTGAACAGTTGCCTGTTCTGCATCACTCAATTCCTCTCCTTCATCGTGAATTCGCTGCACTAAACCACTGCCATGATGGTGTCTTGTGTTCCACTCATCCATTCCGTCAAGAAGTTCTTGTTCGACTTTAATAGCTAGATTTGGACCTGTGGCGAGGATGTTTAGTTCACTGTCGGTAATCACAGTGGCAATCTCAATGATGGATTCACGTTCGAGGTCGAGTCCCGTCATTTCAAGGTCAATCCAAACCATCCGTTGAGATGTTTCACTCATGCTTTGCCCTGAGCGGGCTCAGGTCTTTGTTGTTCGCAGGACGGAACTTCAAGCCTTGGAGGACTCCGATTCAAAATTCAACACGATTTGACCACTTTCTGAAAAGGCTACTACCGGCAAAAATCCTTCGTGTGGAGTTTTTTCTAGTGACTTGATAATGTTGTTCACCGAATCAGCAGGCAAGCGAACTGCAAACCCTTCTTTGGTCATTAAGAGCCCGGAATGTGCTTGTTCTGTAGGTGGTGTTTGAACTACGGGTTCAGGAACTTTGGCGATCGTTTTGGCAGATTTTTGCTGAACTTCGGGTTGCTCTACCATTTCAGTTTCTTCAACCTCTTCGGAAGCGACCATCTCTGTCTTCTCTTCTTCAGGTACTTCGGTGGAAACTGTCTTCACTTCTTCAGGCATCGGTTGGGGCATAGGGATTTCAGCAGGAAGAACTCCTTGTTCGTAGATGTCTTCTGTATTTGTTCGTTGCATGAAGAGGAATCCGAATCCAAGAGCAAGAATACCCATCAAAACTACTCCAATCGCGGCAAACAGGTCGTTCTCAATGGTTGTCGTGAACAGGAATGAGGTCAGGACAGATCCATATCCGCCGATTCCACGGCGCCAACGTGCATCGTTTTCTTCACTAAATCCTTGGATGCCCAAAATTACGAGGTACACCGTTATGGCGATGTAAGCAAAGGAATCCAAATCAATGGCGTCAAAGGCCAAGAAGAGGCCAACTACTGAATAAGCGACCCCAGCAATGCCAAGTCGGTCCATGAATTGGAAGAAACTGTCATTACTCTCCCACTCTACATTTTCCCAATCGTAAACCAAATCATCCTTGTTCGATAACAGCGTAAACATAATTCCTTGGACCGCTAAGATTGCCCCACCTATTGTGGTGTGTATTTCGCTGTCTCCAATGTTTCCTTGAATCATGATGTTTACCACAGCGAAGGAGAGAAGCGGAGGGAACAGCAGAAGGCTGGTCGTCTGTCCTTTCTTGAAGGTAGAGTATCCAATCATCGCCAGAGCGATCAGTGGGCCAATTCCGTAAAAGATATCGTAACTGATGAGGAAACCAATGCTGGCGATTTGCTGACTCAAAAGTGCAGTTGTGTCTTGTGTCTTTTGCTCGTCGTCGTCGGCTGCGTCGACCTTGAAGAAGATGTTAGCTCGGTGCATGACTGCAAATGCCACACCGTTCAATGCAGTGACGAATCCGCTCCATGCCCATGAATTGTCGGTATCGATATTTGCGAAAGTATCACTGTTGTCGAATCCTATGAAGAGGGAAAAGAACAGGATACCAAGCATGTAAGGCAAAGCAGTACTGTTCTCCGTATACCAGAGGTAACTCATGATGATGTATGTGATGATGGTAGGCAACCAAAATCCATCGGGGAGGGCTGACAAAAAGGCAAGTCCGAGCCATAGGAGGGCAACGAGTTCTTGGTATCCAGCATTGCGCTCTGAATCGCGATACATTGCAAAGAGCATGAGTGTCATATGAACTGCCACAAAGATACCTGATAGGGCCGCAAAAGGTCCGAGGTGTGAGTCTCTGAGGTAATTCTCGATGTCTGAAGGGAGGCCTTCGAGAATCTTATTGCTAATTCCGACTCGAGAGAACCAATCGTTTTCCATGATAAGTACGGCAAACGGAGCAAATAGAGCAGTGCCATAATGTCGGTGTTGAATTGTTCGGAGCATCACAAGAATGAGGATTGGGACGAACAATAATCCTCCAGAAGAATCCAAGGTTGCGAGAATCAACAGCAGAACATATGCTGTAGCATCAGCGTAAAAATTCAACCCTTCTTCGTCGATTCCTCGCTTTGAGATGATCGCATTAACGATGAGGGGGGCGGAGACAAGGAGGAGGTCAAGCATGATTGAAGCAGCGATTAACATCTTACCGCCAGGTATCTGATAATATGCTACATCTTTGAGTTCAATGGCTACTGGGAACGCAATGGCGACAAGTAATCCAACTCCAGCAGCTCTCGTCTTTGAGTCAATTCGTTCCATTTGATAAATTTCCCACACTAAGATGCCAACTGGTATCGCGATGAGGAGAATCCACTGTGGCCTTTCGTCATAGGCATTAACTGATACAATACTTAGCGTAAACAAAAGAAGAGAACAGAGCAACGATATACGCGCCAGAGGGGTCCACATTCGCTCAAGAACACTATCCAATGTTGTTTCTTCCTCTTGCACTTGTACAACCCAAGCGTTGGTCTCGGGATCATATGCTGGGGAATTGGATTGTCCCTGGTCCAACCATGCAACTAATGAGCCAAGGTCAAACTCATTTGTAGCAATGATTCTTGAGAGTAGATAGAGTGCAATGCCCAAAATCAAAAACTGCGGTTCCAGTCCATCGGGTGAAAGTTTGCCAAAGATACTGTAAGGGGGCAATTCCAACTTGTCGAACAGTCCCAATAGTAGAATTATCAGGGAAGTGAATCCAGCAGAAAGGGTCAGTTCTTTGCGGTCACTGAAATTGGCCGTATCACATTTGAGGGCGATGTCAATGTTGAGATAAAACATGTATCCAATGAACAACCATGGCATGAACCATTCGGGGTCAAGAATCGCACGTGAGCAGACGACACTTCCAAGCAGCCCAAGTGATACCATTGTGTTGATTTTTCCTTGCTTCCGTCCCATTTCTGAAATGATGACGATGAAGATGGGCAAAATGATGTGAAGGATTGTTCCTCCATACGTCTCTTTTGGCGTGATTTCTTCTAAGATTCCTCCAAGGTCAGTCAAGAGATAGGAGATCCCAAAGGCAAGAACAGTGACGTTAACCACCCATTCCCTTGCGACCTTGGAGATGAATACCATGTAGGGGATCATGATGATGCTGAGTACCCATGGAACCGTTGAGGTTGCTGTTGGAAGGGCCACCAGGCTGACGGCGAGGCCAATCGGCATCCATGGAACCCGTTGTTGCAATACGGCAGGGAAGTAGGCAAGGAGCATCATGCACCAAAGTACTACTGGGAGGGATACATAGGATGACAATGTAGTATATTCGGCGGCTCTGAAAGGCCCGAGGATGAGGTTCAAATCACCAGAACGCGTGACAAGAATCGCAACAACGACTTGTCCTACGAGGAAAAACGAAGCACGTTCCATGACTTCTTTTCTTAGGTCACTACGAGCTGCATAGTAACCCTGTAGCGCAATGATGAAGACCATCAGGGACAAAGCCCCTCCTTTGCCCTCATCTGGGACATCATTGAGCAATTCATAGACCAGAGGCACAAGCCCTGAAGCAAACGCAACCACTCCGAAGTTGAGCGCCTTGTTTGAACGCAGAGCCATTTCCATCGATACAATGGAGATGACTATGATGCTGATTCCAAGTTCGTAGCTCACAACGTTCCCTGACCAGCGTATCCAAGGACCCACTCCGGCCAAAAGAATGGCCATTGGTGCATATGTGGCGACACCCCAACCAAATCCAGTATCTCCTGAGTACCTCTTGAGGAGGCGGAAATGCCCGAATGTTAGCAAAACGCAGGTGACCAATTGCGCATAGATTCCGTTAGCATTGGGTGCCCAATCGGTCGTGGTGTAGGAATCAGGGTTCCCAAACCAATCTAGATCAAACGTACCCGTCATGACTCCCATCATGTATCGTGTTCCCCACAAGACTCCAATCGTGGAGAAGAAGAACGCAATCCCGAGGAAATAATTATGGATATCGTACAACCTGTAGTTGTTCTTTTTACTTTGCAGTTCAATAATGCCTATAGAAACTAAAAACGATGCTAATCCACCGATGAACAAGACAAGGAAATTGTCGTTTGTCGCCTCTTCATCAAAAGCAACGCTAAAGATTCCACCCCATATTGCAAGAAATCCAATACCCATCATTACGCCTTGGGAGAGTTTCAGCATCATCATGTCTTGGCTTTGCTTTGAAGCATGTGGTCCAACGGTGACAATAGGTGCAACGGGTTGGGGCGTTGTTGCAGACACTGCGCCTCGGTATGGAGATGCTGCTTGCGCCTTGGTTTGGGCTATTGGCTCCTGAGTTCTTTTCGGGGCCCCTTGGTTCGCTCTGCGTGGTGCTGCCATGTCAATCAATATTTTTTCCAAACAATAGGTAATAATATTTCACCCGTGTTTTCAATCAATGTATGGGTTTTCAACCCCCTGAATTGCATTCACTTGGTATAAGAGAAGCCACCTCACAGGGTCCCAATGGGTTCAAAAAGACCACCTGCTTGGATTTAATCGGTGAGCCCATGCGAATCAAAAAACTTCTAAGCGCATTTTGTCTAACATTGATGCTGCTACCTACATTGGCTCTTGCAACTCCAATTCAAGTCGAATCGGAATCTTCGCCTCAGGAAGAAGGATGGTGGGTCGAGACTACGGTTGACCAAAACAAGAATTCTATTGGAGACATGGTGGAATTACACAAAGACAACCCTATTTTCCTTGATGAAGACAATACTCTGCCGCTAATCATTGACTTTGACCACACGCCATCAGCTGACGAAATCGCTATGCTAGAACGAGAAGTTGGTTATGAACACCAGTGGGAGTTGACACATATTGATGCACTCGCAGGGCGTATTCACGTCGACTTGATTCGCGAGACCCTTAACATTCCGGGAGTGATTATGATTGAACTGGACGGCGTCCTCACCATTCAAAACGGAGACGCTGCGGTATTGCACGGCGTTGACACGGCTTGGGAAGAAACAGGCTATGACGGTGCGGGTGTGACGGTTGCGATCATTGACACCGGAATTGACGGTGCCCATGCAAGTTTAGACGACCTTGATGATGATGATTCCACCAACGACCCGAAAGTGATTGGATTTTACGACCCAGTCAACAACCCTTCGTTGGTCAACGGGACGGAAGTTTTCCCTTACGATGACCAAGGTCACGGCTCACACTGCGCAGGTACGACCGCTGGAACTGGTGCACCAAATTACGAGCACATTGGTATGGCTCCACAAGCGAACCTTGTTGGCGTGAAGGTTCTGGATGCAGGTGGTTCAGGTTCTTTTGCAACGGTCATGGCGGGTATGAAGTGGACCGTTGATAACCGATACCAATTCAACATTCGTGCTGCTTCCATGAGTTTGGGCGGACCCGGTGCAATCGAGTGGACTTCTTCAGAAGAAGACAGTGTTAACCGATATGGTAACGAAATGGTGCGCTCGGGAATAGCCCTCTTTATCGCAGCGGGTAATAACGGTGTTTCCGCTCAAATAGGCACCCCGGGGTCTGCTGAAGACGTCATCACTGTTGGAGCTCTTGACAAGAATTCAGCGATTGCAATTTATTCAAGCCAGGGGCCCACCGAAGAAGGGCGTGTGAAGCCAAACATAGCCTATGTTGGCTCAAACGTCATGTCTGTAGCCTTCAACACCGGCGATCAATATACTGACATGTCAGGGACATCTATGGCAACACCCGGAGCAGCAGGCGTTTCAGCATTAATGTATCAAGCCAATCCTGACTTGTCACCGTTTGATATCCGTAATATCATGCAAGAAACAGCAACATATCGTCAGTGTCATTACATGTTTGCGAACGAGCCATGTCCACTCGAAGATGGAATTCCAAAGAACCGTCAGAATAACGTCTACGGTCACGGAGAAGTTCGTGCGCTTGATGCTGTTATGGAAGCGGCAGAACAGGATTATTCCTTTGATAACAGCGTGACTCTCGCTATGGAAACGTCCTCCGGGCCTGATAATCGCGTACACATGACCAATGGTGATTCACTTGAATTCACCATTACAGAGGGCGTTGAAACCATT